>P_A23_Liq_2_FmtDRAFT_1000347_pt1 | contig 10185 bp, 6 predicted proteins | sample PonA232FremontCA_FD_10599 | JGI IMG/M metagenome (IMG submission 10599) | reverse complement strand
GGGGAGTGGCCGGCCGCGGCCGTCGTCGGGCCGAGCGGACACACCTGCCACAGCGACTGGTCGGCGCGGTCGAGGAACTCCAAGAATCGGACGGCACCGTCGCCGAGGTCGCCGATCCCGTGACGACTCGGCAACGAGGTGACGTGGAGGAACACGCCGCTCTGACGGTCGAAACGCATACCTCCGCTTCAGCCGGGACCGTCTTCAAGCGTCCGGTCGGTGTGGCGCGACCGTCGTTCGGTGTACGGTCGCGTCGTCTCCGGCTCAGTCGGGCGTCACCGGCTCGAACGTGCCGTCTCCGCTCCGACCGAGTGTCACCAGTTCAATCGGCCGTCACCACGTCGCGGTCGGTCTCCCCGTGAGCGTCGTAACGAGCGACGAACTCGTCGAGACGAGCGGGCTCGTCGGCGGCCGGGAGTCGCCGGTCGGCGGTGACACAGTCCGCGTCGACCCCGAGCGTCTCACAGACGTGGTCGGTGGTCTCCTCGGCCATCTGTCGGTAGGTCGTGAGCTTCCCGCCGACGACGCTGGCGGCGTTGTCGACGCCGTCGCGCTCGTGGTCGAGGAGGAAGAAGCCACGCGAGATCCCCCGGCGGTCCTCGCCGGCCTCGTCGGGTGCGTACAACGGCCGGACCCCCCACCACTCTCGGACCACGTCTGCGTCGGCCACGGCCGGGAGCATCTCCGCACACTCCTCGAGAGACCGGTCGATCTCCCACTGTTCCTGCTCGTAGTCGTCCGGGTTCGAGACGGGGACACTGGTCGTCCCGAGCACGGTCTCGCCCGCGTGCGGGACGACGATGTCGCCGTCGTCTGGGTTCCGACACCGGTTGAGCACCGGGTGTGGACCGTCGTAGTCGACCGACACCATCACGCCCCGCGAGGGTGCCATCCCCACGTCGACGTCGAACACGTCGGCGATCTGGCCGGCCCACGCCCCACCGGCGTTGACGACGTACGTCGGCTCGACTGTCTCGTCGAGGTCGCCCCCGACCGTCACCCGTTCGATCGTCCCGTCGCGAACCGTCGCGTCCACGACCGGACTGTGTGTGTGAACACTCGCGCCCGCCTCGACGGCGTCGGCGGCGGTCGCGGCGACGAGCCGCGAGGGGTAGATGACGGCGTCGTCGACCCACATCGCGCGTTCCGTCTCCGGGCTCAGATCCGGGACGGCCTCCCGGGCGGTCTCGGCGTCGATCTCCTCGGTGTCGATCCCCACGTCCTCACAGGCGGCGCGTTTCTCCTCGAAGTACGCCGGGTCGTCACCGGCCAACTGGACGAACAGCCCACGGGTGTCTCGTACACACTCGCCGGCGATCCGTCTGAGCACTGCCGACTCGGCGCGACACTCTCTGGCACCCTCCGGATCCGACTCCGCGTACCGAGCGCCGCTGTGGAGCAGTCCGTGCGACCGGCCCGAAGTGCCACTCCCGAGCCCGTCCGCCTCGACGAGCGTCACGTCGACGTCCCGCAGCGCCAGATCGCGCGCGACACCCACACCCGTCGCTCCGCCGCCGATCACGAGTACTGTCGTCGACTCTGTCACGTGGGACGGTTCGGCCCGGAGACACTTCAGTTCACTGACGAGCCGCGGCGTGAGCGTGAAGAATTCCGAGCCTCCCGCCGACGCCCGCGGTCTCCGCGGACCACTCGTCGCGAGCTCCCGGGCGACACGGCCGTCGACCCGGGTTTTCCACGCCACGAGAACAATTCTCGCGGGTCGGCGAGGCGTATCTTCACTGTCGGTCTCCGTCTGGCAGTAACGTTTATGATGGTACGTTAATTTGGTCGGGAGTGAGGCGGGTGGCGACGCCCGCCAGAGGACAAGACAGATGACAGAAACCTACGTCGGCGCGATCGATCAGGGGACGACCGGCACCCGGTTCATGGTGTTCGACCACGATGGCCAGGTCGCCGGCAACGCGTACGAGAAGCACGAACAGATCTACCCAGAGTCCGGCTGGGTCGAACACGATCCGGTCGAGATCTGGGAGAACACGGAGGAAGTAGTGCTCGCCGGACTCGACGACGCGGGTATCGACGCCGACCAGCTCGCGGCGCTTGGAATCACCAATCAGCGCGAGACGACGGTCGTGTGGGACCGCGAGACGGGGCGTCCGGTGTACAACGCACTGGTCTGGCAGGACCGCCGGACGACGGACCGCGTCGAGGAACTGGAGGAGGCAGGCCGCACGGAGGAGATCCGCGAGAAGACTGGCCTGGAAGTGGACGCGTACTTCTCGGCGACGAAGACCGAGTGGATCCTCGACAACGCCGAGCCGCTGAAGATGCAGAGCAGCCGTGCTCGCGACCTCCGCGACCGGGCTCGCGAGGGCGAACTGTTGATGGGGACGATCGACAGTTGGCTGATCCACAACCTCACCGGCGAACACATCACCGACGTGACGAACGCGTCTCGGACGATGTTGTTCGACATCCACGAGATGGAGTGGGACGACGAACTGCTGGAGGAGTTCTCCGTCCCCCGGGAGATGCTGCCGGAGGTGCGACCCTCCGCGGACGAGGCGACGTACGGGACGACGGACCCGGACGGGTTCCTGGGTGCGGAGGTGCCGGTCGCGGGCGCGCTGGGTGACCAACAGGCGGCGTTGTTCGGCCAGACCTGCTTCGACGCCGGCGACGCCAAGAACACCTACGGCACCGGCTCGTTCTACCTGATGAACACCGGCGAGGAGGCGGTCGCCTCCGAGAACGGGTTGTTGACCACCGTCGGCTTCCAGTTGTCCGGCGAGCCCGTCCAGTACGCGCTGGAGGGGTCGATCTTCGTCACGGGTGCCGCCATCGAGTTCCTCGAGGACATCGACCTGATCAACAACGCCGCCCAGACGGCCGAGTTGGCCAGTTCCGTCGACTCCACCGAGGGTGTGTACATGGTGCCGGCGTTCACCGGGCTCGGTGCCCCCCACTGGGACGGCCGCGCCCGCGGGGCCATCGTCGGGATGACACGCGACACCCGGAAGGAACACATCGTCCGAGCGACACTGGAGTCGATCGCCTACCAGACACGCGACATCGCGACCGCGATGGAGGCGGACTCCGGCGTCGAGACGACGACGCTGCGCGTCGACGGTGGTGCGGTGAAGAACGACTTCCTGTGTGGCCTCCAGGCGGACGTGATCCAGACGGACATCGCGCGCCCGGAGGTCGACGAGACGACCGCGCTCGGGTCGGCGTACGCCGCCGGGCTGGCCGTCGACTACTGGGAGGACCTGGACTCACTGCGGTCGAACTGGCAGATCGACGAGACGTTCGAGCCGGAGATGGACACCGCACAGGCCGACAAGATGTACAGTCGGTGGGACGACGCCGTCGGACGCTCCCTCGACTGGGCACAGGAGGAGTGATCGATGTACGGTGCACTCCTCCAACTCCCGGTGTTCGGCCTCGGGGTCGAAGAGTTCCTGTTGTTGCTCGTGACGGCGTTGGCCGGCGGGGCCTTCGGTGCCGCGATCGGCGCGCTCCCGGCGTTCATCTTCACCGGGTTCGTGGTGTTCCTCGGCGAGGGGATCGCGATCCTCCAGGGTGAACTCGGCAGCGTCGAGGCGGTGCCGGCCGGCGAACTCGCGGCGGGACTCACCGGTGCGATCGGGTTCGGACCGATCACCGGCCCGCACATCGCCTTCGCCGGCGGTGTCGCCGCCTCGGCGTACGCCGGCAAGAAGTACCCGGACATGAACCCCGCCGACGGCGGCTACCACTTCGGGAAGGACATCGGCTACGCGTTCGGGACGAAGCCGGACATCCTCGCCGTCGGTGCCGTCTTCGGTGCGCTCGGGCTGTTGTTGGCGCAGTTCCTGAACGGTCTGTTCATCAACGTGCTGGGGATGACACCCCCGACCGATTTCATCGCAGTGTCCGTGTTCGCGACTGCGTTCCTAGCTCGTCCGGTGTTCGGCTACCCCATCGTGGGTCGCCCCAGGGGTGACGGGCTGCTCGACATGTCCCCGTTCGAGCAGGACGATCCACACCCCAAGGCCGACGGCGGGAGTGTCGAACACAACGGCCGGCCAGCGACCGAGCCGTGGCTCCCACACCAGTACGAGTGGTCTGGCGTCACGGTGATCGGGCTCGTCGGTGGGGTGCTCGCCGGGTTCCTCTGGCTGGAGACGGGGAGCTTCTTCCTCGGCTACGGGATCTCGGCGATCAGCCTGTTGTTCCTCAACCTCGGCGTGGAGAAGATCCCGGTCACACACCACATCACGCTGCTCGGTGCGGTCGGTGCCGCCGTCGCGGCACCGGTCGTCGGCTTCGAGCCGCTGGTGGTCGTGGTTGCCGGCGTCTTCGGCGCGCTCAGCGCGCTCGTCGGTGAGGTGACCCAACGGATGTTCTACTCCCACTCCGGAACACACGTCGACCCGCCCGCGATGGCGATCGGCGTCATGATGCTCGCCGTCGGCATCCTGTCGCTGCTCGGTGTGTTCCCGACTGCCGGCTACCTCTGAACGGCCGGCAGTCGACCAGTATCGACACACAAAACAACCGTCCGCACTTGAACTCCGTCCGTACGGTAGACGGACGGACACGCCGACACCACACAACGGATGGATATCGAGACACGCGTGAGACGCCGCCGCACCGGCGGTGACGAAGGGGGGTTGATCGACCTGGAGGTGTTCTCGCCGGTCGGGCACGTTCCGGAGCCGAGCAGCCGGGGACCGACCCTCGAGCGACTGCTCGACCACCTCGACCCGACACTCGACGGACGACTCCCGCCGAACGCGTACGTCTACGGGCCGTTCGGTGCCGGCAAGACCGCGGTCGTCCGGGCGTTGTTCGACCATCTCGGGACGATCTCGACGGAGGCGAGGAGTGCGTTCCACACCACGACTCGGGCGTCGACGCCGCCCGTTCCGTCGTTCGTGATGGTCGACGCCCGCGTGGCCGACAGCGAGTTCGGCTTCTACCGCGCGGTGCTCGACGGGCTCGTCCCCGACCCCGTCCCGGAGCACGGTGTCGGCACCAGTGAACTCCGGGAGCGCGTCCACGACCGGCTGGCGGGGGCGACCGTCGGCGCGGTGGTGGCGGTCGACCACGTCGGCGGGCCGGGGAGCCTCTCTCCAGAGACACTGACGGAACTGTTCGCCGCGCTGCCGAGCACGGTGTCGTGGCTCGCGGTCGGCCGCGACCCGCCCGACGAGGTGCCGTTGACGGCGTACACCGCTCGCTCGATCCGGATCGACCGCTACGGCCGACAGGCCCTGGTGGACGTGCTGACCGCGCGTGCCGACGACGGCACCGCACGGCAGGTGTTGGCGTACGATCACGCCCGCCGGATCGCGGAGTGGGCCGACGGCAACGCACACCACGCGTTGTCTGCGGCGTTCGTCGCCGCCGACCGCGCCCGGACGGACGACCGTGCGACCGTGTCGGAGGCCGACGTGACCGCGGCGATCCGTTCGGTCCCCCGCGAGTCCGTCTCTCTGGGGTGCGTTCTCGCGCTGCCAGAGAACAAACGACGGGTCCTCGCGAGTGTCGTGGCGTTGGACCCGGAGGAACGCACCTCCGTCAGCGCGACGACAGACGCGGTCGTCGCCGATTCGGGCGTGGAGCTGTCGGCGTCGACCGTCCGACGGTTCCTCTACGAACTCGCCGAGGTCGGCGTACTCGAACGGGTCCAGATGGAGGCGACCGGGAAGGGCCGGCCGCCGAGCCGTGTCGAGGTGCGGTTCCCGGGGACCGTGTTCCGTCGGCTGGTCGACCGACAGTGAGCCGTCGCCTCCGCTCGTCTCTCCGGCTCACCCCGTGTTCTTCATCCCCGATGCGATCCCGGTGACGGTGAGCCGCAGGGCGCGCTCCTCGACCTCGGTGAGGTGTGAGCGATCCAACAGGTCGACCTGGAGCATGCTCAGCGGATCGACGTAGGGGTTCCGGCGGTCCAACGTCTCCCGGAACCACTCTCTGTCGAGGGGGTCTTCGCGGCCGGTGACGACGCCGATCAGTTCGCGGGCGCGGTCGTACTCCGCGCGGATCTCCGGGAAGAACCGATCTCTGAGGTGGTCTGGGGCGAGGTCGGCGTACTCCGCCGCGATCTCCATCTCGACGCGCGCCAACGAGACGGCGACGTTGTCGACCGTCGTCTCGAAGAACGGCCACTCGTCGTACATCGCTCGGAGTGTCGCCCGTCGGGCGGCGGTGTCGACGCTGTCGTCGTCGGGCGCGAGGTAGGCGTCGATCCCGGCCGCGACGGAGAACCACCCCGGGATGATCGCCCGCGACTGCGTCCAGGAGAACACCCACGGGATCGCACGCAGATCCTCGACGGTCCGTTCGCCCGTCCGGGAGGCCGGGCGCGACCCCAGGTTGAGTTCCTCGATCACGCCGATCGGCGTGACCGTCTCGAAGAACTCCACGAACCCATCCGTCTCCAGGAACGAGCGGTAGCGTTCGCGCGCCGCCTCGGCCATCGTCCCCATCGCCGACCGCCACGCCTCGCCGACGGCCGGGGTCGCGTCCTGCATCGCGTTGAGTCGCGCCCGAATCTGGCCGTCGACCATCAGTCCCAGCTCCCGGCGGGCGACCTCCGGGGTGGCAAACTTCTCCGCGATCGCCTCCCCCTGTTCGGTGAACTTCACCTGCCCGGTCGCCGTCTCCGGGGGGAGCGCGAGTAGGGCGTCGTTCATCGGCCCGCCGCCGCGCGACAACGACCCGCCGCGACCGTGGAACAGCCGCAGTTCCACGTCGTAGTCGTCGGCGACGGTCGCCAACCGGCGGGCGTTGCGGTGGAGGTACCAGGAGGCCGCCAACGGCCCGTTCTCCTTGTTGGAGTCGGAGTAGCCGAGCATCACCTCCTGGGTGTCACCGCGCGCTTCGAGTGCAGCACCGTACGCCTCGTTCTCGAACAACGTCCCGAGGATCTCCCGCGCGTTCGACAACGCCGAGGCGGTCTCCAACAACGGCACCACGTCCACGCCACAGTGTGTCGGCAACGAGACGACACCCGCGGCGTCCGCCAGGAACAACACCTCCAACACGTGTGACACCTCCTCGGTCATCGAGATACAGTAGGCGTCGATCGCCTCGACGCCGTACTCCGACTGCCAGTCGGCGAAGGCGTCGAACCGCCGGGCGACCCGCGCGGCCGTCTCCGACAGCGTGTCGTCCGTCCGCAACGAGATCGGGCTCCCGTCGTCGACGACTGCGGTGGTGAGGAACGCCACCCGTTCGGACTCCGACATCCCGGCGTAGTCCGTGTCCTCCCGAGCGAGCAGTTCGGTCACTGCCTCGGTGTGGTTCTCTCGGTGGTCGCGGAGGTCCAACGGCGCGAGCACGAACCCGAACGTCTCGATCCGGCGGACGAGCGGGACCGCCTCCTCGCGGGCAACGGCGTCTAACCCGTTCGCCCGGAGATCTGCGACCAGCGTCTCGATCGCAGACTGGAACCCGTCGGCGTCGTCGTACCCGCCCGGTCGGGGGTCGTCGACGCGCGCGACCCGTTCGCGCACCACGGCGACGAACGACCGGTGTGGCTCGTCGGGGTACGCCTCTCGTGCCCGCTCGGCGACGGTCGGCAACGCCTCGCGGTGAGACTCGCGAACTGACTCGAACGCCTCCGTGTGGTCGATCCGCGCGCCGTCGCCGCTGACGGCGGCCGCCAACGCCGCCAACTCCTCGTCGTAGCGGTCGAGAACGGCCTCGCGTTGTCGTTCGAGTGTGTCGCTGGTCGTGTCGACGGTGACGTACGGGTTGCCGTCGCGGTCGGAGCCGGCCCACGACCGGAACGACAACACGGACGGCACGGAGACATCGGCCCCCTCCTCGGCGAGTTCGTCCGAGAGGTCGCCGTACACCTCGGGCAACACGTCGTACAACGGCCCCTCCAGGTACCACCGGACGTTGCGCGCCTCGTCACCCGGTGTCGGCCGGCGTTGCCGGATCTGTCTGGTCGACCAGAGGCTCTCGACGACCCCCTCCAGTTCGGTCCAGACGGCCGTCTCCGCGCCGTCGGTGAGCCGTCGCTCGTCGAGTTCGCGGATGGCGTCCGCGACCCGCCGGAGCTTCGCCTTCACGGTCTTCCGGCGTGCCTCCGTCGGGTGGGCGGTGAACGTCGGGACGACCGACACGTCTGCGAGCGCCTGCTGTGCCACCGCCGGATCGGCGGTCGCCAACGCCTCGGCTGCAGCACCCAGCCCGTCCGGGAGCTCGTCTGTCGCGCGCCCCGTCCGGACGGTCCGGACTCGTTGGCGCTCCTCCGCGAGATTCACCAACTCGAAGTAGGTTCCGAACGCCCGCGCGACGGTACGGGCCGTCTCCGGATCGAGCCCGGAGAGCCGCCGCCGCAACGGCTCCCACCCGTCCAGCGTCCCGTCCCGGTGGTCGACCGCGTCCGACCGCAGTCCCTCGACGGCCTCGAACGCCTCCCGCGAGGCCTGTCGTTCGACGACGTCGTCCAACAACGCCGCGAGTTCGCGTACGTCGTCCCTGATCGACCGCTCACTGTGTGACACCTGTTGACACCTTGTCGCTCCACGGCCGATTCGGACAAAAGCCTTCCTGCAACACTCCGTCTCGACGGCTGTAGAGGCGATTTCGGAAGAGAGTACCCTGTCGACGACGGCGCGTCGAGTCACCCGAACGCGCCCAGACTCGACTGGAGTTCGCGGTCGTCGTCGTCGGCCGACAGTTCGTACCCGACCAGATCCCGGAGATCGACGGCGTATGCCGTCCCCGCGCGCTCGACGACCGCCACTCGACCCTGTGTGCCCCGGACCGTCCCGCTGGCGAGCGTCTCGGCGACCGGCCGGCTGTCGAGCCCCAGTCCGTAGTCGAAGTCGAACGTCTGTTCGGGGTCGAACTCGGCGAGGAGGTCCCGCCAGGCAGTCTCGTCGACCGTCGCCCCGAGCCCGGCGACCTTCGCCGGAACCCGCACGCGGTCGGGAATCTCCGCGGCGAGCCCGGACTCGATCTCGCGGGCGACTCGGCCGTTCTCGACAGTTCGAACGTGGGCGGCCCGGTCGGCCCCCTGTTCGCGGAGACGGGTCTCCAGTCGGTAGCGTCTGGTCACGCCGACTTTGAACTGGTCGGGTGCGAAGGCGGCGAGGTAGATCGCGTGGTCGTCGAAACAGTCCATCTCGTCTTTCAGACACGTCCCGGTACACCGCGCACACACCCACGTCGAGGTGTGGCGGTCACAGTACGGGGCGTCGGCGGCGTCACACGACCGGTGGCCGTCGTCCGTGACGACCCCGGCACAGTGGCGCTCGCCCAGTGCCCACGACAGCTCCCGACCGGGCTCGAACGGCTCGAAGGTCACCGACTCCCCGTTCTCGCGGGTGACGTACAGCCCCGCCTCGGTGGTGTCGTAGCCGACGACCTGCACACCGCCAGTAGGCGGTTGCCGGGCAAAGGCGTGTCCATCTGCCGGCCACGAGAGGGACTCCGCTCGCCCGACAGGACGGACAAACTACTTACCGCGAGCGACGAGACGTGACGGCGTGTCACCGACGACACTCGCCGCCGGGCTGGTGGCTGGGCAGACGGCCGGCACCACCAGCGCCGGCGCTGCCGGCTTCGGGTTCGTCGTCGCCTGCGTGGCGGTCGTAGTCGCCGCACTCCTCTCGCGTCGCCGCCGGTGACCGTGCAGTCACGTCCCCCCGGCGGCACCGCAGGCACCGCCCGTGGTCGCCGCGCCGCCACAGGCGGCCGCACTGGCACCGACCGCGGCCCCGGTGACGACGACCGCGCTGCTGGACTGCCCGTAGTCGACGGCGTCGCGCCACGCCACTGGCGCGATCTCGTCGTCGATGTCGTCTCCCCGTTCGACGTGGTCTCGCAGCGCCGACTCGTCGAACCCTGTCTCCGTGGCCAGCCGCTCGACAGTCTCCGGCCCGACGGCGATCCGGTCCATCTCGCGAGCCTCGAACAGTTCGTCGCCGTCGTACACGAACTGTACGTCGTAGTGGCGGGCGAACACCCCGTCGTCGAACGTCTCCTGCAACACCCGCAGTGTCTCGGGCACCACCGCCCAGGCGGCCCGTCGGTCCAGTTCCCCGCGCGACTCTGGCAGCGAGAACCGGACGATGGGGACGACCACCGGCTCGCCGTCTGGCCCCTCGTTGACGACCGCCGCGCCGGTGACGCCGTACGCCTCGACGGACAGCCGCGTCGGGTCGTCCGGTAGGCGGTCGTGGAGTGTCTCGTCGGCGGTCTCCTGGAGCCGCTCCAGCC
>P_A23_Liq_2_FmtDRAFT_1000346_pt1 | contig 10198 bp, 10 predicted proteins | sample PonA232FremontCA_FD_10599 | JGI IMG/M metagenome (IMG submission 10599) | reverse complement strand
CGCCGTCGACGCCGAGGAGGTCCGTCACGTCGCCGACCTGGCGCGCGTCCGGCTCGCCGACGACGAGGTCGACGAGTTCGCGGCGCAGTTCGGCGACATCTTAGAGTACTTCGAGGCGCTCGACGAGGTCCCCGAGACCGAACGCGAGGAGGACCTCGTCAACGTGATGCGCCCCGACGAGGTCCGCGACGGCCTCTCGCAGGAGGAGGCGCTCGCGAACGCCGAGGAGACGGAAGACGGCTTCTTCGTCGGCCCGAAGGTGTCGTAGATGGCGGCCGACATCAACGCCTTCGTGACGGAGGAGCGGATCGAGGGCGACGCGGACGCGGACGGTCCCCTCGCGGACGCGACCGTGGCGGTGAAGGACAACATCTCCACCGAGGGGGTCCGGACGACCTGCGGCTCGGAGATGCTCGCCGACTACGTCCCGCCCTACTCCGCGACCGTGGTCGACCGGCTGACCGACGCGGGCGCGACGGTCGTCGGGAAGACGAACATGGACGAGTTCGGGATGGGGACGACGACCGAGACCTCGGCGTTCGGCCCCACCCGGAACCCGGTCGACACCGACCGCGTCCCGGGCGGCTCCTCGGGCGGCTCCGCGGCCGCGGTCGCGGCGGGCGAGGCGGACATCGCGCTCGGCTCCGACACCGGCGGCTCGGTGCGCTGTCCGGCCGCGTTCTGCGGCGTCGTCGGGATCAAGCCGACGTACGGGCTCGTCTCCCGGTACGGGCTCATCGCGTACGCGAACTCGCTCGAACAGATCGGGCCGATCGCGGGCACCGTCGAGGAGGCCGCCGCAGCGCTCGATGTCATCGCCGGCGACGACCCCCACGACGGGACGACCCGCGACCTGCGCGAGGTCGAGGGCGCGGACCCGGACGCGAGCTACGCCGCGGCCGCGGACGGCGACGTGGCGGGGCTGACGATCGGCGTCCCCACGGAGCTGTTCGAGGGCGCCGACGAGCGCGTCGTCGAGACGGTCGAGGCCGCGATCGCGGACCTCGAAGCGCAGGGCGCGGAGACGACCGACATCTCCCTGCCGTCCGTCGAGCACGCGGTCCAGGCGTACTACGTGATCGCGATGGCGGAGGCGTCCTCGAACCTCGCGCGCTTCGACGGGGTCCGGTACGGCCACCGGAGCGACGCCGACGGCAACTGGAACGAGTCGTTCGCGGAGACGCGCGAGGAGGGGTTCGGGGCGGAGGTCAAGCGCCGGATCCTCCTCGGCACGTACGCGCTCTCGGCCGGGTACCACGACAAGTACTACGAGAAGGCGCAGGACGCCCGCGCGTGGGTCCGGCAGGACTTCGAGGCGGCGTTCGACGAGGTAGATGTCATCGCCTCGCCGACCATGCCGGTCCTCCCCTTCGAACTAGGCGAGAGCCTCGACGACCCGCTGCGGATGTACCTCGCCGACGCGAACACGACGCCGGCCAACCTCGCGAATCTCCCAGCGATCTCGGTCCCCGCCGGCGAGGCCGACGGGCTCCCGGTCGGGCTCCAGCTCGTCGGGCCGAAGTTCGGCGAGGAGACCATCGTCCGCGCCGCGAGCGCGGTTGAAGACAGATGAGCCTCACGGACGAGGAGCGGGACCGACTGGCGGACGTGGTCCGCCTCCAGCCGACGAAGAACGGCGAGCTCCAGGACGCCTGGGAGATGGAGAGCGGCAGCGAGGTCCACGGCTACCTCGAGAACCACCTGAAGGAGTACTACTACCGCGACGACGACAGCCTGATCCGCGCGACGGCGGAGGCGAACGACCTCGTCGACGTCGAGCCCGGGGTCGAGCCCGACGCGGTCGCGCGCGGCGCGGTCCCGGAGACGATCCGCGTCTCCGAGCTGGAGTCGCGGGTCACCGAGGTGCTCGCCGGACCGGACGAGCGGTCGCAGTCCGTCGTGAGCGTGCTCAACGCGCTCCGCGAGGCGTTCGACGCCGATCCCGAGGTGGACGCGGTGCGGCGGGCGCTCCGCAGTCTGGAGCGCAAGAACGTCGTCGAGGTGGTTTACCGCACCGTGCCGACGTTCCGGCTGGCGGTCGCGCGCGACGAGATCACGGTCGAGGTCGAGGAGTAGGCGCCCGTCGGCCGACCGAGTGCCGATACGATTTTGTACCGGCACGGAAACCGTCCTCCCAATGAGCGACGCCGCCACTCCCCGCGAGCGGTTTCGCCGCAACGCGAGCAGCATCGCCGCGACGGTGGTCACCGGCACGTGGCTCGGCGCCCTCCTGGCCGGGTTCGACTGGTGGCTCGGGTTCATGCTGTTCGGGTACATCGTGATCATTCCGGTCGTCTCGATGTTGTTCGACGAGGAAGCGGAGGACTCGCTCGCCGTCGAGCCCGAGGCCGAGTCGACCCCCGTCGAACGCGGAGAGACGGCGGAGCGCGGCGAGGCGGCCGGCGACACCACGGACGCCCTCGAACGCCTGCGGACCCGGTACGCGAACGGTGACCTCACCGACGAGCAGTTCGAGCGGAAGCTCGATCGCCTACTGGAGACCGAGACGCCGGAGGACGCCGCCGAGTGGGCGGAGCGGAACCGCGCCGCGGCTCCGGAACGCGAAGCCGAGCGGGAGCGGTGACGCGGGGCGCCGCGCCGCTCCGACGCGACCGGCGCGACCGAACCTCAAGCTTCAATGCGCGCGGCCGACTCGACCGCGTATGAGCGACCACGAACTGCGGAAGGAGGCGCACGACCTCGACGTGACCGTCTGGGTCGGGAAGAGCGGCGTCGACGCGGTCGTCGACGAGCTTGCCGACCAGCTCGACGACCGGAAGCTGGTGAAGGTGAAGTTCCTTCGGGCGGCCCGCGGCGGCACGTCGACCGACGAACTCGCCGACGAGCTCGCCGAGGCGGTCGGCGCCGACCTGATCGAGACGCGCGGCAACACGGCGGTGCTCCACTGATGGGCGCCCCCGCGGGCGCGTCCGGAGTCGTCGCGGTCGCGGGGACGCTGGAGCCGTACCTCGGTCCGCTGGCCGACATCGTCGTCGACGCCGCGATCTTCCTCGCCGTCGTCACCGCGACGTACGTCCTGTACAAGGCGGCCGTCAAGCCGCTCGTCCGCCGGGTGTTCGACCGACAGGGGCTCGACGAGCACGCCCGGCGCCCGCTCCAGAAGATCGTGGCGTTCCTCGTCCTGTTCGCCGGCGTCACGGTCGCGTTCGGCGCGGCGGGCTACCAGGGGTTCCTGCGCTCGCTCGCGACGATCGCGGCGGCGGCGACGCTCGCGATCGGCTTCGCGCTCCAGGACGTGATCAAGAACTTCGTCGCGGGCGTGTTCATCTACACGGACAAGCCGTTCCGCATCGGCGACTGGATCGAGTGGAACGGCAACTCGGGGGTCGTCGAGGACATCTCTTTCCGGGTCACCCGCGTGCGCACCTTCGACAACGAACTGCTTACGGTGCCGAACCACGCGCTGACGAGCGACGTGGTGAAGAACCCGGTCGCGAAGAAGACACTGCGGCTGAAGTTCGTCTTCGGGATCGACTACGAGGACGACGTGGAGAAGGCGACGGACATCATCGTCGAGGAGGCCGAGAGGAGCGACGCGATCCTCGAAGACCCCGCGCCGTCGGTCCGGCTGACCGAACTGGCCGACTCGTACGTCGGCCTCCAGTCGCGGATCTGGATCGACGACCCCTCGCGGGCGGACTTCGTGAAGGCGCGCGCCGACTACGTGAAGGCCGTCAAGGCGCGCTTCGACGAGGCGGGCATCTCGATCCCGTTCCCCCAGCGCACCGTCTCGGGACGCAACGAGTGGACGGATCCCTCGTCGTTCGGCGGAGACGATTGAAGCGGCGGCCGCGGCGGAGAACTCCCGCTCGGTGGAGCGGCGTCACCCGGCAGGGCGGCGCCTCGAACCGTCTGGCGGCGTCTTCCCCGTCGCTGGCGCGCTGAGTACGCCCGAGCACCGATAGTAACGAACTTCAAGGTCGGGTCTCTGGGTTGGTCCATGTACGTGGTCGTCATCGGGGCCGGCGAGGTCGGGACGAGCATCGCCGCGAGTCTCGCGTCGGACCACGAGGTCGTCGTCGTCGACGTCGATCCGGACCGGGCGGAACAGCTCAAGTACGAGCTCGACGTGCTCACCATCGCCGGGGACGGGACGTCCTCTGAGATCCAGTCGGCCGCCGACGTCGACCGCGCGGACATGGTCATCGCGTGTACCGACGACGACCAGACGAACCTCGTCGCGTGCGGGGCCGCGAAGACGCTCGGCGACGGGTTCACCATCGCCCGCGTGAAAAGCACCGAGTTCCTCCGCACCTGGCAGGGCAGCGAGGGCGCGTTCGGCGTCGACTTCATGGTGTGTACGGACCTGTTGACCGCGGAGAACATCGTCCGCGTCATCGGGCTCCCGGCGGCGATCGACGTCGACCCGTTCGCCGGCGGGCTCGTCCAGATGGCGGAGTTCGAGATCGGCGAGGGGAGCCCCGTCGCTGGACAGACCGTCTCGGAGGCCGACCGGTTCGAGTCGCTCACCTTCGTCGGGCTGTTCCGCGACGGCGAGATGACGATCCCCCGCGGCGACACGGACATCGTCGTCGGCGACCGCGCGGTGGTGGTCGGAAGCCCCGAGAGCGTTCAGTCGTTCGCGACCGACATCGCGCCCGAGGCGACGCCGGACGACGCCGACGAGATCGTCGTCGTCGGCGGCAGCGAGATCGGGTATCAGACCGCCCGGCTGCTGGAGGAGCGGGACTTCACGCCGCGGCTGATCGAGCGCGACGCCGACCGCGCGCGGTGGCTCGCCGAGAACCTCCCGGACACCGTCGTGATGGAACACGACCCCACCGACACCGAGTTCCTCTCCCGCGAACACGTCGACGAGGCCGATATCGTCGTCACGGCGCTCGGCTCCGACGAGAAGAACCTGCTCATCTCCGTGCTCGCCAAGCGCCTCGGCGTCGACCGCGTGATCGCCGTCGTCGACAGCCCCGACTACGTCACCGTCTTCGAGGAGATCGGCATCGACATCGCGATCAATCCCCGGACGGTCACCGCCGAGGAGATCACCCGGTTCACCTACGAGAGCGTCGCGGAGAACATCGCGGTGTTGGAAAACGACCAGGCGGAGGTCCTCGAACTCGAACTCACCGAGGGGTGCGGGCTCACGGGACGACCGATATCGGACATCGTCGCGGAGAGCGACGCGCGGTTCGTTATCGGCGCGATCACGCGCAACCACCAGCTGGTCACCCCGCGCGGGGACACCGTACTTCAGGCCGGTGACCACGTGATACTCCTCGTGGAGTCCGACTCGGTCGGACAGATCGCCTCGATGGCGTGACCGCCTCCACGTGAGTACCACGATCCGCGTCGGCTGGCGGGCGAGCGTGGGACTCACCGGCGACGTCCTCGCCGCCCTCCCGGTTCCGCTCGCGTTTCCGCTGCTGATAGCCCTCTACTACGGCGAGCCGCCCGTGCCGTTCCTCGCGGCGATCGCCGCCTCGCTCGCGCTCGGTGCGGCGTTCCGGTCGGTACGGGACCCCGAGGGAGACCTCGGCCCGCGGGAGGCGTTCCTCGCGGTGGCGCTGATCTGGTTCCTCGTCGCCGCCGTCGGCGCGATCCCCTTCGTCGTCGCGGGCGTCGGCACGGTCGCGCACCCGGTGAACGCGCTGTTCGAGTCGATGAGCGGACTCACCACGACGGGCGCGACGGTGCTGCGCGACTTCTCGCTCCACTCGCGGTCCGTCATGATGTGGCGGCAGGTGATCCAATGGCTCGGCGGCCTCGGAATCCTGATCCTGGCGACCGCGGTGCTCTCCGAGATCGGCGTCGGCGGGGCACAGCTGATGGAGTCGGAGTCACAGACGCAAGACGTCAACAAGCTCACGCCGAAGATATCGCGGACCGCACAGCTCATCTGGGGGATCTACTTCGGGCTCACCGGCCTCGCGATCGCGGTGTACTTCCTGCTCGGGCTCGCCGTCGACCCGCGGATGGACCTGTACAACGCGGTCGCGCACGCGTTCACGTCCGTCGCGACCGCCGGCTTCTCGCCGGAGCCGCTCTCGGTCGGCGCGTTCCACCCGCTGATCCAGTGGGCGGTCGTCCCGTTCATGGTGATCGGCTCGACCAGTTTCGTCCTCATCTACTTCGCCATCAACGGCGAGCCGATGCGCCTGCTGCGAAACGAGGAGTTTCACTTCTACCTCGGCGCGATGGCGACGTTCGCGTCGATCGTCGGGGGCGCGCTGTTCCTCGATCCGAGCGTCACCTTCGGCGCCGAGGCGACGATCCGCCACGCAGTGTTCAACGTCGCGTCCATCGTGACGACGACCGGGTACGCCAGCACCGACTACGTGCTGTGGGCGCCCGCTGCGAAGCACATGCTGTTCATGGGGATGTTCGTCGGCGGGATGGTCGGGTCGACCACCTGCTCGATCAAGTCGCTGCGNTGGCTGGTCGCGCTGAAGTCGTTCCGCCGGGACCTCTTCACCGCGATCCACCCGGAGTCCGTTCGCCCGGTCCGGATATCGGGGGAGCCGGTCGACGAGGGCGCGATCCGCGACATCTACGCGTACCTCCTCTTGAGCATCGTGATCTTCTTCCTGCTCGCCGTGGTCATCGTCGTCGACGCCGAGCGGGCGAACCTGCGCGTGACCGAGTTCGAGGCGCTCGGGGCCGCGGCGACCACGTTCCTCAATATCGGCCCGGCGTTCGGCGACGCGGGCCCGTACGGGACGTTCGCGACGTTCCCGCTGAGTACGCGGGCCGTGATGATCGTCCTGATGTGGATCGGCCGGATCGAGATCATCCCGGTCCTCGTGTTGTTCACGAAGGCGTTCTGGACCTCCTGAGTCAAGGCGGCTCTCCCGTCGTCCCCCCTTCGACAGTTTAATACAGCGAACGGGCGACCGCCATACCGTTCGAGTATCATGTCTTGGGGCGTCAACTGGAAGGCGAGTGTCGGGCTTCTCGGCGTCGGCATCAAGTACCTCGCCGTCACGCTGCTTGTTCCTCTGGTGGTGGCGCTCGCGTACGGCGAAGACATCTGGGTCTTTCTGGTCTCCATGGCGATCGTCGCGGGGCTCGGCTTCGCGGTCGAGCGAGTCGACCCCGACCCGGATCTCGGTCCCCGCGAGGCGCTGCTGTTCGTCTCGCTCGCGTGGATCGCGGCGGCGGTCATCGGCACTATCCCGTACCTGATAGCCGGCTACGGGACCGCGTCGACGATCGGTCTCCAGACCGGGTCCGTCGGCGCGTTCACGGAGTCGATCGCCAACGCGCTGTTCGAGTCGATGAGCGGGTTCACCACGACCGGTGCGACCGTCCTCGGTGAGATCAGCACCGACCGGCACTCGCACGCCGTGCTGATGTGGCGGCAGCTGACGCAGTGGCTCGGCGGGATGGGGATCATCGTCCTGATGATCGCGATCCTCCCCGAGGTCGCCGTCAACGGCGCCCAACTGATGGAGTCGGAGGCGCCCGGGCCGGAGCTACAGAAGCTCACCCCGAAGATAGCCGAGACCGCGCGGGCGCTCTGGCTCATCTACTTCGGGTTCACCGTGGTGTACATCGCGATCCTGTACGGGCTCCACCTCGCCGGGATGGCGCCGAAAATGAACCTGTTCAACGCGATCGCGCACGGGTTTACGACCCTCCCGACGGGCGGGTTCTCCCCGAAGGCCGACAGCGTCGCGGCGTTCTCGGCCGTCGTCCAGTGGGTCGTCATCCCCTTCATGCTCGTCGCCGGCGTCAACTTCGCGCTGTTCTGGCACGTGCTACGCGGCGAGGTCGAGACGATGGTGAAGAACGCGGAGTTCCGCGCGTACGCCGGGGCCGTCGCGGTCGTGACCGCCGTGCTCGCGGTGTTGCTGTTCCGCGGCGCGGCGCCGCCGATCGAGCTCGGCGGGGCGACCCAGGGGGTCGCCGAGAACTCGCTCCGGCAGGCGGCGTTCCAGATCGCGTCGCTGCTGAACTCGACGGGGTACGCCACCGCCGACTTCGCGCAGTGGAACGCCGACGCACAGATTCTCCTCATGTTCGCGATGTTCATCGGCGGTTCCGCCGGCTCGACCGGCGGCGGCGTCAAGATCGTACGGTGGCTGATCGTCGGGAAGGCGATCCGGCGCGAGCTGTTCACCTCCGCCCACCCCGACGTCGTCCGGCCGGTCCGCCTCAGCGGGAACGTCGTCGACGAGGACGCGATCCGCGGCATCATGGCGTTCACCATCCTGTACCTCGTCCTGTTCGGCGTCTCGGCGGTGTTCCTGTCCCTCGACGCGAGCCGGATCGGCGTCCAGCTGACGATGTTGGAGTCGACGAGCGCGTCGCTCGCGACGATCGGAAACATCGGCCCCGGGTTCGGTCGCCTCGGGCCGTTCGGAAGCTACCTGTTCTTCCCGGACACGTCGAAGCTGCTGATGATCTTCCTGATGTGGGTCGGTCGGCTGGAGATCGTCCCGGTGCTGGCCGTGTTCATCTCGGCCGTGGACGGTCGGTGAGGACCGTCTCGGACCCGAATGGGTCCCGATACGTCCCTAGCGAGGTGCCTGCTATCGGGCCAACCGAGGTTCGGAGTACGTATCTTCTTAACCGACCGGAGTATCGGTGTTCGTATGACGAGTACAGCCGATCCCGACGGGCAGAATCTCCTCGGCCACGTCCTCCTCCCGGTCGCGAACGAGGAGGACGCGCTGGCGACGGCGCGGGCGCTCGAACCGTACGACCCGGAGCGCGTGACCGCGCTCCACGTGGTCGAGAAGGGCGAGGGCGTCCCGGACAAGACGCCCGTCGAACAGTCGGAGGAACTCGCCGAGGAGTCGTACGCCGCGGTCCGGCGCGTGTTCCCGGACGCCGGCGACCACACCGCGTACGCTCGCGACATCGCCGGTGCGATCTTCGACGCCGTCGACGAGGTCGGCGCGAGCGCGATCGGCTATCGCTCTCGCGGCGGCAACCGCCTGTTCCGGTTCCTCTCGGGCGATGTCTCGCTCGAACTCGTGACTGAGTCGCACGTGCCCGTGGTCGCGCTTCCGCGCGGGGGAGCGGCCGACTGAGTCGGCCGCCTCCCGGTCCGCCGCGACCGCTCGTGCCGCGGCGTCCGATCGCTCCGTTGTGTCGGGGAACGGTAGGTTTTCGTCGATCCTTTTTGAACACGTGTCGTATGTACGTGATCGTCGTGGGCGCGGGCGACATCGGGACCCCGCTCGTCGACCTCGCGACCGACAGCGGCAACGAGGTCGTCGTCATCGAGCGTGACGAGGAACGGGCGGAGCGGGCGTCGCGGCAGTACGACTGCCTCGTCCTTAACGACGACGCGACCTCGAAGGAGACCCTCCAAGACGCCGGGGCCGAACGGGCCGACGCGCTCATATCGACGACGGATCAGGACGCGACGAACATCATGGTCTGTCTGCTGGCCCAGGAGCTGTCGGTCCCGAACATCGTCTCGGTCGTCCACAACCCCGAGCACATGAGCGTGTTCGAGCAGATCGGCGTCAACACGATGCAGAACCCCCAGAGCCTGATCGCGGAGTACCTCTACCGGGCGGTGAGCCGGCCGTCGGTCGTCGACTTCATGCACATCGGCGAGGAGGCGGAGGTGTTCGAGATCACCGTGGGAGGAGACGCCCCGATCGCCGGGAAGACGCTCCGCGAGGCGGACGAGGCGGACCTCATCGGCGGCCAGACGCTGATCGTCGCCGTCGAGCGCGACAGATCGGAGGCCCCGATAACGCCGCGCGGGGAGACCCGCATTCACGAAGGCGACATGCTCACCGTGTACTCCGGCGTCGGCGCGACCGCCGAGGTGACCGACGTGTTCGGGCACGCGGAGGATCGCGACTGAGATGCCCGACCGGAACGGCAACCGATTCCCAACCGATCTCGGCGTCATCGCCCGGGACATCGGCTCGCTCCTCCTGATGGAGGCCGGGCTGATGACCGTCACGGTGGTCGTCGCGCTCGGGTTCGGAGAGCTCCACGCGGCGCTCGGCTTCCTCCTCGCGGGCGGGGTGACGGCGCTCGTCGGCGGCGCCGCGAACAGGCGGTTCGCCGACGCCCCGGAGCCGAAAATGAAACACGGGATGGTGATCGCGGCCGGCGGCTGGCTCATGGTCGCCCTCTTCGGCGGCCTGCCGCTGTTCCTCACGGCGTGGACGACGCCAGCGGCCGCGATGGACGCGTTCGTTCCGACGGCCGCGGACACCGCCTCGTGGGAGCCGATCGGGGGTCGGCGGGA
>P_A23_Liq_2_FmtDRAFT_1000345_pt1 | contig 10199 bp, 10 predicted proteins | sample PonA232FremontCA_FD_10599 | JGI IMG/M metagenome (IMG submission 10599) | reverse complement strand
GGACGCGGCCGAGCCGCTGGCCGACGCGACCGACGGGCGCGTGCTCGGTCGCGTCGAGAAGCACGCGGGCGACGGGGGGAACGTCGCGATCCGCGGGCTGGAGCTGTAAGAGAGGGCCGTTCGGATCGAGGTCGCCGCCGGTGCGGTGAGTCGGGCAAAAGTCCCGGCCGCGATGGCCCGCAGGGCTGCCGTTTCGCTCTCACCCGACCGCACCGTGACCGCACCTCACACCACCGCGGTCGGTTCAGACCACCTACGGTCGTCCGTCACTCACCGCGTCCAGCGGGAAGGGGAGACTCTCCGGCGGCCGGTCGGCTCCGCCGCCAGCGACGGCGAGGCGCGACGCGCCTCCGGCGGTCAGGCGACGCCCGACGACCCCGCGCGTGCGACTCGCGTCCAGTCGGGCGCTCACCGACGCGCGCTGCCGCACCGGTTATCTATCGCGAGCCGTCGCCGTTTCGCGCGGCTTCGACGCGGTCCGCCGTCGACTCCAGCGCCTCGGCGAGCGTTCTCGCCTGCGCGGGCGAGAGGTCGATCTCGTCGGCGTGGGCGGCGATGTCGTCGATTTCCGTCCCGTCCAGTTCGACCTCCAGCGTGACCTGTTCGGGGTCCTCTCGCGGCGCCGTGACGTTCACGACGCCGGGCGCCTCGGCCTCGAACTCGTGTCCGCGGGCGCGACCCTCGACGAGATCGAGCGTCGTGTAGGCGTTCACGCGGAGCAGGCGGTCGCTCATCGGCCCGCCTCCGGGGTCGTTCCTCGCATCGTCAGTCGTCCGCCGGCGGCGACGGAGCGTCGTCCATCGAGTCGTTCTCGGCGTACGGGTACCACGTGCGCTTCGTGTTGTGCATCATCGGGTCCTCGTAGTCGGTCTCTTCCGGGTCCACGAGGGCGTCGAGTTCGTCCTCGTCGTGGCGAGCGACGAACGCTCGGAACGACTCGCCCTCGTCGCGTTCGGCGGCGAACGAGTCGATCAGGTTGGCGATCGCTCCGGGGGCCTCATCGACGGGCACGCGCTGGGTGACCCAGCGGGCGAACCCCGGGTCCTCTCCGAGCCCGCCGCCGAGACCGACGTCGAGCGCCTCGACCGGCTCCCCGTCCTTGCGGGTCTTCATCCCGCGCAGGCTCACGTCGGCGATCTGTGGCTGCGCGCACGAGGCGGTACACCCGGAGAGGTGAACGTGGAACTCGTCGACGCCGTCGGGGAGGTCGACGTTCTCCTTCAGCCAGCGCGCGAACCGGACCTGTCGGTTCTTCGTCTCGACGATCGAAAGCGAGCAGAACTCCGTGCCGGTACACGCGACCGAGCCGCGCATGAACGGCGACGGGTAAGGCGAGTAGTCGTCGAGCAGCGGTTCGTCGAGGAACGCGTCGAGGGCGTCGTCCGGCACGTCGGTGACGATGACGTTCTGCCGCTGCGAGAGCCGGACCTCGCCGGAGCCGTACTCCGCCGCGAGGTCGGCCAAGTCGAGCACGTCGGCCGCGCCCATCCGCCCGACGAGCACGTTCAGGCCGACGAAGTTCGCCCCGTCCTTCTGGTCGTGGACGCCGATCAGGTCGTTCCGCTCGCCCTCGCCGGCGTTGTAGGTGTACTCCTCGCGCACGTCGCGGCCGGCGGTCTCAAGCTCGAAGTCGACGTACTCTGCTTGAAGCGTCTCGCGGACCTCCTCGGCCCCCCACTCGTCGACGAGGAACTTCACCCGGGCGTTGTATCTGTCCTCGCGGTCGCCGTGGTCGCGGAACAGCGCGGAGAGCCCCCCGGCGACGTCGGGGACTCGCTCCGGCGGCACCCAAACGTCGATGTCGCGGGCGAACCGCGGTTCGTTTCGCGCGAGCCCGCCCCCGACCCTGACGTTGAAGCCGACCGCGTCCCCGCTCGCGTCGCCGTCCCCGTCGACCGACTTGTACGCGGGCTCGAACGCGAGGTCGTTGATGTCGCCCTGTCCGGAGCCGTCGGCGGAACCGGTCACGGACACCTTCCACTTGCGCGGGAGGTTCGCGTGGTCGTCGTTACCCTTGAACCGTTCGTTGAGGTCGCGGATGACGGGCCACGCGTCGATCACTTCCTGCCCGTCCTTGCCCGCGACCGGGTTCCCGACGATGTTCCGCCACGAGTCCCCGCAGGCCTGCTGGGTCGAGAGGCCGTTCGCCTCCAGCTTCTCGAAGATCGCCGGCACGTCCGACAGTTCGATCCAGTGGAGCTGGATCGACTGGCGGGTGGTGAAGTCGGCGTACGCGTCGCCGAAGACCGGGTTCGTTCCGGGACCGCGGGCGTACTCGTCAGCTATCTCCCCGACGACGCGGAGCTGTCCCGGTTCGAGCACGCCGTTCGGAGTCCCGATCCGCAGCATGAAGTAGCCCTCCTGTCCGTTCCGCTGGTGGTACAGGCCCCACCACTTGAACCGCTCGAACCACGCGTCCCGCTCGTCGTCCGGGATCGAGTCGTACCCCTCCTCGGCGAACTCGAACAGCCGGTCGCGCACCTCGTTGCCGTACACCTCCGATTTCCAGTTTTCGACGTCCGTTGGCATCGATCCGACCTACAGCCGACACCCACATAGCTGACAGCGTGGCATCAACCTTCCCCGGTGCCCCACCGATGTGGCACGTGTTGCCGCTACTCTCGCCGCCGCGCCCGTCGAACGGCGGAACGGTCGAATTCGGCAAATTCGTCCCCGTGTACCCGTCCAATCGGCACCCACGCGGTGATCTCGGTCGCCCCGCACGCGACACACTGGCCGTACACCTTCGCATCCACCGTCGAGCCGTCCACGCCGACCGACTGGAAGTTCTCGACGGCTAGGTCCGCGAGCGCGCACTCGCACAGATCCGGCGCGTCGAGCCGCCAGAGTTCGCTGACACGCACTTCCCGGCTGTCGTTGACGGAGATCCATGCACCGTCGTCGAGGACGCGTAAACGAGTGGTCACGCCCGGAGTTCGGCCGCGACGACCCAATGGGTGACGCTGCTCGCAACCGACGACAGTACCGGTGACGACCAGATACGCGAAAACCGGCAGACTACACCGAGATACTGTGTAAAATAAGTCTCCGATCTACCGGACATGAAATCCGGTATCCGAGAGTAGTGGTCCGATTTACGCGCTTGCCGACGCTTATGACCCGCGCCCGCGTACGTCGGTGTAATGACGGACCCGGATCCCGACTCCACCGACGATCGACCCGTCGACCCGCCCGACGGGAGGCACCGACAGCACGCGTCCGCGGACGTGGCGCCCGAGCTCTTCGAGGACGCCTCAGAGCGACGATGACCGAGGGAGGCGACAGCCGAGCGACCGACGATGAGCGGTGCGACGCCGGGGACGGGACCGACGCGGAGGGAGAGACGGACGCCGAGCCCGCCGACGGCCACCTCGACGGCGTCGAGGACGGCGCAGGCTGTACGGAGATCTGGGAGCGGCTCTCGGAGCGGAGAGAGGAGTGAGCGACGGTCCGCGGCCCGGTCAGGACAGCTGCGCCGCGATGTCGGCCTCGGTGATGATCCCGACCGTCTCGCCGCCGTCGGTGACCATCACGGCCTTGTAGTGGTCGAGGAGGTTGCGGACCTCGTCGACGGTCGCCGACAGCGCGACCGTCGGGAACGACTCGCTCATCACCTCGCTGACCGGGTGATCGCCGACATTCTCGCCGGCGTGGACGACGTCGCCCTGGCTGATCGAGCCGACGGGCACGCCGTTCTGGAGGACGGGGAGCTGCGAGTACGCCTCCGCCTCCATCAGCTCCACGGCCCCGCTGACGGCGTCGTCGGGCGCGACGCTGATCACGGTCTGGTTCATCAGGTCGGTCGCGCGCACGACCTCGCCCTCCGCCTCTTGGAGGGCGTTGACGATCCGGCGCAGCGTCGAGAGCCGCGGGTCGACGTCGCCGCCCTCGATCCGCGCGATGAGTGGCTGGGAGACGTCCGCGGCGTCGGCGAGTTCGCTCTGGGTCAGCTCCAGCGCGGTCCGGCGCTCGCGGAGGTCCTGTGGCGTCGGCAGTTCCATGCCGGCTAATTACTTAGGGTTATTAGAAAAGCTTTCGGCACCGACCGGGCACCGGGATCGCTCCCGGCAGATCCGTCCGACGCCCCGCGTCCGTGCCTATCGCTCCGGCTCTTCGTCCTCGTCCGCGTCGGTCTCGAAGACGTCGATGACTTCGAGGGGAACGTCGCGGAGGGCGCCGCCGACCTCGCTTTTCGCGATCCGTTCCGCGTGCTCCTCGCTGTCGGCGTTGAACACGTCGATCTCTAGGAGCAGCCCTACGAGGGCCGTGTTCGCCGCGAGGAACGCGGCGTCGAACGGCTCGCCGCAGGCCGGACAGCCGGTGACGCCGGGCTCGACCTCGACGTACTGCTTGTCCGTCTCGTTGAGTCGCTTGCCGGCTTCGCTGACCGCGACGCCGATGGCGTCGTCGGTCTCCTCGACGTCACGGACCAACCAGGCGGCTTCCATCGCGACTTCGTAGTTGCTCATACGCGGTCGGAGGAGCCGCAGGGTTTCTTGTCTTGTGGTTTGGCCGCGGTCGAAAACGAGCCGTCGATCGCGCGGAACCGGCGGCGAGACGCGCCCTACAGGCGGTCGACGATCGCCGCGGTGACCTCGTCGGTCGTCGCCGAGCCGCCGAGGTCGCCGGTGCGCGGGCCGTCGGAGAGGACGCCCTCGACCGCGTCGCGGACCCGCTGCCCCGCCTCGACGTGGCCGAGATACTCGAGCAGCATGGCCGCCGAGAGGACCGCCGCGGTCGGGTTGGCGACCCCCTCGCCCGCGATGTCCGGGGCCGTGCCGTGGACCGGCTCGAACAGCGCGTTGTCGTGGCCGATGTTCGCCGACGGGAGCAGACCGAGGCCGCCGACGAGCCCGGCCGCGAGGTCGGAGAGCACGTCGCCCGCGAGGTTCGGGCAGACGATCACGCCGTACTGGCCCGGGTCGAGCGGGAGCTTCGTCGCGAACGCGTCCATCAGCTCCTCGTCGGCGTCGACGCCGCGCTCGTCTGCGACCGCCGCGACCTCGTCGCGGAACCGGCCGTCCGTCTCGCGCATCACGTTCGCCTTGTGGGCGACGGTGAACCCCTCCTCTGGGTCCCCGGCGGGGCCGCGCCCGTCCTCGACAAAGTCACAGGCGTACTCGGCCAGCTCGCGCGAGGCCGACGACGTGACGACGCGCGTCAGCGTCGAGAGGTCCTCCGAGAGGCGGTCCTCGTGGCCCGCGTAGACGCCCTCGGTGTTCTCGCGGAGGAACACCACGTCCGTCTCCGGCCGGAGCGCGTCGACGCCCGGGAGCGCCTTCGCGGGCCGGACGTTGACGAACGAGTCCACCGCCTCGCGCAGCGGGAGGATCACGTCGGCGGCCGTCTCGCCCGCCGCGCCGAACAGCGTCGCGTCCGCGTCGGCCACCAGGTCGTACGTCTCGTCGGGGAGCGCCTCGCCGGTCGCGTCCCGGGTCGCGTCGCCCGCGTCCCCGCGGACGAACTCGAAGTCGGGGTCGAGCGCGTCCAACACCTCGACGGCGGCCGGCACGACCTCGCGGCCGATGCCGTCGCCCTCGATGACGACGATCTCGTCGGTCATCCGGCTCAGTCGTCCCCCTCGACGTACGGCAGGTCGGCAACCGTCTCGTCGACCTTGCTCCGGTTCGAGTACATCAGCGCGGTCGTGTCCCAGATCCCTTCGACCAAGGCCTCGCGCATCGCGTCGTCGACCTCGACGTCGATGACGGTGTCGCCATAAGTGACAGTCTCCCCTTCCACGTCGACCTCGATGTCGCCGTCGGGGTTCGCCTCGATCCACTCCTGGAGCTCGACCACGGTCTCGTGGTCGGCGGTGACCGCGGGGATGCCGAGCGACTTACAGTTGTCGCGGAAGATCTCGGCGTAGGACTCGCCGACGACGCCGTCGACGCCCCACCGCATCATCGCCTGCGGCGCGTGCTCCCGGGAGGAGCCGCAGCCGAAGTTGGAGTTAACGACCGCGATCGACGCGCCCTCGAAGCGGTTGAGCGGGTGGTCGTTGAACTCCCCGTCCTCGTCGCGCCGGGCGTCTAGAAGAGGTAGTCCGCCATGTTGTCGAACGTGACCTCCTTCATGAACTGCGCCGGCAGGATCTGGTCGGTGTCGACGTCGTCGCCGGGGATCGGGACGCCCGTGCCCGAGACCTCGGTGATGTGTTGGTCGTCGCCCGCGTTGGCGTCGGGGGCCATCAGTCGGCCACCTCCTCGACGCCGCCCGCGCCGCCGGTCGGCCCGTCGTCCAGGTAGTCGCGCGCGTCGACGACCTCGCCCTCGACGGCCGCGGCCGCGACCATCGCGGGGCTCATCAGCACCGTCCGCCCCTCCTTCGAGCCCTGCCGGCCGACGAAGTTGCGGTTCGACGATGACGCACACACCTCGCCGGCGCCGAGCTGGTCGTCGTTCATCGCGAGGCACATCGAGCAGCCGGCGCGCCGCCACTGGAAGCCGGCCTCGATGAACGTCTGGTCGATGCCGCGCTCCTCGCACTGGGCGCGGACCGTCTCCGAGCCGGGCACGGCGAGCGCGCGCACGTCCTCGTCGACGCTGTGGTCCTCTAGGATCCGCGCCGCTTCCTTGAAATCCGAAAGGCGGCCGTTCGTACAGGTGCCGAGGAACGCCACGTCGACGTCGTACCCGAGCATCGACTGCCCGGGCTCGACCTCCATGTGGTCGATCGCCTTCTCGGCGGCCTCCCGGTCGGTCCGCTCCTCGAAGTCGTCCGGGTGCGGCACCGCCTCGTCGATCCCGACCACCTGCCCGGGGTTGATCCCCCACGTGACCAGCGGGTCGAGTCCGTCGGCGTCGACCGTGACCACGTCGTCGTACTCGGCGTCGTCGTCGGAGGCGATCGATTCCCAGTACCGCTTCCGCTCCTCGAACGCCTCGCCCTCGGGGACGTACTCGCGGCCCCGCAGGTACTCGTAGGTGGTCTCGTCGGGGTTGATGTACCCCGCGCGGGCGCCGCCCTCGATGGACATGTTACAGACGGCGAGCCGTCCCTCCATGTCGAGCGCCTCGATTGCGGGGCCGCCGTACTCGTACACGTGGCCGACGCCGCCGTCGACGCCGAGGTCCTTGATCACTTTCATGATCACGTCCTTGGCGTAGACGCCCTCGCCGAGCTCGCCCTCGACTTCGATCCGGCGGACCTTCTGCTTGTCCGCGGCGATACAGCCGGTCGCGAGCACGTCGCGGATCTGGCTGGTCCCGATGCCGACGCCGATGGAGCCGAACGCGCCGTGGGTCGCCGTGTGGCTGTCGCCGCACGCGACCGTCATCCCCGGCTGCGAGAGGCCGAGTTCGGGGGCGACGACGTGCGTGATCCCCTGCTTCCCGGAGTCGAATCCGAAGAAGGTGATCCCGCTCTCGCTCGTGTTGCGTTCGAGCGCCGAGAGCATCTCCTCGGCTTGGTCGTCGGCCAGCGGGCGCTCGCGCTTGTCCGCCTCCGTCGGCGCGATGTGGTCGGTGGTCGCGAACGTCCGCTCCGGGTACGCCACGTCGAGGTCGCGCTCGCGCAGCATCCCGAACGCCTGCGGGCTCGTCACCTCGTGGACGAGGTGGAGCCCGACGAACAGCTGGTCCTGCCCGTTCGGCAGCTCCGTCACCTTGTGGCGCTCCCACACCTTGTCGTACAGCGTTCCCTCGCTCATCGGGCGTCACCCCGGACCGCCGCGCAGTCGGAAGACCGACCGCTCACCGCTACGCCCATCAGGCGGTCACCTCGGCGCTCTCCTCCTCGTCGCCCTCGGCCGACTCCTCCCACGCGAACAGGCCGCGCAGCTCCTCGCCGACGGCCTCGATCTCGTGGGTCTTCTCCGCCTCGCGGAGCTGGGTGTAGGAGGGGCGGCCCGCCTGGTTCTCCGCGATCCACTCGCGGGCGAACTGGCCGTTCTGGACCTTCTCCAAGACCTCTTCCATGTTCTCGCGGGCGTGCTCGTCGACGACCACGTCGCCCTGCGTGAGGCCGCCGTACTCGGCGGTGTCGGAGACGGAGTCCCACATCCCGCCGAGCCCGTCCTCGTACATCAGGTCGACGATGAGTTTGAGTTCGTTGAGGCACTCGAAGTACGCCATCTCGGGGGAGTACCCGGCGTCGACGAGCGTCTCGTACCCCTGTTTCACCAGCGAGGTGACGCCGCCGCAGAGCACCGCCTGCTCGCCGAACAGGTCGGTCTCCGTCTCCTCGCGGAACGACGTCTCGACGACGCCGGCGCGGGTACAGCCGATCGCGGCCGCGTACGCGAGCCCCTCGTCGTGGGCGTCGCCGGTGGCGTCCTGGTACACCGCCAGCAGGCCGGGCGTCCCCTGGTCATTCTCGTAGTTGCGGCGCACGAGGTGGCCCGGCGACTTCGGCGCGACCATCGTCACGTCGACGTCCTCGGGCGGTTGGATCTGGTTGTAGTGGATGTTGAACCCGTGCGCGAACTGGAGCGTGTCGCCCGCGTCCAGGTTCGGTTCGATCGCGTTCTCGTACACGTCCGGCTGAACCGTGTCGGGGACGAGGACGCTCACCACGTCGGCCGCGGCGACGGCGTCCGCGGGGGCCTCCACGCGGAGCCCGTCGCCTTCGGCGGCGGCCCGGGAGGAGCTGCTCTCGCGGAGGCCGACGATCACGTCGACCCCGCTGTCGGCGAGGTTCTGCGCGTGCGCGTGGCCCTGCGAGCCGTAGCCGAGGACGGCCACCGTCTTGTGCGCGATCGCCTCCTCGTCGGCGTCTTCGTCGTAGTATACTGTCGAGTCGAACGTCTGCGTGTCGTCTTCGGTCATGTGTATCGTTGTGAGTTCCTGTGTGGTCGCGTGTCAGTCGTCGTGCGTGGTCGGTTCGGCGGCCGTGCCGGGCTTCTCGCCGGGCGCCGTGGGGGTGTTACCGCGAGCGAGGGCTGTCGGCCCCGTCCGCGCGATCTCGACGATACCGAACCGGTCGAACGCGCCGATCGCGTTGTCGATGCTCGCCTTGTCGCCGGTGAGTTCGACGGTGATCGTCTCGGGGCCGGCGTCGACCGTCCGGCCGTCGTACATCTCGGCGACCGCGTGGACCGCCGCGGGGTCGTCGGCCTCGACCTTCAGCAGGACGAGCTCCGAGGTGACCGCGTCGCCGGCGACCTCGCCGACCGAGATGACCGGCTTCAGCTTCGACATCTGCTTTTCGATCTGGTCGATCCCGGGGTCCGTCTCCTCGACGACCATGGTGATCCGCGAGTGACCGTCGACGGTCGTCGGCCCCACGGTGAGGCTCTCGATGTTGAACTGGCGGCGGGAGACGAGGCCGGAGACGCGCGCCAGCACGCCGGGCTCGTCCTCGACGAGTGCCGAGATGACGGCGCGGTGCGACTCGTGTTCGGCCTCGACGACGGGGTCGATCCGGATCCCCTCGAGGTTCCGGCGCCCCTCCGGGTGGTCGCGCTCGTTCGGACCGGGCTGTTCGCCCGGGAGCGGCCGGGAGTCGGCGCCGGGCGCGACGGGCGACCCGCCGTCGGCCGCCGCGGACGCCTCATCGCGCCCGGTGTGCGGCCCCCCGTCGGACGCCGCGGTGTCGTCGCTCATAGCTGGTCCTCCGCGGCCGCGAACTTCCCGTTCGCACCGCCGCTCGGCACCATCGGCAGGACGTTCTCCGCGGGGTCGACGTGGAAGTCGACCACGGCCGGCCCGTCATAGTCGAGGGCTTCCTCGACCGCGGGCGCGACCTCGTCGTAGTCGTCGACGCGGAGACCGAGCGCGCCGAACGCCTCCGCGAGCTTGTCGAACTCGGGCATCCACGTGTAGTCGGAGGCCATGTGTCGGCCCTCGTAGAACGCGTCCTGCCACTGGCGAACCATCCCGATGTACTCGTTGTTGAGCACGGCGATCGTGATGTCGAGCTCCTCGCGGACCGCGACCGACAGCTCCTGCATCGTCATCAGGAAGGAGCCGTCGCCGTCGAAACACACCACGTCGCGGTCCTCCTCGCCCATCGTGTCGGCCGCGACCCGCGCGCCGACCGCGGCGGGCACGCCGTACCCCATGGTCCCCAGCCCGTGGGAGGAGACCCACGTCCGCGGCTCCGTGTACGTCCAGAACTGCGAGGCCCACATCTGATGCTGGCCGACGCCGGTCGTGACGATCGTGTCATCGTCGGTCGCCTCGTCGAACGCCTCGACGACGAACTGGGGCTTCAGCGGCTCGTCCTCGGGCGTCGCGTACGTGAGCGGGTACGTCTCC
>P_A23_Liq_2_FmtDRAFT_1000344_pt1 | contig 10239 bp, 7 predicted proteins | sample PonA232FremontCA_FD_10599 | JGI IMG/M metagenome (IMG submission 10599) | reverse complement strand
CCGCGTGCCGCTCGACGAGGCGAGCCGGAGCGTCACCAACAGCTACCTCGAAGACGCCGGGATGGAGCGCGACGAGCTCGGCCGCGGCGGCAGCGAGGAGACTCTCGTCAACGACATCGACGAGGACGAACAGTGGGTCGACTTACGCGTGACGCTCGTCGACCTGTGGGAGCCCCGCAGCGACTCGATCTCGCAGGTCGGCCTCCTCGGCGACGAGTCGGGCACGATCAAGTTCGTCGCCTTCGAGACCTCCGATCTGCCCGAGCTGACGGAGGGCGCGTCCTACGAGCTCTCGAACGTCGTCACAGACGAGTACGAGGGCAGCTACTCGGTGAAGCTCAACCGGACGACACAGATCACGGAGATCGACGAGGAGATCGAGGTCGGCGACAACGCCGATACCGTCGAGGGCGCTTTAGTCGACATCCAGTCCGGCTCCGGACTGATAAAGCGCTGCCCCGAAGACGACTGCACGCGCGTCCTTCAGAACGGCCGGTGCTCCGAGCACGGGCAGGTCGAAGGCGAGTTCGACCTCCGGATCAAAGGCGTCTTAGACGACGGCGAGACCGTCACCGAGGTTATCTTCGACCGCGAGGCCACCGAGGAGCTCACCGGGATAGGCCTCGAAGAGGCAAAAGAGATGGCGATGGACGCGCTCGACACGACCGTCGTCGCCGAGGAGATGGCCGACGACGTGCTCGGGCGGTACTACCGCGTCACCGGCCCCCGGTTCAACCGGTACGTCCTTGTCGACGAGATGGAGAGCCCCGGCGCGGTGGACGTCGAAAGCGCGCTGATCGAAGCGAGGTCGATCTGAATGAGTCAAACCCAGTCTACACCGACCCGAGAGGTCGCCCGGCGCGCGTTCGCGAGCGAGTTCAACGACGCCGCCTACACGTTCACCGAATCCGACGACGAGCGTGCCCCCGTCTACGCGCTGTTGCCGACGGGTGAGTCCGCGAACCGCGTGCTCTTCGTCGGCACCCTCACCGAGCGCGATGACGTCGGCGAAGACAGCGAGTACTGGCGCGGCCGCATCGTCGACCCGACGGGTACGTTCTTCGTGTACGCCGGCCAGTACCAGCCCGAAGCCGCGTCGAAGCTCCGAGACCTGAATCCGCCCGCGTACGTCGCGGTCGTGGGGAAACCCCGGACGTACGAGACCGACGACGGTACCGTCCGGGTCTCCGTCCGCCCCGAGTCGATAACCGAGGTCGACGCCGACACCCGAGACCGCTGGGTCGCGGAGACGGCCCGACGGACCATCGAGCGCGCCGCCGCCTTCGACGACGAAGGGAACGAGTACGCGCGGATGGCCCGCGAGGAGTACGACCTCGACCCCGACACGTACAAGACCGCCGCCCTGTCGGCGCTCGAAGACCTCGACGAGGACGACGAACTAGCCGGCGTAACCGGGTCGGCGGACGCGCCCGATCCCTGAGTCGACGACCGGTCGTTGTCCGCTTCAACGACCGAACCGCACCCCCGGTTTAACCCCTCGAACGGCGGGTATCGCGGGTCTGTCACCGTCTGACAAACGGTTAAGTCCCCCGCGGGTCGTACGAATCATCGATGAGTAACAAAAACAAGACGGTCTCGTTTCGCGTCAGCGAGGACGCGTTCGAGAGCCTCCGCGACATCGCGGAGGAGCGAGACCTCTCGCTGTCGGCCGTGTTCCGGAACTACGTGGACGAGCTGGTCACACACGACGGTCGCGTCCGCGTCGTGCCCGAGGCCGAGCTTGACGGGCCAACCGGCGACGACCCGGCGTTTCCGCCGACGGTCGAGGTCTCGAAGAGCTTCGTCCGCGAACACGAGCGGCTGGAACTCGAAGCCCAGCACCTCCGCGAACAGCTGGAGGAGTACAAACGATACGTCGATCACCTCCGAGAGCAGCTGGAAGACGACGAAGACGTGGTCAGACTCGAAGAGCTCGACGGCGAACCCGACGAGCTCTCTCTTCGGCTCGGCTCGGACCGGTAGGCGGCGTCACCAGCAGCGTCCGGCTCTGCGGTCGAAGTGCCGATTTGATATATCGACGTGCGATTTATCTTGCAGACGGTAACACGCTTGCCCCCGGCGATACCCACTCACAGGGACCGACTATCTTTTTCGCGTCGCGCGGTTACCGTCTGGCATGGCCGACGAGTTCGACCCGGAACGGTTCGAGGACAAGTACGAACACTACTTCCAGCAGCTCCAGCGGGCGTACAAGAACGCCTTCGAGCGGATGAACGACCGGTACGACTCGGAGCTGGTCCACGGCATCGACCAGACCGTGCTCAACGAGTCGGAGCCGTTCTACGACGACGGCGCATTCCGCGTCGAACTCCCCGCGAATCCGCGCGAGCGCATCCGTGGTGCCGTCGCGGTCGACGACGAGACGTTCGCGGAGGCGCTCGACGAGTACGTCGAGCACATCGAAGCCGAGCTGTACCGGACGCTCGACGTCGACCCGCCGGAGTCACACACCGAACCAAAAACATAAGCCCACCGACTGCCAGTATCACACTATGAGCACGGAGACGACCGACGCGGACAACGACCTCCGCGAGCGGATCACGAACTTTCTGCGGCGGAACTTCCCGCAGATTCAGATGCACGGCGGAAGCGCGGCGATAAACCACCTTGACCGCGAGAGCGGTGAGGTGACCGTCGAACTCGGCGGTGCCTGCTCGGGCTGTGGTATCTCACCGATGACGATCCAGGCGATAAAGTCCCGGATGGTCAAGGAAATCCCCGAGATCGAGACCGTCCACGCCAACACCGGCGCTCCCGCCGGCGCGGACGGCGACCTCGGCGGCACCGGCGGCACATCACCCTCCTTCCCAGGCGAGACGACCGACGACGGCGGCGACGACGAAGGCCCGCAAGCGCCGTTTTGAGGCGGCAACCGCCCTCTTGACCCGTTCTACCCGGTCGAGCAGCCGACCGGCCGCCTGAACTCGGCGTCGCAGTTGCTGTCGCTCGCGACATCTTCCTTACCGCTTCTAATATACCATACACTACATTCAGCTATATCAAAAGCGCAGAGCAGCTGCGGCGACGGGGTGACGGTGACGTCCCATCGAACGCGGTCCAAGAAGCTTCGAGATGTCGATACCTGCGCGTATCGAGCGGACGCCTCACGCAGTCTTTTTGACGGTGATCAACGCAGTCGGGACGATGACCGCGATCGTTAAGATCGCCCCGCTGATGACCGCAAACGGTGCGATCGCGTCTACGGAGTACGCCAGCAGGTCGACGGCTACCCAGTCAACGACGGTCATGGTGGTCGTGTAGGCGGTCGACGCAAGCAACAGCACGACGCTGAATGCACCCACGACGACGCCGACGAGCGGCGGCGACGAATCGGTTGTGTTCGAATTAGAGCTCATCGATATTCCTGTATAGTATAGTAAATTGTACACACAGTTAAGCAACCCGAAGCGCGCGAACATCAGACCACGTACGCAGGACGTTTAAAAGGAGAGCTGCCGTTTCGTTGTTCACGCGAACGCACTCCTGGATATTCGCAGTCGTTTAGTTGCAAAGAAATCACAACGATACGGTGTATTCGTGTCCCCACAGCAAGCGACCCGATCGCGTCGTATCGGGATATTTTGATATACTGAGACGAGAGGCCGCTCTCGCTCGGCAGGGCGACCGACCGGCGGACTCTCCGGCGGTCGCAGCGACGCCTCGCGAACTGTTGTTCGAAACTGCACGAACGTGACTCGGTCGCGCCGTTGGGGAGTCTCTGTTCTGCCAGTTTTAGGTTATCCAAAAAAATATTTTTAATTTCAAAGCGTTCTTTGCGATATAGCGTAAACTAGAGCGTGAGCGATGATTCAAGATTTCGTCTTCGTCTTCGTCGCGGGGCTGGTCACGGCGTTGGCGACCGGGCTCGGTGCGATCCCGTTTTTCTTCGTCGAGGAGTTTAGCGACCGCTGGAACGTCGCGCTGTGGGGTATCGCCTCCGGGATCATGGTGTCGGCTTCGCTGTTCGGCCTGGTCAACGAGGGGTTGGCCTACGCCGCCGGCGAACTCCCGACGCTGATGGTCGGCGGTCTGCTGGCCGGGGTCGTCCTCGTCGAGGTCTCCGACCGCGTCCTCGACGGGACCGACATCAGCGGTCGCTCCGAGACCGACGGGGCGACCGGAAGTCCGGACGCCCCGATCGACGTCGAGGCCTTCGCCGAGGGCGACCTGACGAAACTCGTGCTCATTCTCGGCGTCTTGACCGTCCACAGCTTTCCGGAAGGCGTCGCCGTCGGCGTCTCCTTCGCGGAGCTCGGGCTCGACGGGGGGATCGGGATCCTCGGGCTGTCGGTGCCGGTGTTGGCCGTGTTTATGACGGTCGCCATCTCGATCCACAACGTTCCCGAGGGGACGGCGATCGCCATCCCGATGCGGGCGATGGGGCTCTCGAAGTGGCGGATGGTCGGTGCGGCGGTCTTTTCCAGTCTCCCCCAGCCGATCGGCGCCGTGATCGCCTTCGCGTTCGTCCGATGGGCCGAGGCGTTTCTCCCCTTCGGCTTCGGCTTCGCGGCCGGCGCGATGATCTATCTCGTCCTCACCGAGTTCATTCCCGAGGCGCTCGAAACCGGCGTCGACCTCCCCCGCGGCGGCTACCGCGAACTGTCCGTCGGGATCGGCGCCGGCGTCCTGCTGATGGTCCCGTTGCTGTACGTCTGACGGTCCCGTTGCGGTACGCCCGAAACGAGCGTTTCGTCGACCGCGAGACACGGCGTCGGCGTGACCCGCAACCACCCGCCGACTGAAGCTTTTTGTCCCCGGCGGCTGTCGGTGAAACTCATGCACCACCGAGAAGTCGACTCCGTCGCGGAGTACGTCGCGCGGTTCGAGACAGGCGCGGACTGGCGCGCGGAAATCGAGACGCTCGCCCGCGAGGAGGACGTCGAGGCCGGCTTCTTCACGGCGCTCGGCGCGGTTCAGGACGCGGAGGTCTGGTTTTACGACCAAGACGAGACCGAGTACCGCTCCGTCACGTTCGACGAGCCGCTTGAGGTCGCCGCCTGCGTGGGGAACGTCTCGCTTTTAGAGGGCGACGTCTTCGCACACACTCACGCCGTCCTCTCCCGGCCGAGCGGGCAGACGCTCGCGGGGCACCTCAACGCGGGGACCGTCTTCGCCGGCGAGTGCCACCTGCGCGCGTTCGCGGAGCCGCTGGAGCGCTCTCACGACGCGACGACCGATCTCGACCTGTGGCTGTGAGCCGACGGACGCCGTCTCCGCCGCGATGAGACCGGCCGACGAGCGCTACTTCGCCCGGATCGAGGAACGGCTCGACGAGGCGTGGGCCGTTGCCGAAGCCGCGAAACGGCAGGGTCGAGACCCGGAGCCCGAAGTCGAGATCCCGGTCGCGCGCGACATGGCCGACCGCGTCGAGAACATCCTCGGTATCGACGGCGTCGCGGAACGCGTTCGCGATCTTGAAGGGGAGATGTCCCGCGAGGAGGCCGCCCTCGAGCTCGTGACCGACTTCGTCGACGGCAGCGTCGGCGACTACGACTCCCGTGAGGGGAAAATCGAGGGCGCGGTCCGCACGGCGGTCGCGCTGCTCACAGAGGGCGTCGTCGCCGCGCCGATCGAGGGGATCGACCGCGTCGAGCTGCTGGAAAACGACGACGGTTCCGAGTTCGTCAACGTCTACTACGCGGGCCCGATCCGCTCCGCGGGCGGGACCGCACAGGCGTTGTCCGTGCTCGTCGCCGACTACGCCCGGTCGCTGCTCGGCGTCGACGAGTACAAGCCGCGCGACGTCGAGGTGGAGCGTTACGCGGAGGAGATCGGCTTATACGACAAAGACACCGGGCTCCAGTACACCCCGAAAGACACGGAGTCGAAGTTCATCGCCGAGCACATGCCGGTCATGCTCGACGGAGAGGCGACGAGCGACGAGGAGGTCTCGGGATTCCGCGACCTGGAACGCGTCGACACAAACTCCGCGCGCGGCGGGATGTGCCTCGTCGCCGCCGAGGGGATCGCGCTGAAAGCCCCGAAGATCCAGCGGTACACCCGCGACCTCGACGAGGTCGACTGGCCGTGGCTCCAGGATCTGATCGACGGAACGATCGGCAAAGACGGGGCTGGCGACGGCGACGAGTCGAGCGATCCCGACGGGGACGGCGGTCCCGACGGGGACGGCGGTCCCGACGCGAGCGGCGACGCCGAAAGCGGCGCGGAGACGAAACCGGGCGAAGCCGATCCGGCCGGCCCGGTCCGAGCCGACCCCTCACAGAAGTTCCTTCGAGACCTCATCGCCGGCCGCCCGGTGTTCACTCATCCGAGCGAGGCCGGCGGGTTCCGGCTCCGGTACGGTCGCGCGCGCAACCACGGGTTCGCGACCGGCGGCGTCCACCCCGCGACGATGCACATCGTCGACGACTTTCTGGCGGCCGGGACACAGATCAAAACGGAGCGGCCGGGAAAGGCACACGGCGTCGTCCCGGTCGACTCCATCGAGGGACCGACGGTCCGGCTCGCGAACGGTGAGGTCCGTCGCATCGACGACCCCGAGGAGGCGAAGGCGGTCCGTAACGGGATCGAGAAGGTGCTCGATCTCGGCGAGTACCTCGTCAACTACGGCGAGTTCGTCGAGAACAACCACCCGCTCGCCCCCGCGTCGTACGCCCCCGAGTGGTGGGTCCACGAGTTCGAGGCCGCCGGCGCGGACGTCGCGGCGCTGCGCGACGACCCCCACGTCGACCTCGAACGCCCCGACGTCGGTCGGGCGCTCGCGTGGGCGGACGAGTACGACTGCCCGCTCCACCCCGAGTACACGTACCTCTGGCACGACGTGTCGGTCGACGCGTTCGCGGCGCTCGCCGACGCGGTCGCCGCGGGCGAGGTCGTGGAAGGCGTCCTCGCCGTCGAGCGCACCGACCTGGTTCGGGACGCGCTGGAGTCGCTGCTCGTCGAACACGCGGCGACTCCCGACTCACTCCGGGTCCCGACGTGGCGTCCGCTCGCCCGCTCGCTCGGGGTCGACGACGGGCTACGGAAGGGGTGGGAACGCGCCGACCTCTCGGCCGCGGCCCGCGACTGCGCGGACGGCGAGAACGCGATCCGCGCCGTCAACGAGGTCGCCCCCTTCGAGATCCGAGAGCGCGCGCCGACCCGGATCGGTAACCGGATGGGTCGCCCCGAGAAGTCCGAGAGCCGCGACCTCTCGCCGGCGGTCCACACCCTCTTCCCGATCAACGAGGCGGGCGGCCCCCAGCGCGACGTCGCCGAGGCCGCGAACGCGATGGACGACACCGGCAACCGGGGGCGGCACGAACTGGAGATCGCCGACCGCGTCTGCCCCGACTGCGGGGAGCACACGTACGCCGCCAGCTGTCCCGACTGCGGGACACACACCGAGTTGCACTACGAGTGCGGCGACTGCGGCACCGTCTGCGAGCCCGACGAGGCCGGCCGCGTCGAGTGCCCCCGCTGCGGGTGGGCGGTGACCGCCGCAAGTTATCAGGAGGTCGACGTCAACGACGCGTATCGCTCCGCGCTGGAGGCCGTCGGCGAACGCGAGTCCGCCTTCGAGATACTCAAAGGCGTTCAGGGGCTCACCTCGCGGAACAAGACGCCGGAGCCGATCGAGAAGGGCGTCCTCCGCGCGAAAAACGGCGTCACCTCGTTCAAGGACGGGACGGTCCGGTACGACATGACCGACCTCCCGGTGACGGCGGTCAAGCCCGCGGAGCTGGACGTCACCGCGGACCACTTCCGTGAGCTCGGCTACGAGACCGACGTCGACGGCGAGCCGCTGCGTCACGACGACCAGGTGGTCGAACTGCGCGTTCAGGACATCGTCCTCTCGGACGGCGCGGCCGAGCACATGCTGAAGACCGCGGACTTCGTCGACGACCTCTTAGAACAGTTCTACGGGCTCGACCGCTTCTACGAGGTCAACGAGCGCGACGACCTCGTCGGCGAGCTCGTCTTCGGGATGGCGCCGCACACGAGCGCGGCAACTGTCGGAAGAGTGGTAGGTTTCACGTCGGCTGCGGTGGGATACGCTCATCCGTATTTTCACGCCGCGAAACGGCGGAACTGTTTCCACCCGGAGACGAAGCTCTGGTATGAGGACGAGACCGGTCAATTGAGATACGACGAAATCGAGGCGTTCGTCGAGACGTACCTCGATCGATCTGATGTTGAGTTCGACGACTTCGGAACGGCCATCGGCGCACTGGAAGGCGTCGACGGCGATCTAACTGTTCCGTCGCTGACCGCCGACGGCGATCGGGTCTCTCGTCCGGTAGAGGCGGTCAGCAAACACCACGCACCGGACCACCTCGTCCGGGTTCGTACCGGATCCGGCCGGTCGATAACCGTCACTCCAGACCACGGCGTTCACGTGTACGACGACGAACGGGACACGGTTGTCGGCAAGGAGGCACGAGACATCGACGCAGACGACAGGCTGGTAATCCCCGACTCGGTTGGAACTGACGACACCTGTCGGGATTCACACCGGTTCGACTTGCTCGCCGAATTCATCCGATCCGACGCGGTCCCGACCGATCGTCTCATGGTTAAGGGGTTAGACAAGGACCGCCTGTACGAACTCTTTGAGGACACGTTCGCCGACGACTGGGATGGACGATTCTATCCGCTTCAGAGCATGACGGAGGTCTTCGGGACGAACAAGAAGACGCTGAGTAACTACCTGTACCGGGAGAGCTTCCCTGTCTCGTATCTTCAGCAGTGTTTCGCCTCGCTCGACGAGATGCTCACGTTCGTCCCGGACGATGTCGCGCTCGGAATGAAACGCGATCGCACGGAGATCGATCGGTTCGTCAAGCTCAACGAGCGCGTCGCGACGCTGCTCGGGTACTACGCGGCGGAGGGGTTCGCGCGCGAGCAGGAGACGCCGAAGGGAACGATCCATCAGACGACGATCTGCGGGACTGAAACGGAAGCGAGAGGATTCTTCCTCGACGTTTTGCGGGAGGAGTTCGGGGTGGACCCCTACGAAGAGAACCACGCGAAAGTGACCGTCTCCGGTCGCCTGTTGCGCGCGTTCTTTGACTCGGTGCTCGACTCCGGTGTGTACGCACACACGAAGCGCGTCCCCGATCACATATTCGACGCATCCGACGAGGTCATCGGTGCGTATCTGAGCGGGTACTTTAGCGGCGACGGCAGCGTCGACGACGGATCGCTCCGAATCACGGCGACGACGGTGAGCGAGGAACTTCGAGAGGACTTGCTCGGCCTCCTGCGGCGGCTCGAAATCCACGCGAGCGTCAGCCGACCCGAGCGCGTTCAACTCCACGACAAGTTCCCCGAATTCTACGACGAGAGCGACACGCCGATGACCGCACAGACGTACGTCCTCAGTGTCTCGTCACACGACGCCATCCAATTCTCCGAGATCGCCGGATTCCACCTTTCCCGGAAGCAGGATCGATTGACGGAGAATGTCTCGTCCGTCGAGCCGTACGCGCGGAAGGCATCTGACGGGGGGTCAGGTGAGTATCTCGTTGAAATCGTCGCCGAGGTCGAGACTGTGGAGAGCGATGTCGACCACGTGTACTGTCTCACCGTCGAGGACACGCACTCGCTCGTCGCGAACGACCTGTCGGTCGATCAGTGCGATGGAGACGAGGACTGCGTGATGCTGCTGATGGACGGACTTCTCAACTTCTCGAAAGAATTTCTCCCCGACCAGCGCGGCGGTCGCATGGACGCGCCGCTCGTGATGTCCTCCCGCATCGACCCCTCTGAGATCGACGACGAGGCGCACAACGTCGACATCGTGCGGGAGTACCCGCTGGAGCTGTACGAGGCGTCCCGCGAGCTGGCCGATCCGGAGGCGGTCGAGGAACTCGTCCAGATCGGCGAGGACACGCTCGGCACCGACGACGAGTACCACGGGTTCGGCCACACCCACGACACGACGGACATCGCGATGGGGCCGGATCTGTCGGCGTACAAGACGCTCGGCGACATGATGGAGAAGATGGACGCCCAGCTCGAGCTCGCGCGGAAGCTCCGCGCGGTCGACGAGACGGACGTTGCCGAGCGCGTGATCGAGTACCACTTCCTGCCGGACATTATCGGGAACCTCCGGGCGTTCTCGCGGCAGGAGACGCGCTGTCTCGACTGCGGCGAGAAGTATCGCCGGATGCCGCTTTCGGGCGAGTGCCGCGAGTGCGGCGGCCGCGTGAACCTCACCGTCCACGAGGGGTCGGTGAGCAAGTACGTCGACACCGCCATCGAGGTGGCGGAGCG
>P_A23_Liq_2_FmtDRAFT_1000339_pt1 | contig 10292 bp, 10 predicted proteins | sample PonA232FremontCA_FD_10599 | JGI IMG/M metagenome (IMG submission 10599) | reverse complement strand
TCACTGTCCAGAGTGTGCCAGTGATGTTAAGATCACACTCAAACGGGTAACTCCAGATAGTGATTCAGATGAAAACACTCGACAAGAAAGGGCAGAGTATTCTGAAGAATATCACCCCATAGGAGAAAAGTGTATTAATTACGGTATAGCCGGAGATGGCTGTAGTCACAAAAAGTAAAATGCCTCAGACCACCACACCCGAGGCTTTTATTGTTCCCTCAGCTGTGCGCTAGCACTCCCTACTCGACAAGAGCGTTAGGATAATAATATAATCAATTCTGTTTGCGTATAAACCTAACCAGAAGAAATACGTGGTTGCTGTTCTATCACACACCAAGCAGTAGCTAATACAAAATCATAGAGATATAAACAGAGTCGTTCATTACAACATTCCGAACAGACAGAGAATCAACCATACACAAAACACACTACAATGTCAACACCCGAGACAACAGACGAGAAAATATCGATCCCGGTCATGAGGACAGAAGGAGAAACAGTCAAAGAGCGACTTGATGGCTTCATCGCCAACAACACACTCCCAGCACGGTACCTGAACAAAGATGAAAACGGAGAAGTTACAGAGACACCTGAAGAGCTCTTTACAAGAGTGGCAAAGAATGTTGCTCTCGCGGAGGTGGTATATGAATCCCAACACCAAAACATAACTATAACTGCCACACCAGACCAGATCAAACAACACCATCCACGGCGTGGTGAACTTGCAGCTGACGTATTTGGATATGACAACCGAGTATATTCTGACTTAGATGCTGTCCCAGATACACTCGCAGATGCTGAAGATGCATTACTTGATGATGAAGTGCAACTCACTGAAAACAATATAAGCAAATTCAGCTACGATACGATCCTCCCAGAGATTGACGATCAAGATCTCATCGATCACGTCGAGTCAATTAAGGCTGAATTTGAAGATATGATTTCCCATTTAGGCTGGATGCCAAACTCACCGACGCTAATGAACGCCGGATCAGAGCTCCAACAGCTTTCAGCCTGTTTCGTCATCAGCCCAGATGACGACATTGATGACATCCATGACACTGCGCGCGAAGCCGCAAAAGTGTTCCAGTCCGGTGGTGGGCTCGGGTATGGCTTCTGGAAACTGCGTCCATACGGAGACAAAGTTGGATCAACCGGCGGGATCGCATCAGGCCCAATTACCTTCATGAGGACATATGACCAAATGTGTGAGACAATTGCTCAAGGAGGTATGCGGCGCGGGGCTCAAATGGGCGTTATGAAAGTCACACATCCAGATATTATTCAATTCGTGCATGCTAAAAATAAAGATGTCTCACTAGCACATACATTGCTGCTAAATGATCCTGATGATCCAACCCACGATAGTTTTACAGAAGCACTCGATGAAGCCCGTGAATTGATCACAGACAGTGGAAAGGTTCCCGAACACCTACGAAACGCGGTCGAAGGACACCTGTCAAACTTCAACATCTCCGTTGGCGTAACAGACGACTTCATGGAGGCAGTCAAGAACAAGGAACAATATGAACTCATTAACCCACGGACAGGAGAGCAACAAATAGCCAACAAACATACCAAAAAGCTATACGAAAGATTCGATCTCGGAGACGAAATTGAAATAGGTGAACCGGTCACACTTCCTGCACATGAAGTCTACGAGCGAATTGTCGAAGGGTCATATGAAAATGGCGAGCCTGGACTGCTATTCTTAGAGCGAGCCAACAAAGAACACTCGTTCCCCGTCGAAACACAAGATGGCCCAGAACACTCAGAACACGAAATACTCGCAACTAACCCTTGTGGTGAACAGTTCTTAGAGGAATACGAGGCCTGCAACCTTGGACACATTAATCTATCGACCATTGTGAGCCAAGATCCAACGTACACCGATTACAATCCAACCTTGTTGAAAACTGTTCCACAACAGTCTGGCCCTACAACCCAAGATTTCAGAGATTTCACACAGGCGCGTAGAGACAACGGGTTCAAAGCAGACCGAGACAGCCCAAAACACATCGCACAGTTCTTGCTGCAAGCAATTGACTGGGAGATTCTAAATCATCGCATCGATATAGGGACTCGCTTCCTCGAAAACGTGTGCACAATGTCAGATTTCCCAGTCAATAAGATTGAACAGACAGTCCAAGAAAACCGAAAGATCGGACTCGGAATTATGGGTCTTGCTCAACTATTCATTCAACTTGGGCTTGAATATGGTTCTCCAGCGGCCAACGAAGCAACTGAGCAGCTGATGATGTATATCAACCGCCGATCAAAACAAAAGTCACACGAGTTGGCTGTCAATCAGGAAAGAGGTTCCTTTGAAACCCATGATGAATCGAAGTTTGCTGATCCAGTGGAGTATCAAGAATGGTTTGAGCATCACACAGGTGAAGATGCAAGCAAATGGAAAGAAGGGTACCCAATAAGGAATCATAATACGACAACAATTGCTCCGACCGGGACAACAAGCCAGATTGCCCGAACAACAGGCGGTTGCGAACCCATCTTCTCTGTTGTAACGTTACGCCGATCAAGTGGCGACATCAGTGAGGGACAGTACGTTGAGTTTGACGACTATTTTGCACGAACACTCGAAGAAAATGGGATCGATCCCAAAGCAGTTGAGGAAGAAGCAGTCGAACAAATCCAATCAGAAAACAAAGAATACACTGGAATTAACGGGCTATCAACTGTTCCGGACGAGCTAGGGGATGTGTTCGTTGTCAAAGAAGACCTCAGTGAGCATCAACATGCAGGCATCCAATGCGCTGCTCAAAAAGGGGTTGACTCGTCCATCAGCAAAACAATCAACGCTCCAAATGATGCCACATTTGAAGACGCTAAGGAGGTCTTCATGTACATTTACGATAACGGAGGGAAAGGGGTTACATATTACCGAGACGGTAGTCGAACAAAGCAAATCAAAAGCACGCGAAGCCAAAATCAACAATTCGCTGATGGTGAATTAAGTATCGAAAGCGTAGCAGATGCCATTGTAAACGATAATGGAACCCCCAATCACGAAAAACTGTTCGACCTGATTGAATCTGCTTATGGCTCACAAGAATCATTCATCACTAACAAACAAGTTCAATCAGAATTTGCTAATCACGTAGACAAAATCACAGATATAATACCAGAAGGCGAGCTAAAAGCAGGGTTTACTGTCGAGCGTCCACGTCCAAAAACGCTCTACGGAGTTACGACACGAGTTGACACAGGATATGGCGATATCTACGTTAACATCAACGTTGATCAAAATGGAGACCCATTTGAAGTGCTTGCAAAAACAGGCCAGTCAGGAGGCCTATACAATTCATTCGCTGAATCGCTTGGGAAAACCGTCTCAACTGCAATCAGAAGTGGTGTTGACCCGGAAGAAATAGCTTACACATTAAAGGACATCAGATCTCCTAAATATGCTTGGGACAACGGAGAGCAGATAAAATCTATCCCAGATGCAATTGGAACCGCAATTCTCCGCCATCTAAATGACGAACTAGATGCAAATGTAAACCAGACACGGATCGATCAAATCATGAACGAGAACAAACAGGAGCTCAATCAAAACGAAAGCCCATCAAAACTGCCTGGTGAATCAATTCCCACCACAGACTCAGAGACCCCACCGGAAAAAGAACAGAACGGACATAATAACACCGAGACATCACTGATTCAACGCGGTGAATCTCCGGAATGCCCTGAATGTGGTGCAATGCAGCTATACTACTCAGAAGGTTGCAAGCACTGTGAGTCCTGCGGCTGGTCCGAATGTTAGTTAAATAGTATATCCTCACAAAATATTTATAAATACTCCCCAGATTAATTAAGCACTTCACAAACACTACTCACTCACCTACACTCACCAACCAATGAAACAATACCTCAACCTAGTCGAGAAAGCACTTAGAACAGGCAACTACAAACAAAACAGAACAGCGGTAGATACGATCTCAACATTCTCAGCAAACTATACAGTTGACCTTTCTGAAGGCTTTCCACTACTCACTACAAAAGATCTCTCTGGATACAGATGGGAGTCACTAAAACACGAAATGGTGTGGTATCTTTCAGGCGAAGAACACATCAGAAACTTACAAGAGAACACAAAAATCTGGAATGCGTGGGCTAATGATAAGGGACAACTTGATACCGCCTATGGAAGGTTCTGGCGAAAATTCCCCATGCCAGAATCAAAACTAGAGGGTGAAGCCTGGCCGAATGAACCACACGATTGGCTCAACGATGATGGGACATTTGACCAAATACAATACGTAGTCGATCAATTAAACGAAAATCCACAGACGCGAAGGCTAGTTGTATCAGCATGGCATCCGGCGAATGCAGCTGTCAGCAAACTCCCACCCTGTCACTATACCTTTGTAATGAATGTGCAAGGAAATAAATTAAATTGCCATTTGACACAGCGATCCGGCGATATCGGTCTTGGAATTCCGTTTAACATCGCAGCATACAGCATTCTAACCCATTTAATCGCAAATCAAACTGGGTTTTCTGTTGGTGAATTCTCTCACACAATCGTTGATGCTCACGCATACTGTGGCGTAGGTGAAAGAGGAGAATGGTATAGAAATAATATAGACAAGCTACAAGAAGAAATGGAGTCACTACCACAAGAAGATATTACAGACAAACACAGATCTGTATATAAAAGACTAAGAAAATATATCCTTGAAAATGCGCCTCAAGAGAATGAACAGGATGAAAACAAAGATCACATCCCTGGTTTGCTAAAACAGCTATCAAGAGAGCCGAGAGATAGGCCACAACTGGATATTAACACCAAAGCCACCGTTGACACCCTAACAGCAGATGACATCCATATCAACGATTATACCCCGTATAGCGGAATCGAATTTGATGTGGCAGAATAAAGACACTACAAGTAGCTTATCAAAACCCGATCCAATTAGTACTTACCACATTCTATCCATACTACCGGACTCAGAAACAGAATAAAATGCATTAGACAACACCAATAGATTTATATTTATGGGTGGAAATAATCCAACGAGCGCATATGAAATCGGATAAAAATAGCAAGTCGGTAACAGTGCCTGATATAACAAGTGCAATATCCCAACTAAATCCAACCTCTCACCGTGGTGTCAACACGATAATCTCAGTTGCGCTACTAGTGCTTGTGTCACTCGGATTTATTGTTGGATTCCAACAAATAGGGACTGACTTTATTGGGTCAGTTGAACAGCCCGTTCAAGCCAATGTCGAAGCAAGTCAAACTGACACCGGAGAAGTCGATCTTATTGTCCAGTCAATGTCAGATAATGTGGATACCATGGAAGTTAGAGTCGTTGATCAGAGTGGCAGTGGGGCGACTGTGGCTAGTAGTAATGGCGACCTGAATGGCTCGTTCACAGATGGAGACTCAGTGGTTGCTGTAGGAGATAACGCACGAGTGACAAATCTGGAAGATGGTGACCAGGTGATCGTCTCAGCAAGGGATAATCCGGATAATTCAGCCGTAGTGCTTGAATACGAATACAACACGTAGTGATTAAATATAGGTACAAAAGTAACTATCTAAATTGAACGGATCGGCTGCACCCACAAACAAATGGTCTCAAAACAACTGAGACAAATTATTTTATACAACCACAGTGAATGAACCACCTCGGGTCAGTCCCCGAGGCACTCGTCTCGAACCGCCTGTAGAGACATACTTACGTCGAATAAGCAAACAATATCAACGAACGACGTACCCACAGAATTTAATACACGCTACCAAATAACAACCATGTAGGTCTAATTAATGAGTCAAACGAATACAGGTGAAATTGACAGAGACGAATTGATCTCAGATCCAGAGATTCTCGTAGTAGATGACGAACAAGAGATAACAAATCTTAATCGCTACCGAATTGAAGAGCTTGGACATACAGTGAAAACGGCATTTGGAGGCAAAGAAGCATTAGAGAAGATTTCGACAAATACTGACGTTGTGCTGTTAGATAGACGGATGCCCAAGATGCACGGAGATGCTGTATTAGAGGAGATCCACGACATAGGATACAACTGCCAAGTTGTGATGGTAACTGCTGTTGATCCATCAATGGAAATTGCCGAAATGAAGTTTGACGATTATATATCGAAACCCATTGGAAGGGATACTATCGTTGAGGTTACCGAAGAACAGCTAAATATAAAACAACTGAACGTGGTAACAAACGAAATAATATCAATAGAATCTAAAATAGAGGTTCTAGAAGATAACCACCCCAAGACGACATTAGAAGACAAAGAAGAATATCAACAACTACGTAAAAGGCTAAAACAGTATAACAAGAAGAAAGATACTCTTGAACGAAAGTTAACAGGTTAGGTCTGGTAATAACCATTAGACGTGTTTTTATTGGAATTATTGAAGTTTATACATATATAAACACATCAAAAATTATGACAACAATCAAAGAGATATATGAAAACACAAGAACAGAAATCGAGTTTGAAGAGTTCAAACAAAAAGTTGAGGCTAGAAGTAAAAAGATGGGAGCAATCGTTGATGAAGAGTCAGCCGCCCTACTCATAGCTCAGGAAGTGGGTGACGACAGCGTAAAACAAGTAGACGATATATCGCCAGAAGATGAAGATGCTGAAATTGTAGGTAAAATAACCAGCATCGGAGAAATAAAGGAATTTGACCAGAGTTCTGATAACCAAGATAATTCAGACACTGACAACGACAGTACAAATGGCGATGGGGATAGTAAACCAGACTCAACAGCAAAAGACACCTCGAAAGGGAAGGTAATAAACATAACTGTAGCAGATCAAACTGGAAGCATTAAATCCGCATTCTGGTACTCCAAGGCGGATACAGTAAAAGAGCAGTACACTGTTGGAGACAATGTACGAATATCTGGAGAACCCAGAGAAGGATACAATAGCACTGAAATAAGCGCGGATAGCATATCGCATGAAACAGACATAACCGTTGATGTTAAGATTGGAGAAGGAGAAAAGATAGGTAATCTCACACAGAATCATGAGATGACTCAAATAGAAGGGATCGTATTATCGACATCGGATATAAATGAGTTCACCCGAGACGACGGATCGAAGGGACAAGTTTCAAATATAATTCTCGGTGACGAGACAGGGCACGTTAACATCGCCTTATGGGGTGACGCAGCTCCCCTTGGGAAACAAAGAGATGTAGGCAATGAATTGTCTGTTAACAACATCTCGCCACGAATAAATGACGGAGAATTAGAAATTAATGTTGGAAACCCGGAGAAGATTCAGCAAATAAACAAAGGGATCAACTACGACCCAGATACCGCAGATATAAACGAGGTAACCAAAGGAAATAGAGTAACTATCAGTGGAGACCTTGTTTATGTTGGAGAGCCGAACAAATTCAATAGAGATGATGGATCAGAAGGAGTCGTACAGAATATAGAAATAAAAGATGACACAGGACAGATTAGAGCAGCCCTATGGGGGAACAACATTCTCGGGCCGGATCCCAATGCAGATAGCGTAACACTGCTAAACGCAGAAATAAAACGTGGATATGAAGACAATCTAGAAGCAAATGTAGGATATAATGCAACTGTTGTGCTGTCAAATAAAATAAACTCAAGCGATAACTCAAACAGACAAGGAGGAAGAGAAGACACCACAAAAACAGGAGATGAACGGAAAAATAAAAAGGATAATCAACCAGAAGATGCAGTTAAAACGGACACACCACCAGGTCTAAAAAAGAAGTCACCATCCGTAGAAGAAAATATAGAAGAAACCGAGGATGAACAAATAGATCAAGAGAATACACAAGAGGCAGAAGAGGATAAGAAAAGTAATCAGACCAGATCAAGCGAGTTTGAGCTAAGTGTAACTGGTGTGGTTCTGGGGACAGGTGATGAGATCACGCTCGACACCACCGAAGAAAGATTAACCGTAATCCCACCTAATGACGTAGATGTATCGCTGGGGCAAGAAGTGACTGTCAGGGGGAAAAAGGTCGATAAGGGTATTAAAGCGGACGAAATCTTCTAGATACAAAATTAAGCAGTCACAAATGCCAACAACTAGTCTAGCAACTGCGTCAATAGTACCAACAACAAAACAATATGCAGACAAACAGTACCACCTGTATCAGGTAATTGAACACCGCGTAGAGAAGGGGAAGCCAAACAAAATCACAGCAAAGAATCTCATTAGCGACATCATATACATAGAGCAGGTAGAATGGATCATAACATCACTCCAAGATGGCATCACAATTAAGCGACCAGACTTTGAGGGTGAGACTATACAATACAGCGAAGAAAAAGTAAAATCAAACACGAATATGTTTACACCTAAGACGACAGAGGGTGATATCCCTGTATTCGGATATTAAAATAAAACAGTATTTTTGTTACCGTGTGAAGACAGTGGTTACAGGTCTCGGGATTGTACAGTCTTTCTATCGTTTTCAGAAGCGCGTTCAGAAGCCCGATCAAGGATAGCCTCAACTTCCTCATCAAGAGCTTCATAGAAGTCACTAGAAACGTTTTTATCTGCCAGTTCGTCCTTAACAGCCGCTTTTACAACCAGATCTGCCATGCAATAAGTGCTACATAGTGTTTTTATATAAACGTTACTGTCCTAGTCAACGGCCTCGGGGTCAAGCACCGTGGCATCCGCCTTGGTACTCTGTGAACCGGCCCTAGCTACTCGCCGCCGTTGGCGGCTCGTTAAAGCAAAGGCTTAGCCTGGAAAATTAAACCAGAGAGAAATCAGAGGTTGTCATCATTGTCAACTGAACCCATATTCTTCGCTTCCTCTATTTCCTCCTCTATCTCTTCACGACCTTTTTTGAACGTTCCAATAGACTCACCAACTGATCTTGCCAATTTTGGAATACGGTTAGCCCCGAACAATAGAACAAGGATAGCTAACACAACGAGCAGTTCTGGTCCGACCGGGCCAAAAAGTGCTATCATGCTGTATATAACGAATACTGTGGAAATAAAAAAAGGTTTGCTATCGACCAAGTGATATCCCGAGAATATATGCAAGATATGAAACAACACTTACTGTGACCATATTAACAATCAATCTACTAGCTATTGAATCGTCATTCCGAGTATAGACACAAAATTTTGCGTGTGGATGGTAACTCCAAGTAGGGATAGACTCGACATCAGCAGTAGCTGCTTCGACATCAATAGGTGCAAACGGGTCATCATAACGGATAAGCAATGAACTCAATTTTTGGATAGAAATAGAATCATCGTTAATCGTCACAACCGACAAGCAAGATCTACAAAGCGGTAAGTAGGATTCTAGAGGGTAACAACCATCGTCAGCAGTTAAATCTGATAACGGATACAGAAACAAATCACTATCAGATTTCTTCCCCCAACATCGACAACAAGACCGACCTTTTCTGTCTAAGTATTCTTCTGTTGTCTCTTTTCGTGTAGCTGAACACACGTATGCAACGTCTGTATCTGACCCACTAGGTGGAAATAACGGGGCAGAAGTTCGGTGCTCATCAAAATAAGAGTTGTTAGGATGTTGGACGCCGTGACAAGGTAGACATAGCGTAGTTAGATTATCGGCATTGTCTGACCCACCCTCAGACTTTGAAACAACGTGATGCGTTTGTAGCACCCGCCCAGAGTCATCAGCATGCGGACCACTCTGATGTCCACAGCGTTGACAAGTGTAGTCGTCTCTATTGAGTATTTCAGTGCTAACATCTTCCCAGTCAGATGGATATTCTTGAGAACCAGATGATCCCCGAAACAAATCAAACATGTCTTATGTGTATTTTACAGTTGCAGGACAAAAACGTCACGAAAAATATCAAAATCTAAGCGGTATAGCTTCATATTCAATACCTTTGAGCACGTTCAATCTCTGTCGTAACGATATCCTTAATCTCATCTTCTGTCCATAACTGACCACCGGAGCTAGAACCTAAAAGACGCTCGATGGTTTGTCCATAGCTAGTTTCATGTGATAGTCGAGCTTCGATCAATTCGTCTCGCACACTAGTTGGAACGCGGATTGTCGTGTATTCCATTGTAGCTGTAATCTCCAATCTACTGTATTTGACCGCTATGGCTCTGCATACGAAACTAAGATTTGTTTCTATAAGAAAGCTATGCAAACCCTATAAAACTGGTAATGCAAATGAATATCAACAATCAAACACACTATTATTCGCGGCTTATCTATAGCATATTATTAACTTAATTTAAGTACATACAGCCATACAAAATACACAAGAAGGATTTGTTGAGATGGAG
>P_A23_Liq_2_FmtDRAFT_1000338_pt1 | contig 10301 bp, 6 predicted proteins | sample PonA232FremontCA_FD_10599 | JGI IMG/M metagenome (IMG submission 10599) | reverse complement strand
ATTGACGCGTGCCGGAGTAGCTCAGCTGGCAGAGCGATTCCTTCGTAAGGAATAGGCCGAGGGTTCAAATCCCTCCTCCGGCTCTCGCTTCACTTCGTTCCGCGAGGGAGTACAATTGTACGTTAGAGGGCCTCATACTTTGCTTTTCGCATTCAGGCACCCCCTGAGGAGCGACATTTGATTCGGTCTTACGGCCGGGCTTGCCGCTAACATTTGATTCGGTAAGGGGGTCGCGGATGAGCCGTGGTGGGGTTTCGACAAAGGAACGCGATCGGTCGGGTAGGAGATACCGGGTCCGACAACGGGTAATCCTCGCTGCGAGAGAAGCGGCCGAGATAGCCGGGTGGCTTGTAGCCGGATCATGAATTACGACAGCGTCTCTGTGGAGGACCGACGGGAAGCCTTCGACCGGATGGGCTGAACGTCAGTACTATTTTGCGGTGGTCTCTATGATGAACGGAATCGGGATAGAACGCCCCGGCAAGAGTAGCGCCCTCGGTAAACGCACCGCCATGCCGCCGGCGCGCGCTGAGTAAAGTCGCCTGCGAAAAGCAAATCCGATTTTGAGCGCCCCATACAGATTAGCGTGTCACGTGGGCGTTCCTCGGCTGAGAGGCGTGGAGAGACTCTGGTTGTGATAGAACGCCCGCCTATTCTACAATTACTACGAGTCGTGTAGCACTTCCACGGGACTTGTTACGAAATAAACTTATTACTGAACATGACGTTCTTCCGTTGATGGACGACCAACTCAAAGCAATTAGAATCAGAGGAAAAATCGAGGGGTTTCTGTTTGGTATAGTCTCTCGATTAGACACTCAGCTTGACGAATCCGTCTGGCAATCCCACTACGGATCTGTCATGTTGTATTGCTCATTTCCTCTTTATCGAAAAGAAAGGGCACCAGATACTAACAAAACATCGTACATTACTGGAAGATTCGATCACGAAATTGATGAGTCGATAATGGATCACGGTATACCGTTTCCAGAAACGGCGTCCGGGGCAATAGTTTTCGAAGATGGAATTGCCGCTATTCAAACAGATCGGAGGGAAGGTTATATCATCGAACTTTCGAATCGGGAGTTCTTAACCGTGTCACATCTTGTTGGTTGTCTATTTACCACCCTTCGGAACGCGGACCCAAAATCCAAGAATGGATGATCGCGCGGAATGTATGATTAGAAATGGCGCTGTTTCCGACTTCCATTGAGTAGATTGATGATCCGAGATCACGCTTGAGATTTGGGGCAAGACAGCAACCGCATGATCGATAACGCAAGGTGCTGATGTTGTGAACGTCGGGTGGCCAGCGTAGGTTCCACGGTGGTTCCTCATAGGGGCCTCGTTGCGATAGAACGCCCCGACGACACTCGCAGTCCTTGGGGGGGATGAGATAACACACGGTCAGGCGACTTGTGTGCGTGACACAGAGTTAGGCCGAGAATCGATCTCGGATTTTGCGGCGGCTCTATAGGATTCTGCGTAGCTTCGGGTAAGCCTGATCTAAGAGTAGACGGGGGTTGACGGCGGCGGTTCTATCGCAATTCTGCTCCCTCTTGCGACATACTACGTCGTATAACAGGTGTCGTCGGTCCGGTGAGGTGCTATACAAGAATTCACCCACGGTCAGGAACGCGAACGCTGCCGTCGGAGTACTATCTCTTCTTGAGTACTTTGATATGACTCTCTTATGGACCATTATACATGAATGAAGATGCAGTCAGCAAGTATATTGACAGCGCACGGGCGACTATAGAGTTGGAACCGCAAATGGACGAGGCTAATACCAAAGCTGCTATTCTTCGGGACTTTCTTGATCTGCTCAATTGGACGATTCCTAATGACACGCAATTAGAATATTCTGTCAAAGCTTTTGGGAAGACATACAAGGTCGACTATGCCCTAATCTTAGACGGTGCCCCGGTTGCTTTTCTTGAGGCTAAAGGAGTTGATACAGCTCTTTCAGAGACACATCGTGAGCAGTTAGCGGCTTATCTAAAGAATGAGGACGTGAACCTTGGAATACTAACAAATGGTAAAGAGTATGAGTTCTATCGACGGAAGGTAGTTGACTCCAAAGTCAATGTCAACACCCTTGGGACGGCTAAACTCAATTCACTCCAAGATCGTGTAACCACGCTCAGCGCGTTCACCAAGGACGCAATCCAGACGAACGAGTCGATCAAGATACTCAATCGGATTCGAGAACTTCGGGGAGCGCGCGAGATGCTAAAGAATAATAAGGACATGTTAGCAAAGCAAGTGTCCGAGTTGTTTGTTGAAAATGTCTCGGAGACAATTGAATCACAAAGCGAATCTCAAGCCAAGGAAATGATCGACCGACTCGTTGAAGACATTGAATCTGAGATTGATGGCGATGATGCCCGGCCGGAACCTTCGAGACAGGAGTCTCCTTCTGGATCCGGCCAAACTACCCAACCCGGTGATAGAGGTTCCTACGGCGTACAATTCGTTGAAGATGGGAACGTGCTTGCTGAGTTTGGAGGAGAACAGCAGGTGGACGTATTGGTCGATGCAATAGATCACCTGCTGAACGCTTATGACTTGGACTCTCAGCTCAAACCATTTCCCTATATTCCGGGAAGGACGCGGCCAATCATTCATACTCAGACAGACCACAACGGAAAACAAATGAAACAACCGCGAAAGCTTACAGGTGGGTATTATCTGGAGACGAACCTAAGTGCCGATCAGAAACGGCGCGAGATTAAACGGCTGGTTGGTGATACTGCATTGGAGGTTCGTTTTATTGGAGCTTGGAGTAGCTGAGTATCTCTCCGTGTATCGGGTTGAACGGCCCCGTTTTTATCTGAGACACCTCCACAGAGTAGTTCTCCGCTCTGCTCAGAATACTTCGAGGTAGTCCTCCACGACGGCGCGTTCTTCCGCAGTTAGGTCAAACAGATCGTACACCGCATCATCGATCTTGGCTTCGAGCTCGGCTATGTCCGTCTCCTCTACCTCGACACGATCTGCCTCCAGACGCTCCAGCAGCTCCACCACGCCATCATCGCTCCGGGGAATAGGAATGGTCGTTTCCTCGCCGCTCTTCACGCTCCGGCCGTCTACGGCCGCGTGAACGTATTCTGCGCGGCGCTTGCGGGCGTCCCGGTCACCGGAGTACATCGCCGGGTCGTTAATTTCGTCAGAACGCCCCGCCTGCACGGTAAAGTCGTTGTCCACGTTCCCCTGAATCTCGGCGTTGACCGGATACCGTCGGGTCTGCCATTCGTAATTGATGTAGTCGAGTTCACCGGAGTAGTCACCAAGGTATGCCTCCGGGAAGCGGTCTGTCCGGCTATCGAGGTCGATGGTGTCTACGATCTCTCCTGCCGTCCCGCGCATCGATCCGAAGACGTCCGCCGTGTCCTCGGTGAGACAGGGGAGCTTCTCGACGTACTGCGATCTATACTCGTAGTACCCGCCCATCTTGACCGTCGTGATGTGCTTGAAATAGAAATCGAGGGCCTTCGAGTTGAGTTGGCATGTGATCTCCTCGGTGAGGCTTCGGTGGTCGGGATCTAAGAGGACTCCATACGCGGTCGTGAAATACCAAGTCCCCGGCTCGTCGATCATAAATGTCGCATCGGTAGCGATGTGTGCTTGGATGATCTTGGGTGCCTCAAATTTCCCGAGGTTCTTCGGATAGATGTAGCCGTACCAGTCATCTTTACCTTCTTTTCGACCGCTCTCTCGGGCCTCAAGCGCGTCTCTATGTTCGAGGAAGAACTGCCACGTTTTCGGAAGATTCTCGCTTAAATACTCTTGCGAGTACAACCCGGCCTCGACCTCACCGTTGTCTGTCTCCTCGGCATAGTATGGGTGAACGACATGGAGTCCGCCCCAATCGCCTCGCCACCGTTTCACTTCGTCTCCTTCCAAGAACGGGCGAAGTAGGTCGGCCTCGATCTCGTACTCCTGTGACTCTCCAATCGGGACTACGGTCACTACCCCGTCCGTATCATCCGATTCAATTCTGTTGGCGTCCAGCACGTCCACGACGTAGATCTTGTTCGCGCTGGTTCGGATTCCCTGAAAAACGGCGTCAGTCACGTCCCCGATCGTCGCCGGTGCCTGCCTCTCCAGCTTTTCGAAGACCTGTAGCTCCTCGGGCGGCATCAACGCCCAATAATCGTCTCCCGAGAGCTTCGATTGAGGGTAGTCGAACACGTCGATGAATTCGTCAGAATAGCCCGGAGAGCCACGGTTCTCTCGCACCGAGGTCACGATTTCCTCGTCCAATTTCCGGTCGTCCTCTCCGTCCGTGTTCGCTTTCACCCGGACGCACCGGATCTCGTTGTCCTCGCGTGCCGCTCGGTCAGGTTCGTCTTCGAGGATCACGACCGCGGGGTAGTTGGTGGCGTCCTCGAACACACCCGAGTCCCGGAAGTCGTACACTTCCTCGATCTGGCTGTCTTCGAGGAGAACGCGCCGGAGTCCCTCGCCGTAGTCCGTCACCATGAACTGGTTCGGCGTGATGAACCCGAGCTTCCCTGTATCCTCGGCGAGCCAGTCAAGGCCGCGCTCGTAGAACGGGCAGTATATGTCGTAGTTCCCGGTTGTCGCGTCGTACAGCGTGTCCATCATCGCCTTCTGGCTGTCCGGGAGGTTCTGGATCCGGACGTACGGCGGGTTGCCCACGACGTAGTCGTATTCCATGTAGTTCTTGACCACGAGCGCCAGCACCGTGTCCTCGAACATCTTGAACAACCGCCCGTCGTTGTGTTCCTCCTTGAGATACCGGACGTTCTCCAGCATGTCGTCCACGTACGGGGCGAAGAACTCCTCGACGCCGTCGTACTCGCGCTTGGTGTGGTGGTTGATACGCTCCTCAAGCCCGCTTTGGTAGGTCCAATCGAAGTCCCCGCCGAACTCCTCCGCGAGCGCCATGTGGTCCTTAACCGTGTCGAGAACCCCCTGCAACGCGGCGAAGTACTCCCCGAAGTTGCTCACGCCCGTCTCAGGCTGGATTGTGTTGAACAGGGGCATCCGCACGCGCCGAACGAGGAACCCGTCTTCTGTCTCGTCTACCTCGTCCTCGTCGACTTCGACCGGAAGGGGAACCGGGATTCGCACGTCTTGATCATCGTCGGTCATTGCGTCAAAGGTCATCTGTCGGGAGCTGTCGTCTCCGAGGTCCGTCCCGGTCAGTTCCCGTTCGTTCCGGAGGGTGTCGGTCCGATAGATCGGGAGCCGGCGGATCGTGTACTCCGGGTGGTCCTGTTTCGCCTTCCGGTACGCCGGCAGAACTGCCACGACAAACCGGATCTGTGCCATGAGAACGGCAAACGGGTGTATGTCGAGCCCGACCACACGAGGGCGGGTACAGAGGTCTTGGAGGTGTTCTTTCCAGTCCGGGTCCTCCTCGTACCGCTCCACGTCCGCGATGTACCGCTCGACGGCCTCCACGAGGAACGTTCCGGAGCCACAGGCCGGATCGATGAGCCGCTCGTTCGAGATGCCCCGCTCGTAGCCGACGCCGTCCATGATGTAGTCGATCACCGGCTGCGGCGTATAGAACTCTCCGAGGGCCTTCCGTGTCTCCGGGTCGAAGTACCGTTGATACAGGTCGCCGAGGAGGTCGCCTTCTACACCCTCGAAATTGAACCGGAGAACGTTGAAGAACACCTCCGCCACCGCCCGGCTGAATCGGTCCCGGGTCGCGTCGCTGATCCGGTCTACTCCGCCGGCCTCCGTAGCGACGGCCTCGAATTGGCTCGCACCCGTTTCGTGTCTCCGAGATAATTCTTCCTCGTAGCCGTCCGTCCACCACACAAAAATGTCGTCTTGGAATAGCCCCTCAACGAGTTTATCCGCCATGTCGTCAATGAGGTTATTGGCGGCGACAGGGAACGCGTCGAGGTTGATCGTCCGGCCGAAACCTTGGAGCCCGCGGAAGTACTCGTCCATCCCCCCATACGGGGTGCCGGCGAAGAAGTCGTGATCCTCGGTCGCCTTTGCGAGGAGAAGTCGGGAGAGAAGCGCGTGCCCGCTTTCCAGACAGAACATGAAATCTCGGAGTGACTGGTTCCCACCGATGAACGGCTCCCAAGAATCCGGCACCTCGTCGGGTTCGCTCGCGTACGTCGCTTCCCAAAAATCGTACGCCCCCTTCACGAACTTAGCCCCTTGATCGTCGCGAAGTTCTTCGAGGAGGTCCATCATCCCCGTGACGAGATCGGCGAACGGGCTGCCCTCCTCAAGACGGAACGTGTCGAAAAAGTGCTCCTGCCCGAGTTCCGCCTGCTCGTTTAGGGGAATCGGATCGAGGTTCCCGAGGAAACTGTTCACGTCGTCGGGATCGGTGAGGTCGAACTCGCGCTTCTGGAGCGCGCTTGCGAGGTCGCGGGCGTCCGAGTCGCTGACGGCGTCGAGAGAAACGACGAATTGGGGGCGGTCCTCTCCACGTCGGTAGAGTCGTAGCTCCTCGCCGTTCGTCAGAACACCATGCTCAGCCCGGAGAAAGTCCATGTAGCCGAACAGCTGTGATCTGTGTCGTGGGAGGGACTCACCGGTAGTCTTGAATTCGTAGACGGTCGTGACAGCCTCGTTCGAGTCCAGCGTGATGTAGTCGGGGCGGCGGTCGTCGGGCAGCGTGAATTCGCTCCGGAGGTCGACCCCCGTTCCCTCAAACCCAAGAGCGTCGTAGAAGCCGGTTTCAAGAAACAGGTTCTCCACGTCTCGCTCACTCATGTCTCCCGCCGAGCGGGTGCTGACGGCGCGGAGGGACTCGGAGACGGCGGCGGCGTCGGACATGGGCTTCTGTGGCAGACGGTGTCCCTTAATATTGCTGACTACCCGAGTATCAAACTGCGATCGAACCCGCCGGCAAGCACAGTCCCTTCTTGCGGCCGAGTGCGCCGGTTAAAGGATCGAAGATGGCGGAGTTCTCTCCTATTCAGGAAGCTCGCGCCGGCCGGCGGAGTAGCAGTCAAAACACGGAAGCCTATCACCGTCACACGCGCACCCGCTGTCGGTAGCGACGCCGAGGACCGGGCTTGAGCCCTCGAAGTCCACGGCCGCGTTCAAGACGGTCGGTCCCCCAATGATCGCGAGCGCGGTTCTGTGCTTACAGTCCGAGTTGTGATGAACGTCGGCCGGGCACTCGCACTCTGCTGGAACTGCGACGCCGTCTCGGACCTCCACGCCGACCGTGTACGAGTGATCGTCTTTCTCGAAGCCGTAGCTCGCATTCGTGACTCCGATCATGTGTGGGCCTATCACGGTGAATTCGAACGCTTCCCACTCAACGCGTTTGAGCGTGCGCGGGGTGTAGTCGAGATGTTCGAGAGCGGTACGCTTTTTTCCGGTTCGGGTTATAGTTGGCATTGGTCTTTCCCAAGAAGGCCACCGTCCGGCGCTCCACCGCCGGGCTTTTCGATACACCCCGAGGGACGGGTCCTTCTTACCAGTACCTACGTAGGAATAGGATATAGCTGTATCGGTTACCTTCGAGGGAACTGGAAACAGCTATCTGGCTTGCGATAGAACCGGCCGGTATGGCCGAGGACAACCGCGAAAGATCGGACGACGGGACTTACACCGAGACCGTCACCCCCGGAGATGTGCTGGCGCTATTCACAGACGCCGAGCCCCGAACTGCGACCGAGGTAGCCGACGAACTCGGAATCGTGCGCCGGACGGCCTTGAACAAGCTGAACGAACTCGCCGAGGAGGGTCGTATTCACAAAAAGAAGGTCGGAGGTCGAGCCGTTGTCTGGTGGGTCTCGGGCGACGGTGAGTGACCGGACAGAGTTCCCTCAGACGGCCGAGGACGCTCCGTACGGGTCTCCCGAAATCAGACCGTATGGAGGCCCTTGGATCCGTCCGACGCCCTCCACGGGGCTCACCGTGGGCCCATGACCGAAGGAAGCGGCCGGCGTCGACACATCCGCATTTTCGTGTGCGAGTGCCGAGGGGATGGTAAAAACATCGTCAGTCCCCTTCGCGGGTGTGGGGAGTGTTACCCACAGATATTTTTGCAATTTCTGAGTGTCCCTATAGACATGCACCTACCTTGTCACAAAATTGTAGGCATATTCTGAACCATACGGGTAGCCTAAAACAGAAAGAACCCGCCGGCGATAGGGGATGATCTTAAATCAGACAATCGAAGCATAACTTCAGCCTTCTTCGCGTCAGGTAAACTCGGCCAAGCTTAGTGACCGATGTTTGAGAGACCTCCACGAACTCTGTGATGGCTCCGAGCGTTCTAAAGAAGGGATGATTGGTGATCTGGCGGCGTTCTTTCGCGATCATAGCACACAAATCAGGCAAAATGGGCTCTGTTGGGTGCGTAGAATGGACTGTCCAAAGTAAGATACTTGTCCCTAACCTGCTACCTATTCCTCACTAAGGGTAATACGAATGCCTTTATATACCCCCTCCCCCTCTCCCATTTCGACTTTCGATCTGGCCCGTTCGAGTTCAAGATCGGCCCCGTTCATTTCTGCCATGGTGCTGGCATCCTCTTTTTCAACCTCCTCAAATTCCAACAATATCCGCTCGTCGATTCCAAATCGGTCAAACTTCTTAGAAGGCTCCTTAGAACCGACCCGTTCGTGGGGAAGTTCAGCGATCCAGCCATTAAACTGGTGCTGAACCTTCCCATATTGCTTCTCGAACTCTTTCGGCGAAAACGTGCCAGCGTCACCAAAGTACGCTAATAGCTTCGCAAAGAGAGAGTCGATTGATCTTGGAGGCGTCTGCGGGTGGCATTTTCGATCGTAGTGGTCGAACCGTTTTGAGTCAGAATGAACCGCGTAGGCACATAGGGCAAACGCGACGAGTTCCATTACCACTCCTTGCTTGCTGAGATCAAGAGATAGATACTGCGCCCGAACACGCGACCGCTGTTGTGGATTCAATTCTAATTGTGAGGACAGCATATTGATCAAGTCTCGCTTCTGACGATACGTCTCGTATGCGTCGTTTCGGGTCATTAGGGTCCACAAGCCAGAATTATAGGAATCAAGATCTTTATGATACTTTTTCATTGAAGTCCGAAGTGATCCGTCAAGCCGTTCGTCCTCAGCCGGTGTTACCCACCATGGGATGTATGTAGCGGCGTTCGTGTCGGGTGTCCGTGGATCATTCCCGAACTGTGAAACAATTTCGTCGTTGCTTAGGCTGTGGTCGATACGAGAGTGGTTGTGCCAGTCCGTGAACGGAGAGACTGACCTGTCGGTAGTTGTAGTCATAGTAGAACCGGACACAATAGATGTGTGTCCGAGCGTGGAGAAGATCTGCTAAGACGTAGCTCCTTCTCACTCAATAGTCGCGGTACATGTATAAATAGATATTGATCAACGTATGACCGTTAGAGATGCTTCTTTGTGTAGAGCACTAAGTGTAGAATTAATTACATATTTTATGTATATATTTTATCATATTTCTGTAATACGAAATCGCAGATACCTCGCCCGGTAGACACAGGTAGCCGACGGTTCTCTCGCAAAACGGTTCCTGCGGTTGACCTATATATCCTTCAAGAAGTCCTTCCGCCGCTCGGCCTTCTCGTCGTGTGTTCCCTTGTCATAGTGCTTGTCCAAGATCGACCCGCTCATATTGACCCGATCTCCTGTCACGTCCTTCGGCTGTCCCGCATTCCTCGCGGCCGTCACGTATCCTCGTCGGAGCGCGTGAGGACTGACCGAACCCGGGCACTTCGAGGCGTGGCCCCATTGTGTCGCTCGGCACTCCTGTGGGTCCTCATTGAACGGGCAGGTTCCTCCGTTGTAGAAGCACGGCGACGTGGACAGGTAGACGTGCTTGGTTATGGTTGTCCGGCTGGCGCGACCGTAGTCGGTGGCGATCAGCGGCTCACGATCGTAGTCGTCGGTCACATCGGGCCGGCGATTCTGAATGAAGTCGGTCACAACGTCGGCGGTGTCGGGACGGATCAGCACGTCTCGCTCGCTGTTGTGCTTCCGCTTGAGGGGAGTTCCGCTCTCAGGCCGATGCCGAATCTCGATCGCGGGTCGTCCCTCGTCGAGGTCTTCCACGTCAAGTGCGCGCAGGCCGCTGATTCGCATTCCACACTTCCACAGTAAGAGGAGAGTGACGTGTCGGAGACTCGCGTACTGGTACTTCTTCAGCTGATCGAGAATCTGGACCGCTTCCTCCCGGAGCAGTACGTCGTCACAGATTTCATCTTCCTGCTTGACCTTCGTGATCTGGATGAGTTCGTGGAGGCCGACGGGGACCGCTTGGATCGACTCACAGAACTGAATAAAGTTCCTGATCGTTCGCATATCGTTCCGGGCGGTGATCGGCTT
>P_A23_Liq_2_FmtDRAFT_1000337_pt1 | contig 10303 bp, 9 predicted proteins | sample PonA232FremontCA_FD_10599 | JGI IMG/M metagenome (IMG submission 10599) | reverse complement strand
ACGTGCGCTCGGTGATAATGCTCCGAGACGTGTTTCAGGTTCGGAAGCACATCCGTCGGGCGCGTGTTCATCAACCAACGCAGGGAGGAAGTGTGAACCGCCTCGGGGTCAAGCCCCGAGGCACTCGCCTTGTTTTCTCTGTAGAACTAAGTTACGGGAGCCGTCTACAGTTACTTTTCCAACTTTTCCGTGACAGAATCTTCTTCCAGATGCGATTGCGCGTCATCTCTGTCGGACTCAAGTAGTCGTTCAACTTTGTCTTCAAATTCCGCATCGTTGAGCTCACCGCTGGCATATCGTTCTTGGAGTGTTGACAACGCATCATCCGTAGAGTCGGTGTTGCGGCCGTCGGTTGGAACATCACCCGAATCCGCGGCTGCCCACAGCGGGTACTGTTCCGGGTCGTACTCGTCGGTGTCAGGCGGTACCTCCTTGATCGCAAATTCAAGAACGCCAGACACGATCATTCCCGCGATCAACGCCGTGTACCACACTGCCGGAGTGAGTACATACACTCCGGCGACGGTCACAAATCCGGCCACAAGTGAGACCGGGTGATCGTCCAGTTGGTTGAAGATGGAGGGCATACACATGCCGACAATTAGCGGTTGTAGCTGAAATACATACGGCTAAATGTTTTCCACCAAAGGCGTACTACCAGCGTACAAAAGGCTGATGCCCCCTGTCCCTCCGGCCCTCAAAGGAGGTTCGTCCCCGTAATCTGCGGAGGGCATCAGCAACTGTGTGTATGGTATCATTTCACAAAAATCGGTCGACGCTCAAGCGCTCAGTGTAGACCCTGTGTAACTAGCGTACGGTGAACTACCCCACCCTACTCGCTCACGGCTGACGCCGTTCGCTCCTTGAGGGTGGGGCTTCCTGTTTCCACGACGCGCTTTGCAGATACAGGCGTATCCACAGGGAGCGCAGTCTCCACAGGCGTTGATTCGGAGTATCCCACTCCTACTTCTTCAAGACCACGAGAAAGGATGTTCCACGCCGCGTTCGCATCCCTATCCGCTTCAAATCCACACGCCGGACAGGAGTGTTCGCGCATCCACAGCGGTTTCCCAGTCTTCACACCACAGGAAGCGCACTCTTTTGTCGTCCCGCGCGGGTTCACGGCGACGAAGTGCGTCCCTTCACGTTCACACTTGTATTCGAGCATCCCCAGGAACGTTCCCCACGCCGCTCCCGCCCGATTTCGTGAGTTTCTGGGGAGTTCTACCAGCCCTTTTACATCCAAGTCCTCAACAGCCACCAAGTCGTACTCGGTGGCGTAGTAGTTCGACAGCTTGTGGAGAAAGTCGCGGCGCTTTCGCTTGAGATCAGCGTGGCGTTCCGCCACGGTTTGTCGTTGTGTCTCCCAATTCGTAGAGCCGTGTTCCTTCCGCGAAAGGTCGCGTTGGGCGCGTTCCAATCGTTCGCGCTCGTCGCTGAAGTCGGGACTTTCGATGGCGTACCCATCGGTGTCGTGGGCATACTTGAGAATCCCCACGTCGATACCAACGCACCGATCTGGATCGGTTGGTTTCTCAGGTGTCTCTTTCCCGTCGACAACGAATGAAGCGAACCAGTCCCCAGTTGGCTCCTTCTTAATCGTGACTTGTTTGATCGTCTCAGTGTCGGGGATTGTGCGGTGTTTGATGAGTGGAACATCCGCAAGTTTCGACAGCGACAATACGGTCTGACCGTTCTTACTATCGAACTCGAAGCCAGACTGTATGTAGGTGAAACTGCGGAAGTCCTTGGGAGCCTTCCAGTTGAGACTTCCGACGTTGTAGCCGTTCTGTTTCAACTGGGAGAGGGCTTTGATGCTGTCTTCGATACGCATGACAGCGGCTTGTGCGACCGTTGAATAGAGGTCATTTAGTTCATCCCACCAGACTTTAAGATCGGTGAGCTGATCGCGTACTTGGCGTACTCGTTGGGTGAGTGTTCCCGCCGATTCGGGGATTTTCTCAAATTCGGTGAGTGCGTGATTGTAGAGTTGCCTACAGGTATCTCGGTGTTGATCCAACAGCTCACGTTGTTCAGGCGTGGGATCAAGCCGGAATCTGTAGGTGTAGCGCATTGACTATTCGTCGGGGGTTGAGGTTCGGACGATTTTCACGTCTGCACCACGCCATCGCTTCGGAACGAGAACGTGTGCGCCGTTGCCGGTCGGCTTCACCTCTCCCTCGATGACTTCGTGACCTTCTACTTCGTGTCTATCCATCATTTGTGTTTAAACATTATTTCAACTTAACTCTATCGGTGAGGTGGTTAGGCAGCGAGTACGAACGTGTTTGAGACGTGATGACGGCGGTGTATCCCCTCCCTACTCGCTCCCGCTGGTCGCTCCTTGAGGAAGGGGGCTTACCGCCTGTATTCTGCTAATACCGAAGATATGCTCCGCTACCGACACAGATCGTGGCGATGAGTAATAATCCACCACTGAGAACACCCCTCAGCCTACCTGAAACTCCAGAGCTTTCGACGATGTTGAACGCCCCTTGAAACACGATTAGTTGGAATACTAGTAGAAGACTTCCCCCGGAGACCAACAACTGGCTCTTCGAGCTTCTGTCCATAGTTCAGCCAGCATCCGGCAATTGTATAGGTGTTACCTGTACTCTCTGGCTCAGAAACAGATAATGTTCCTAGGTTTAACGCTTACTATTCCTGATCAACAACGAATATATTCTGCTCCACCCCCACGGATTACCCTCAGCGCAGTTCCAGCGTGCTAGAGTTTCCTTACGGCGGAAACCGCGGCGAAGAGGGTGAATAGTCCACCGAGTACAATCGCAATGATCGGTGCGTTCGACGTTTGATTTTTCAAAAACGCATCTCCCGGCTCGTCGGGAGAAACATATGCGGTTGTCTGTGCCCCCTGTTCGTACTCCTCAATGGCTGATTCGGCGCCCGATTGCGTCTCGTAGTTCTGTTCAAGATCTGCGGGGTATATTTTTGTCCCAGTATATTCATTTCCGTTATACGTGTACTCAAACTCAACCACCGGATCGAAATCGGCGCCCGGATTTGATGACGTTCCGCTATCAGCCTCGATATCGAGTTCGGTGATAGTCGCATCAACCTCGACTGATTCTCGGACTGCCTCCGTCTGTTGAACGTAATCGTATCCTCCGTAGCTGGCGATAGCAATCCCAATGAGGATGTACAATAAAGCACCCTTGAGGCTATCGGGACCCTTAACATTCACACCTGAATCGTCGTTCATACTGTCAATCACCACGAGGCCGCGTACAATGAGGAGAATGTCGGACGTTGCTGCGGGGTTCAGCTGACTGTAGACGCATCTTCTCACACCACCGAGAGCGGTATGACAGACGAAGTAGCGATACCCGCTGTATGCGTCGTCCGAATGTCCGAGTGTTCTGTCGGAGGGCTGAATACATCAAGTCGTCTTTCAGACACCTAGTAACTAAAAATGCTGGCTCTGTTAAAAACCATTCAGCAGATGATATATCGTGATCCAGTCGTTGTCAATTTGAGTTGCTAGGGATAGCAGCCCCACTCTGTGAGCGCAGAGTGTGGGCTATGTGCCAAGAGCGGAACGTTTGTCGGCCTCGTATAGGTATCTCGATAAGAGAGACGGACACCGTGGTCCAGGTGGCCCAGGCTGCTACGACGCTTGATACACCTCACCCGAATGCTCTCTTTTCATTGTCACACGTCGGAGACTTCCACGTCTCTGAGGACAACCTCAACGGCTGTCCCGCCGAGATCACTCTCATCGAAGGAGAGTGACCCGCCCATGCTCTGGACGGCCCAGTTGGTCCCCCAGAGGCCCAAGCTACTGGCGTGTTCGAAGGGGGTCTCGACGCCCCCCTCGATCACTGCCCGCTCTGACTCTGGTATCCCTGGACCATCGTCCGCGACGACAAGACGGACGTCCGCCCCGGTCCGTTCTACACGAACCACGACGCGTGGGGACTCCCCGTCGTTGTGTTCGACTGCGTTCTCGACGAGGTGATCGATCACGTATCGGCACCGTTCCGGGTCGATGTTTACCGTCACGTCGGGGGCAGTGAGGGTCACGTCGGCGTTTACACCAGCCGTTGCGTCGGCGACAACATCTTCGAGAAGCGGCCGTAAGCTGACTTCGGTTCGATCGGCCGCGGACCGCTCCATGAGATCTTGGACCCGCCGTGCCTCCGCGCTCAGTGCGCTCAGTCTGTCCGCGCCGTCGACGGCCGGGGCGAGGTCGGCCTCCTCCGCGTGCGCCCGTATCACGTCCAGTTCGTTCCTGACGTTGTGACGGAGGATGCGGTTGAGTACCGCCAGCCGCTGTCGCCTGATTTCGCGGTTCGTCACGTCGATCAACATGACGGTGTAACCGAACGTCTCCCCGTACTCGTCGACAAGCGGCGAGACGCGCGGTTCGAACTGTCTGTGGCCCGTCGTCGTCCGGCAGGTGATAGTATTGAGTTCGGTCAGGGATGTCACCGAGTGATCCGTGACATCGGCCAGCGTCTGTGCGCCGCCGAACATTCGTTCGGCCGGTTCGTTCACTCGGACCACCCGTGCCCGGTCGTCAAGGACGAAAATCGCCTCGTCGGTCTCTGTCAGTGCCGCCCGCTCACCCAGTCTCCGGGTCGCGGGGACGCGAGTCACGACATCATAGCGAAAGATCCCCAGCGTGAGGCTGGCGGCGACCACGAGAAACGTACTCCCGATCAGCACGTCGTTCAACAGCGGCGTCGTAGGACGGGTCGTCTGAACGGTAAAGATGAATCCGGCGATCGGTATTACGACGAGGAGACTCTGTACCGTCGACAGTCGGTCGTGTCGATACGTCGCGACGACAACTCCCCCGATCAGTGCGAACACGAGGGTCAGGAGTACCAGTGTGGCCACCGACTGTGCCGTTTCGAGCGTCTGGAGCGCCTCAGTACCCACCAGCGAGGTCGTGATCCACCCCTCCTGTATCAGTCGTCCCAAAAGGTTCACACCGACGAGGATAGCCACGGCCAGCGTCACCGCGAGTACTCGTCTAGGTGTGATGTACCGCCCGATCCCGATGTATCGTGCTGCAAACGTCATCCATGGAACCGCCAGAAGTAGGACTGCGGACCCCAGTGGCAGGTTCTCGAGTGGCGTCACTGCGTGTAGCCCGGCGTATCCGACCCCGAGGAGCGACACCACCCCGGCGAGGACGACGAACGGCCTAGCGAGCCCGGTGCGGGCATCCCCCTGCCGGAGTCGTCGGTACGCCGTCACCCCCACTGCCCCGGCGACACCGCCACTCACCGCTGGAATACCGACCCTGAACAGCCCCAGCGGATCGAGTTGAATCACCGTACTGTGTTGGGTGGCTTCAGTATCAAAGCGGTTGTGGACCGACCGTCTCCGGACGAAGCTCAGCAACGCACAGATTATTCGACGACGCAATCTTTCTGGTCGACGGCGCGCTGTGGTTACACGCGCCCTGTCATCGTCACAGGCTTCGACTCCAGCACGTTACACATGGGAATCGCAATGCCGTTGAACGTATGTTTAGTGAGGTAAAATAGGGTGACAGAAGATTTGCCACAACATTTATTTTGTGAATTCAGATCTGAATCACCCGGAGAAATGTGCCTGCGCATTGAACACCGGGAGTTCTACTAATTCAGGGAGACATTCGGATCGTCGTGCGAGATACAGCGCGCGAATCTCGCAATATTTACCTCTCGGTTCCTGCGGTGGAATCGCGTAGCACAGAACACGTTCCACTGGGATCATACTAAGTCATTATTTTGTATCTTTAGCAGGTACGCATCAACTATGGTCCCCTACATCAGCAACGTTCTGTTTAACGAGCCACAAGGTCGCCCCAATTCACTCATCCAGTTTGGCGCGTCGCTCGCCTTCTTGTGTATATTCGTGTATGGTTGGAGTGTCGGCGAGGCTGGAGGAGTCCCGTGGATGCTATTTTTTATCGTCGGAGCTGCGCTGTCCGGAACTGCTGAATCTCTTCCAAAAACTCGACGACGGGCGGCTGGTCTATTGCGTCTCACAGCCATTCTCGTATTTGTCTGTCTTCTCGCCATTATCTTCCTCGCTCCGGAGTACATCATTGGGTAATGGAAGGTCGACTTTTGAATTCACAGTAGTGAGGCTGATTGTTAGATTACTGCCGATACGCTAAGCCACGTGGGGTTATCCTACTGAATTCACCCTCTGTATCTCGCAAGACGTTCTTGACAGCATTAGGAGAGGTATAGTCCGAATCTGGTCTGTAAGTACCCTTTACTGAGCGATTCTGAAGGATTCTACACAAACTAGGACCCAGTACAATATACTACCTTCTGAAAGTTCAAATAAAGCCGCGGTCGGCTAAGGCTCCAGCATCAATACGCCTGTCACCGATTATGGCTGCCGTCTGAGTCTTGCGGCATCGACTCTCTGTTCCGATAAAAACGAACGACTACGGTAGTGCCTGTGGTACCAGTAGACTGGAACTCAAGTTCAGCGCCCAGTTGGCTTACGGCCCAATTGACGAACCAGAGTCCGACACCCAGTCCGTGCTCAAGTTGTGTTTCGCTCGATTCGGTCAACAAGTCTCGCTCTCGGTCCGGGATCCCAGGACCATTGTCTGCGATGCGGAGCTGTGGGATATCATCAGCTGTCGTTTCGACCTCGATATCGACTCGTGCGGGGTCGTCTGAGTGAACAATAGCGTTCTCGACGAGTTCTGTCATAAGCCGTCGCACAACAGTTCGATAGGAGGTCAATTGTAGCCGCTCCGGAGCAGTGACTGAGATGCTGCTATCCGGGTAATCATCACGGGCCGTTGCGGCGACTTCGTGGGCGACCGCAGCAATATCGACCGTTGACGGGGCGCTAACGCTATCGGTCATAACTGCTTCAGCCTCTCGTGCTTTCCGGCTGACCGAGGCAAGCTCGCTGGCACTATTTTGAATCGCTGTCCGGTGCGTGTCGTCTTCTACGTGATCCGCATGCGCTAAGATCACGTCGAGTTTGTTCCGGGCGTTGTGTCGAAGCACGCGATTGAGTACTGAGAGCCGCTGTTCACGGGTTCGCTGATCGGTCACGTCCCGGAAGACAATTGTCCGCGCCACGGGTTCCCCGTCGCTGTCACTCGTGTCGCGTTCGACGTCGGAGACCGTGTACTGAAACTGACGTCGGCCCTTTGTCGTTTGGAGCGAGACAACCTCAGTTGTACCAGCTGATAGATTTGTCACATCGAATCCGTCTACGGCCGCGCTGACTGGTGTCCCGATCACGTCTCGTGTCGCCCACCCAAACAAGCCTTCAGCTGTCACGTTGGCATCGAGGATATTTGCTTCCCAGTCGACAACGACAACCGCCTCCTGGAGCGATTCGACGACGCGTGACCGCGCGACATAATCTGCTTTCGGGAACCCCGTCAATACCGGATAGCGTTGAATCGCAACGGTAAGTAACACTCCCGAAACTAACAACCCGCCAGTGACTCCGTCGATGATCAAACTCCCGTCAAGCCAGCCCCCGATAATGTATGGTGCTGAGATTGCTCCTAGCTGGATCCCAACCTGTGTTCTTGAAACACGGCCGTGGTTCCAGCCGTACCTGAGGAAGAGAAACGCCGCGTAGGCGTAAATTATGAACAATAATAACAGTTCAGTACCGACGAGTGACGCGAGTGAGCGACGGATCTCCTCCCGCGTTGGGTCACCCTCGAACGTGGCTGCTGCCCCAATCAGCGGGAGCGCAAGGAGAACAAACAAGCCCCCTCGGAGGGAAGTAAAGCCTGTCTCTCGGCCGATATACCCAAGGACATAGACCAGCCATATCGCGGGGAGAAACACGACCGGGACAACCTGCGCGATAGCAGCCAAATTCGATCCGACCCCCCATGCGTTCGGAAATTCAGAGATCAGCGAGAGCAGTGCCCATAGTAACAGACTGCCGCTCATGAGCGCAAAGGGGACCGCATTTGGGGGGGACCGATCCTTCGCAGTTTGCCACGTTACCCACGCCAGGAGGCCTACGGCAACGAGATCAACGGCAAGTGAGGGTCCTAATGAGAGCAGCATTGGTGGAGGGGATTCGCTTTCGGATTTTTAGATGGAACAGCGTTGAACCGCTGGGCAGTTACTGATGTCATTGCGCTCACTCACGCTGGTTGTTCAAGCGATTCATCCATAATTTCATCATACCCGTTACTGGCCCGGAAACACAGATATGTCGAGTGGTATAGCCGGCTGTGAACTACCCTACCCAACTCGCTCACGGCGCTGCCGTTCGCTTCGTTGAGCGTAGGGCTTTCGCGTGGACTCCCGTTCTGGCCATCGCTGGCAGGCTCGTAATCCCCGTTCACGTTCAATCTCCCGCGATTCAAGCGCACGTTTACGGGTGCGCCTCCGCCCGACGACGTTTGCCCCGAGCGGAGATGCTTCAGGCCGATGTTCTTTGCCGCGTTGTAGTCGGCGTGGGGTGAGTATCCGCACTTGAGACACTCAAACACGTCCGGTTCGTTCGAGGCGGGGCGGTTATCCTCGTGAGTGAACCCGCACTTGGAACACCGCTGGCTCGTGTACGCGGGACTCACCTGTTCGACCGAGATACCGACCATTTCGGCTTTGTACTCCACATACGCGCACAGCCGGCGGGAGGCCCATACGTGGAATGTCTTGGCATTCGGCATTCGGTCACGAATCCCAGTCAGGTTCTCGAACGCGATCACGTCACAGTCGTGTTCGACGGCTTCCGCGACGAGTTCTTTCGAGACGGTGTGTAAGAAGTGGTCATAGCGCCCCGTCTCGGTACGTCCAACCGACTGGATGGGTTCGTGGGCGGCCCGGGTTCCACATCGTTGGAACGACCCGCGCCGCTTTTCAAACTCGCGGTGCCAGTGGTTCAGCTCTGCCCCGTTCCAGAACGTGCCCGTGGAGGTGACGGCGACGTTTTCGATGCCGAGGTCAACGCCGAGGACTGTGTTGTGCCCGTCGTTACCGTCATCGGCAGTCTCGAACTCCGCGTCCGCCTTTGTGCGGGCGTGAAGGTGGAACTCGTCGTCGCGGTAGTGTAGTTCTGCGCCCGTCACGTCGTAGTCGTCGTTGAACAGAAACTCTGAATGAGGCGTCTCGCGATCCCCGTCGGGGAGAACATATCTGGCGGTGATACGTCCCGCAACGGTCGAGAGCGTCGCGTGGTCGTCGTTGAACGTCGCACATCGCTTGTCGTAGACGAGCGTCGGGGCGGAGAAGTGCGGCTTTCCCGCGTAGTCACCCTGTTTCCAGCGTGCGACAACGCTCTGGACGGCGGCGGCGGCCTTGTTGCGAGCGTTCTGGACGAGATTCGCTTGGAGCCTCGTTTTGGCCCGCACGTCGTCGTAGGTTTCACGCTGGAGTTGGGCTTTGCTCGTCGTCTTGTACTCACCTTGCCAGGCGTGGTCAACGACGTAGTTGGCGGCCCACAGGAACTCGGAGATGGTTTCGTGGAGGAGGGCGGCGTCGCTGTCGGCCACGTCGAGTTTGACGGGGACCGTACGACGTACCTCCATCCGTAATTCAGATGTTACGCTAAGTCTTTATGACAATACTGTTTTTGGAGGAGAGTTAGCCACGTGTAGAACGTGGTAATGACGGAATCATGTCGGTTCCCTTCCCGACCTACTCACTCTCTTCGGTCGCTCCTTGAGGTCGGGGGCTCCATCTTGAATTACGCTGACTGCTGTTGCTGCTGTTGAAACACTCCGTTCAGGCTTATTGGTTCCAATAAAAACAATCAGGTGAAATGCAGTTTACTCTCCGTGGGGTGGCTGTCACGGTTACGCCGCTGATCCTTCTCGCGCTCATTCTCGGACTCGGCATCGCTGGGTATGGAGGATATGACTACGTCCAGCAGTCGGACGCTGTTGACGATGCTGTCGCTGTCGAAACAACTGTTGTTGGCACCGATATCAGCAGATCTGATGGGCGTCGCTTCTACTACCGCATCTCAGTTGAGCACACCTACGAATATCAGGGGCGTGAATATACGAGCAAACAGGTGTTCCCAGGCTCAACGCGGCCGATATACACCGTCCGGAGTGACGCTCAACGTAGTATTGAGCCATATGAGCCGAATGAGACAGCGACAGCCTACGTTACCCCCGACAACCCTAGTGGAGCGTTTCTCAAGCGACAAACGGTATTTGCTCCATTCAGATTCATTGGTTTTGGGAGTCTTCTGGCGCTCTTGACAGCACTTCATGCGATTGGGGCGCGTAATCCTGGCCAAAATGTAGGGATCAGTCAAACAACTGGGCGCGAGCCAACTCGATATGACACGGTGTTCGGGTTTAATCGAGACACACTGTCTCGAGTTA
>P_A23_Liq_2_FmtDRAFT_1000335_pt1 | contig 10331 bp, 11 predicted proteins | sample PonA232FremontCA_FD_10599 | JGI IMG/M metagenome (IMG submission 10599) | reverse complement strand
AGGATCGACTCGACGTAGCTCTGGTGTTCGAACGCGAAGTACGGCACCGTCGACAGCCAGAAGAGCCCGAACAGCGCCCACGTCCCGGCCGCGAGCGCGCGACCGGCGGCCAGCCCGCGCTCGTCGAGCAGCCACGCCGTCGCGAAGAGGATCGCGACGATCCACGCGAACGTGAACGTGTCGGGAATCACGCTCAACACCGCCGGCGCGCCGTGGCCGAACATATCGCTACGGTCCGTCGTCGTCGAATAAAGCCCTTGTCGTTGCGTGCGATCCCGGCGTCAGACGGTCGGGTCGGCTCGCGCTTCCTCGTCCGCCGCCGCGCCGATCGGCCGGCCGGAGGCCTTACCGTTCCTCGCTGTCGAGGACGCGGATCTGGTCGCCGCGGACCGTCACCGGAATCGGGACGGTCGCCTCGTACAGCTCGACGGTCACCTGGTCTTTCCCCTCGTCGATCCGCTGGACGCGCGCCTTCTCGCCCTTGAACGGACCGGCGATCAGCTCGACGATGTCGCCCTCGGCGATCCCCTCCACGTCCGGGGTCGGCGAGAGGAAGTGCTCGACCTCGGAGAAGGGGCTCTCGGCCGGGCCGTCGCCGCCCTGAATGACGCCGCGGGCGTGCGGGATCTCGTCGAGAATCCGGCCGAACGCGGCCCCGTCGGTCGCCTCGACCATCACGTAGCTCGTGAGCTGGTCGGGGGCGATGACGGCCTGGATCTCGGGCGTCTCCTTCTCGGCGAGCATGTCGGCGACGGTGCGTTCCTGGCTCGCCGTCGTCTTGACCGAGTAGATCGGCATTACGCGCCGACCCCCGGGAGGAGGCTCATGATCGCGAACATCAGGAAGCCGATGAACCCGATGAGCAGGATCCCGGCGCCGGCGATCTTCGACACCTGGAGGAACTCGTCGGTGCTCGGCGTGCTCGCCAGCTTCAGCACCCGAATGTAGCTGTTGAGGTCGTACGGAACGTCCATGTTACCAGCAAATTCGAGACGAGACGGTTTTTACCTTTTGATGCGGCTCGGGACGGGGCGACTACTCCACGTAGTCGATGTCCTCGACGTCGGCGGAAGCGGCGCCGCCCTCCGGCGGTTCGCCGTTGCTCCCGTAGATCTGCGGCGACTCGACGCCGGTGACGACGATCATGGTTCGCATCTCGCCTTCGAGCTCGTCGTCGACGGAGGTCCCCCAGATGATCCGGGCGTCGGGGTCGATCCGGTCGTATATCTCCTCGACGACGCCCTCCGCCTCCTCGATGGACATGTCGGTGCCGCCGGTGACGTTCACCAGCGCGGAGTTCGCGCCCGAGATGTCGACGTCGAGCAGCGGCGAGCGCAGCGCGGACTTCACCGAGTCTTGCGCCTTCGAGTCGGAGTCCGACTCGCCGAGGCCGATCATCGCGACGCCGCCCTTCTCCATGACCGTGCGAACGTCGGCGAAGTCGAGGTTGACGAGCCCGGGCATCGTGATGAGCTCCGTGATCCCCTTCACCGAGCGCATCAGCACCTCGTCGGACACCTTGAACGCCTGCCGGACGGGGAGCTTCCCGACCGCGTCGAGCAGGCGGTCGTTGGGGACGACGATGACCGTGTCGCTCACGTCGCGGAGGCGTTCGAGGCCGGCCTCGGCGTTCGTGCGTCGGACCTCGCCCTCGGCCGTGAACGGGGTCGTGACGATGGCGATGGTGAGCGCGCCAGACTCGCGGGCCGCCTTCGCGACCACCGGCGCCGAGCCGGTCCCGGTGCCGCCGCCGAGCCCGGCGGTGACGAACACCATGTCGGAGCCGTCGATGGCGTCTTGGATCTCCTCTTGGGACTCGATGGCGGCCTCCTCGCCCACCTGCGGGAGGGAGCCCGCGCCGCGCCCCTGCGTCTTCTGTTGGCCCATGAGGATCTTCGTGTCGGCCTCGATGTTGACGAGGTGCTGGACGTCTGTGTTGGCGGCGACCAGCTTCGCGCCGTGGATCCCCTCCTCAGTCATGCGGTTGACCGTGTTGCCGCCGGCGCCCCCGCAGCCGACGACCGTGATGTTCGTCTGGAGGTCTTGGAGGACGTCCTGCAGCTCGTCGTCGGTCATCGTCCCGGTCTGTGGCGGCGCGCCGGCGCTCCCTCCGGCGGCGCTCTCGCCGGCTCCCCCGGCGTCCTCTGCGGGGGCCTCTTCGGCTTCGTCGATGGCGTCCTCAACGATGGAGTCCATTATGTGGTGTCGTTGCGACCCGGACGTATTTATTTTTGCCCGATCGTCTGACGCAGGTCGGACGCCGAAATCTCCGGCGTTCGCGGCCGACCCGAGCGAGTACGGCTGACGCGGTCGATCCGCCGGCCGCACGGGCTTTTATAAATTATTTGAGGGCGTCGCCGTCGATCGGGAACCGCTCCGTCCGCGCTCGCGACACGTCGTCTGGTTCGACGGTCGCGCCGTCGACCTCGACCGCCTCCCCGTCGGCGAGCCGGCCGAACGCCGGCCCCTCCGGTACGCCTCGTTCGGCCGCCAGCGACGGGTCGAACGCGGTCTCGCGGGCGACCACCGCGTTCCGGTCGGCCGCCACCTCGACCGCGTCGTACCCGGTCTCCAACACCGCCGCCAACCCGTCCACGAGGTCCGCGTACCCCGGCGTCTCCGGAGTCGTCGCGAACGCGACCCGCCCCGCCGCGCGGGTGCCGCCCTGTTCCGTGTCGAACGCGACGGCGACGCGCTCGACCGCCTCCCGCGTCGCGGCGGCGTCGAGCCCCTGCGCCCGCGAGCATAGGTCCGCCGGAAGGTCGCGGACCCGGACCGCTGCCCCGTCGCCGCCGGTGTCGTCCGCCTCGGTCCCCGTCGTTTCGGGGACTTCGTCGGCGACCGCGCCGAACCGCAACCCCTCGTCGACCGGTCCGATCGCCGCCTCCAGCCGCTCGACGAGCGGGATCGGAGCATCGCCGACCTCGCGGACCCACGTCTCGCTCACGACCCGGTGACCGAGGTCCTCGACCACCGCGGCGAGGTCGGGGCGGTCACCGTCGATCACGGCCCGGTCGGCGCGGCTCCGCTCGAAGGCGGCGTCGATCACGTCGCAGTTCGCCTCGGGCGCGCCGAGGTCGGCGAGCGCCCAGTCGGCGCCGACGTGCCCAACCGCCCACTCGGTCTCGCGGACGATACGGGTGAACCGCGGCGCGTAGTGGCCGCCGCCGAAGCCGACGACGTGACGGGGGCGCGGCGCGGTCGCGGCGTCGGCGACGCCCTCGCCGACTACGTCCGCGCCGGTCCCGCGCAGGTCGAGGACTGCCCGCGCGACCGCCGCGGCCGCCTCGGGGTCCTCCCACTGCGGCTCGTCGGAGCCGAGTTCGACGAACAGCGACGGCACGGAGACGCCCGTCGGCCCGTGGTGGGTACACTCGATGCCGACCTCGTACCCCTCCGGGGCATGTCGCGCGAGCGCCTCGACGGCGCGCTTCTCCGCGCCCGGCGCGGCCCGNGCCAGCGACTCGGGGTCGCCCCCGTACTTCGCCTCGCCGAAGTTCCCGGTGANGTGCGCGGTCAGGAGTTCGCCCGTCTCCCCCGAGTGTCTGGAGACGAACGCGAGGAACTCGGGGTCGCAGTCGAACGCGGCGGCCGGGTCCGACAGGCGGATGTGGAGGTCGTCGAACTCGCGGAGCTCGAACCCCGCCGCCCGGTAGTACGTTGCGCCCCCGTCGGCGTCGGGGCGCGACTCGTCCTCGCGCGCCTCCCAGTCGCCGACCTCGAGCAGCCGCTCGCCGATGTGCGCCGAGGCGCTGTCGGCCCGGCTGACGACGATCGCTATCACGACGCCGACTCGGTCGCCCGCGACGGAATAGCCGTCGGTTCTGCTCCGACTCCGCGGGGGCGCGTCGACCGGGGTCCGGCCGTCCGCGCTACGGGAGCAACAGATAGACGAAGGCCCCGTATCCGACGGTGAGGACCGCGCCGTCGACGCGGGTGATCCGCTCGCTGTACGCCATGATGCCGACGATGACGGCCGTGAACGCGAGCAGCGCGGGGAACTCGAAGCCGCGAACGCCCGGGGCGACGCCGATGGGCGTCACGACGGCCACGATGCCGATGACGGCGAGGATGTTGTAGATGTTCGAGCCGACGACGTTGCCGACGCTGAACTCCGCCTCGCCGCGCACCGCGGCCACGACGCTGGCCGCCAGCTCCGGCAGCGACGTGCCGAGCGCCAGCACGGTGAGTCCGATGAAGATGTCCGAGAAGCCGGCGGCCGCCAGCAGCGACTCGCTGCCGTCGATCAGCCACCGCGAGCCGAGGACGAGCGCCGCGATCCCGGCGACGACCATCGCGATGTCGCGGGCCTTCGCGTCCGGCATCTCGTCCCGCTCGCTGTCGGTGATCGCCGACTGGTTCTCCCGGACGCGTCGCAGCACCGCGGCGGTGAACGCCACGAGCGTCCCGAGCAGCACGACGCCGTCGAGGAACCCGATCCGCCCGTCCCAACCGAGGCCGACCAACAGCAGCGCGGCCAGCACCATGAACGGGACGTCACGGCGAAACACCGTGTCGGAGACGTTGAGCGGGCGGATCAGCGCCGATACCCCCAACACGAGCCCGATGTTCGCGATGTTCGAGCCCACGATCGCGCCGAGTCCGATGTCCGTCGACACCGTGACGGCGCCGAGCAGGGAGACGAAAAGCTCCGGGGCCGTCGTCGCGAACGCCACGACGGTGACGCCGACCGTCGACGCCTTCAGCCCCACGGCGAGCGCGAGGTCCCTCGCCCCCGCGACGAGCAGTTCGGCGCCGGCGTACAGGAGGGCGACGCCGACGGCGATCAACAGCAGTTCGAGGAGTGGCGACCCGGGCAGCACGGCTCCCGGTTCGCAACGGCGTTTCAAAAGGGTCGTGATCCGCGACCGCCCGAGGTGGCGGCCGTTACCGTTTCGCTATGAGGCGGGTCTCGGCCGCCCCTTCGATCGGTTCAGGCGTGTCCCGCCCGGAACTCGCCGTGTTTCACGCCGATCGCGAACGCGAGCCCGCCGAAGACGAGCATCGACGGGACGACCATCATCAGGGTCGTCTGGAGGGGCATCATCTCCGCGCCGATGAGGCCGCCGGCGCCGACCGCGACGATCAGTACGAGGATCGCTGCCGCGCGTGGAAGGTCGAATTCCATGGTTTCGGTACGTCGCGAGCGATGCTAAACGTTCGGTCTCCGCGACGGGATCACGCCTCGATGATCTCGTCGTCCTCGCCGCCGGGGATCCGGATCTCACCGTCGAGCGCGACCGTCGCCCGACCGCCGACGCGGACGCCGTCCGCCTCTACTCGCACGCGCACGCGGCCCGGTCGGTCGAGGAAGTGGCCCTGCTCGAAGCGGAGCTCGTCCGGCTCGTCCCCGTCGAAGGCGTCGACGTGACGGAGGTATCCGCCGACCGCTCCGCTCGCGGTGCCCGTGACCGGGTCTTCGGAGATCCCCAGTGAGGGCACGAACGCCCGACCGTGGGCCGTCGAGTCGGCGTCGAGCGCGTCGAAGGAAAACGCGTACACGCCGGCGACGTCGAACTCCTCGGAGAGGCGCTCGACGGCCGCGTCGTCCGGGTCGGCCTCGCCGAGCCGCTCCAAGAAGTTCACTGGGACGACAAGGAACGGGAGGCCCGTGGACGCGACCGCGGCGGGGAGGTCCGCGCCGATGTCGCGCAGCGCGGCGGGGTCGACGCCGAGCGCGGCCGCGACCCGGTCGAGATCGACGTCGACGACCTCGACGCTCGGCGCCTGCTGTCGCATCCAGACGGTGCCGTCGTCGTCGACCGCGACGCTGAGGTCGCCGACGTTCGTGCGGAGCGTGCGCTCGCCGCCGTCGATCGCTCCCTCGGCGAACAGGGCGCCGTAGATCGCGATCGTGGCGTGCCCGCAGAGGTCGACCTCCGTGGTCGGCGAGAAGTACCGGAGCCGGTCGTCGGCCGCGCCGTCGGCCCCGGTCAGGAAGGCCGTCTCCGAGGCGCCGAGCTCGGCGGCGACGGCGGCCAGCTGTTCGTCGCTCAGCCCCTCTGCGTCGGGGACGACGCCGGCGGCGTTCCCGGCCAGCGGCTCCGCGGCGAACGCGTCGACGAGCAGCGCGCGTCGGGTCTCCATGTCGAACCCCTCCGAGGTCGCGAACAAAAAGCCTCCCGAGGCGCTCCGAGGCGGACGGGGTCCTTCCCGAGCGGAGCGGCGACGCCAGTGCGCGGTCGTCGCGGGTCCGGGGCCGTCGCGGACGCCCCGGTCGTTACCGACATGACGAACTCGACCCAACAAGCGCTTCGACTCCGAGGCCCGTCGGACCGCACTCCCCGGAGCGTCCGATGTCAATCCTTTTGCCCTCGACCGCAGATGAGTGTGTATGGGCCTCTTCGACCGGCTGCGAGGGAGCGACACGCCGCGCGTGGCGTTCATCGGGATCGACGGCCTCTCGTACCGGCTCGTCGCCGACAACCCGGAGACGTTCCCGACGCTGTCGGCGATCGCGGACGACGGTGAGGGGGGACAGATCGACAGCATCGTCCCGGCGGAGTCGAGCGCCTGCTGGCCGAGCCTCACGACGGGGACGAACCCCGGCGAGACCGGCGTGTACGGCTTTCAGGACCGAGAAGTCGGCTCCTACGACACGTACGTGCCGATGGGACGCGACGTGCAGCGCCCCCGGGTCTGGGACCGCGCGACCGACGCGGGACTCGACGCGACCGTCATGAACGTCCCCGTCACGTTCCCGCCGCAGCGGACCGTCCAGCGGATGGTCTCAGGCTACCTCTCCCCCGACCTCGACGCGGCCGCGCATCCTGACGAGTTCCGCGAGTACCTTGCCGACAGCGACTACCGCCTGTCCGTCAACGCGAAACTCGGACACAAGGCGGACAAGACCGCGTTCCTGGACCACGCCCGCGAGACACTCGACGCCCGCGCCGAGGCCTTCGAGCGGTACGTCGAGCGCGACGACTGGGACCTCTTCGTCGGCGTCTTCACCGCCCCCGACCGGGTCAACCACTTCCTGTGGGGCGACTACGAGGACGGCGGCCAGTACCGCGAGGACCTGCTCTCGTTCCACGCCGCCATGGACGAACACGTCGGCTCGATCCGCGAGGCGCTCCCCAGCGACGTCACGCTCGTTGTCGGCTCGACGCACGGGTTCAGGCGCCTGCGGTACGACGTGTACTGTAACGAGTGGCTCGAACGCGAGGGGTGGATCTCCTACGCGGACGACGACCCCGACTCGCTGGCCGACGTCGACGACGACGCCCGCGCGTACTCGCTCGTCCCCGGCCGCTTCTACCTCAACGTGGAGGGCCGCGAGCCGAACGGCGTCGTCCCCGAAGGCGAGTACGAGGCGACGCGCGCGGAGCTACGCGAGGCGCTGGAGTCGTGGACCGGCCCCGACGGGAATCCCGTCGCAGACCGCGTCGTCGACCGCGAGACGGTGTTCCGCGGCGACCATGCCGCCATCGCTCCCGACCTCGTCGTCCTCCCGAACGACGGGTTCGACCTCAAGTCCGGGTTCCGTCCCCACGACGGCGTCTTCGACCCCGACGGACCGCGGACGGGAATGCACGCCTTCGACGACGCCGCGCTGTTCGTCGACCACCCTGACGCGACGGTCGACGACGCCGACCTCCTCGACGTCGCCCCCACCCTCCTCCGACTGCTCGACATCGACTACGGCCGCACGGACTTCGACGGTGCCAGCCTCGTCTGAACGGCCCCGATGTCTTCCGCAGTCTCGTCTGAACGGCCCCGACGCCTTCCGCGACGGCCGCACGCCGTGGCCGACCGAATTGAAGTGACTCCACCCCCACCGACGGGTATGGAACGCACCCCCGACGGGACGCCCGTCGGCGTCGACGACCCCTACGCGGTCGCCGGCGTCTGCGACCACCTCACCGACGACGGCCGGTGCCGCTTCGCGCTGACCCGGGCGGGCGACGATCCCGAGTTCGCGGCCGCCCGACGCGCCGACAGCTACGACTGCCACGTCGGTGCCGACGGCGAGTGGCGCGCGTGCCCCCACTATCGGTCGACGACCGACGCGAAGACGTGTGTCCGGTGCGGGCTCGAAAACGTGCGCCTGGCTCACGACGACTCCCGCCCGCTCGTCGAGGAACACCACCTCTCGTACGGCAGCGACGACTCCCACGAGATCACGGTCGGCCTGTGCCGCTGGTGTCACGCCAAAGTCCACGAGTCGATCGCCCGCATCGACGACGACGCGAGCCCGGATCCAGAAGCGATCGCCGAACGCGAGCGGCGGCGAGAACGAGAGCGCTCGGCGTCGGCGTTCGAAACGGCCAGCGAGACGTACGATTTCGACGAGTGAGGAAGCCGCACGGCCGTAGAAACGGGGCTCCCACCTCGACCGCCCGTCCGAGACTCCAGTCAGGCGTCTTCGGCCGGTCGGATCAGATTCGCCAGCGCGACGAGCAGTCCGAGGAACCACCCGAGCGGAACTGAGATGCCGATCCACATCAGGACGTATCCCAGTCCCGGTAGCCCCCACTGCTCGCCGAAGGTCTCCAAGTCGAACGCGCCGCGGAGCGTCTCGTTGATCCCGCCCACCGAGAGGAACGTGTCGAGGATCCACCGCGCGAGCTCGTAGCTCGGCGGGAGGATCAGCTCCTCTAACGTCGGCGTGACGAGCGCCGCGACAACCGGCGGTAAGAACAGCGCCGTCATCGCGAACGGGTACGCGAGCAACACGCTGACGAACCGCCCGCCGAGCTTCGAGAAGCCGGCGGCGAAGGCGGCCGAGACGACGGCGACCGCGCTGGCGGCGCCGACCGCGATCACGGCGTCAAAGGGTAATTGAAGGTGCGTGATTACCGTGAGCGTCCCCCAGACGACGGCGGCGACGACGACCGCGCCGGCGACGCCGATCCGGGTGACCGCCGAGTCGAGCTTCGCCGCGTAGTAGCGCGTGGCGAACCCGACGAGCAGCAGTGGGTACGCGACCGCGACGAGCGGCGCACCTAGCACGGCCCAGAGGTAGTAGCCGACCGACTGCACGGCCGTCTCGGGCTTCCACTTCCCCAGGACCGCGCTCGGGTCGAGCTGTCGCGGGAAGACGACTTCCATCCACGTCTCGTGGAGGCGGACCACGTCCAAGAAGAGCGCTTCCACCAGCCCGGTTTGTCCTCGGCGTTCCATTTGCCTCACGTCGCGCGCGGCCCGACGTGAACTTTGTGCCTTCGGTTGCGGGGTTCTCGCGACCGATACCCGCGCCGATAGGCTTAAAGAACTGCGTAGACCTACCCGAACGCATGAAACGACGTGGGCTGCTCGCGGCGCTCGCAGCGTCGACTTCGGTCGCAATCGCCGGGTGCGCCGGCGAGGACGGGAGCTACGAGTTCGACGCCGAACCGGCGCGCATCCCGGAGAGCGCGTACGCCGAGGGGTTCTCCGGTGAGGATCCGGAGTCGTTCACCATCGATCAGGAGTTCAACGCCGCGGGCGTGAACGCGGACGTGTCCGCGACGACGTGGATCGCCCGCTACACCAACCAGACGGTGGGATCAGCGCTGTTCGTGGCGAGTACCCCCAACGCTTCGATCGGCGGGCAGTCGGTCAATCCGCTCGTCCGGGCCGACGACGCGGAGCTCATCCGGCGGCTCCTCAGTCAGGTCGACCAGCAAGGGATCGGCGGCAACGGCACCGACATCCAAGCCGACGACATCGAGAAGCGCGGTGAGGAGACTCGGACGATCCTCGACGAGGAAACCTCCGTCTCGATCCTCGAAACCACCGTCAGCGCGGAGGTCAGTGGCGACGGCGGTCAGAGCGGCTCTGTCGAAGACATTCCCGTCCTCGTCTACATCGGCACCGTCCAGCACGACGACGACGTGATCGCGCTGGTGGGCGTCCATCCCGTCGAGATCGACCAGTCTGACCAACTCCTCTCGATGATGGAAGCGGTCGAGCACTGACCGCTTCTAACGACCGCTTCGCCTTCCCACCCACGTTCCACCCGTTTTCGAAACTCATCTCCGCACTCGTGGCGCCGCAGTCATGCGATTATTTTCTCGAGCGGAAGCTTTCACCTCCGTAAGTCATTTATAAACGATCGGCCGGAGTGAGAGATCCCGCGGGTACAAGACGCGCCTCGCGGTCGCCGGGTCGACTGTCGACCTCGGCCGTTCCGAGAGCTATCGCTTGGCATCCGCGGCCCGTTCGCCATGATCCGAACGCGATCGCTTCGATGGGTGTCGGTCGGAATTGTTGCCTGTCTGGTAATTGTTACTGTTGCGCTACTGCTCGGCGCAAATACCGTTACAGCCCAAAATTCTGATCAGGGCGTCTATTTAAATAAATCTGGCAGTCCAGATAGTCTTCGGGTAGGCAAATCCAGTCAAAAC
>P_A23_Liq_2_FmtDRAFT_1000334_pt1 | contig 10363 bp, 8 predicted proteins | sample PonA232FremontCA_FD_10599 | JGI IMG/M metagenome (IMG submission 10599) | reverse complement strand
CGAACCCCTCGACGCGCTCGGGGCGGGCGATCCCGAGCCGGTCGCCGAGCGCGCCCACGGGGTCGTCGCGGCCGCCGCGCTTCCGGGCGTTCTTCAGCGCGAGTTCGACGAGCTTCGCCTCGCGGCCGGCGCCCGGGACCCGGACCGCGACCCCCTCGCGCTCCAGCCAGTCGACAACGTCCCGGTCGGCGGGTCGTTCGGCGAGGAGGACCGCGTCCGGGAACTCCCGCTCGGCGTAGTACTGCGCGAGGAACGCGCTGAGTACGGCGGCGGGGGTGTTGGCGTCGGGGTCCGCCGGGGTCGCGTCGCCGCCGGAGGCCCCCGATTCGGCCGCGTCCGCCACCGCCGCCGCGTCCAGCTGGTGGCGGCTCCGGTCGACCAGTTGCCCGCGCTCGCTGTGGAGCCGGGCCACCCGAGCCGTGTCGCCCTCGACCGCGGCCGCCAGCACGTCGACGGTGCGGTCGTCGTTCCGGTCGCTGACGGCCTCGCCCCCCTCGCCGTGGAACGCCTCGACCGCTTCGAGGCGGTCGCGGAGGTTCGCCGCGCGCTCGAACTCGTTCGCCTCGGCCGCGGCCTCCATGCGGCGTCGGAGGGGGTCGGCGAGGACGCCCGTCTCGCCCTCGAAGAAGCGCCGCGCGGCGGCCACGTCCTCGGCGTACGCCTCCGGCGATATCTCGCCGGTACACGGCGCCGAACAGATGCCCATCTCGTAGTCGAGGCAGGGGCGGTCGCGCCCCTCGTACTTGTGGTCCGAACAGCCGCGCAGCCGGTACTCGTCGCGGACCGCCTTCACCACGGTCTCGACGCGGCCCACGTCTGTGAACGGGCCGTACGCGACCGCGCCCGCCTCGGGGTCGCGGGTCACCTCGATCCGGGGCACCTCGTGGTCCGAGAAGGCGACCAACGGGTACGACTTGTCGTCCTTCAGCCGGACGTTGTACCGCGGGCGCAGCCGCTTGATGAGGTTCGCCTCGAGCAGCAGCGCCTGCGTCTCCGTGTCGGTGACCGCGAACTCGACCCGGTCGGCGCGCTCGACCATCCCTCGGATCCGGCCCGAGCGCGGGTCCGCGTACGACCGCACCCGGTCGCGGAGGTCGAGCGCCTTCCCGACGTACAGCGTCGTCTCCCCCGCCCGGAACTGGTAGACGCCCGGCTCCGTCGGGAGGTCTCGGGCCCGCTCGCGCACCGCGCCGGCGTCCATCGGTCTCGGATCGCCGTAGCCGCCCGACGCCATTGAACGCTGCGGGGGCGAGCCGAAGCGAGGTCACGGTCCGTTCATGTCACTTCGCGAACTGGGTAGTTATCAAACCTGAGTCACGGGGAGAACCGTTTATGCCGATGCTTGGGGGAGAGGGAAACAGATATGACGGGAGTTCGAGGGCTGTTACGGCGCGTGCTCGGGCGGGGAGGTGACTCCCGGTCGGTCCCCGACGGGGGCGTCGTCGTCGGGGAGCCCGCGGGGACGGACGACGCGACGGTCCCGGCCGGCGAGTCCGGTGGCCCGAGCGACGAGGAGTACAGCGTCACCGAGGCGGACGGCGTGGACCGGACCAAGACCTTAGGGGGTGCCGGCTTCGCCGAGGTGTTCAACGCCACGGGCGTCCCGACGTTCATCCTCGACACCGAGGGGAACGTCGCCGAGTGGAACGAGTCGCTCGCGGCGCTCACCGGCGTCGACCGCGCGGACGCCCTCGGCCACGACTACGCCTCGGAGCTATTCTACCCCGACGGTCGGCGCGCCGACACACTCGCGGACAAGGTGCTCGACGCGCCCGAGGACGCGGACGAGGTGTACGATGTCGAGCGGTCCGGATCGGCACGGATCCGCTACCGCGACACGAGCACGATGGTCGACCGCCACGGCGAGGAGAAGCACATCGAGTTCACCGCGACCCCGATGTACGACGGCGACGAGTTGGTCGGCGTGACTGAGGTCGTCATCGACCGCACCGAGAACGTCAACGAGCGCGAGGCGACGGCGGAGCTGGTCGCCGAGATCCGCCAGACCGCCGAGGAGATCGGGGAGGGAAACCTAGAGGCCCGCGCCGTCTGCCGCGAGGAGTGCGAAATTCTCAACGAAGAGCTGTTGAGCGTCATCGGCGTCGTAAACCGGATGGCGGAGAACCTCCAGACCCTCTCCGAGAGCGTCCACGAGAAGGCGCGCGACCTCGACGGCACCGTCGAGGAGGCGAGCGCCGCGGCAGCCGACATCGCCGAGAACGTCGACGAGCAGAACGAGCTCTTAGAGGAGAGCGTCTCGGAGATGCAGTCGTTCTCCGCGGGGATGGAGGAGGTCGCGGCGACGGCTGACCAGGTCGACTCCGCCGCGGTCGCGGCCGCCGACGCCGCCGACGAGGGGTTAGACGCCAGCGAGGACGCCCGCGAGGCGACCGAGGACGTGGTGGAGATCGGCGACGAACTCGTCGAGAGCGTCGGCGCGCTCTCCGAGCGCATGGACGACATCGAGGAGGTCATCGAGGTCATCTCCGACGTGGCCGAGCAGACGAACCTGCTCGCCCTGAACGCCAACATCGAGGCCGCCCGCGCCGGCGAGGGCGGCGACGGCTTCGCGGTCGTCGCCGAGGAGGTGAAGAAGCTCGCCGACGAGACCCGCGGCTACACCGAGGAGATCACGGAGAGCCTCGACAAGCTCCAGGCGCAGTCCGCGGAGACCACGACCGCGGTCGAGCGCTCGCACGACCGGATCGAGGACGCGGGCACCGAGATCGAGACGGTCCTCGACTCGCTCGAAGAGATCGCTGACGCGGTCGACGAGGCGGCCGCGGGCGTCGCGGAGGTCGCGCGCACCACCGACGACCAGGCGGCGACCGTCGAGGAGCTCACCTCGTCGCTGGAGGCGGTCCGCGAGCGCTCCGACCGCACCGAGGAGGCGACCGAACGCATCGTCGACGCCACCGACGACCAAGAGGCGGCCGTCGACGAGCTGATCGCCCGCGTCGAACAGCTCGACGCCAGATAACTCCCCTACCGCCCCCAGTCCCGTCCGCTTTCGCTCCCCCGTTCTCTCGGCACCGCCGAACGTTTAACCCCGCTCAGCCCCCACAAAACGTATGTCCGTTACGCCGCCCGGGCCGCTCGGCGACCCCCTGTTCGGGAACGGTCGCCAGTTCGCTGACGACCCCTTCGGTTTCCTCCGCGCCTGCGCCGACAGCTACGGTGACGTGGTGCGGCTCGACCTCGGTCCCAGAGAGACGTACCTGCTCACGAACCCCGCCGACGTCGAGCGCGTGCTCGTCGCCGACGCCGAACGCTACCGGAAGCCCCAGTTCGGCGACGACGCGATGGACACGCTGCTCGGCGACGGTCTCCTCATGAGCGACGGCGACACGTGGCAGCGCCAGCGCACGCTCGCGAACCCCTCGTTCCACAACCGCCGGATCGGCGCGCTCGACGGGACGATGGTCGACCACACGGAGTCGCAGCTCGCGGACTGGGCCGACGGCGAGGTCGTCGACATCCAGCTCGAGGTCGCCCGCCTCACCGTGAAGATCATCGTCTCGGCGATGTTCGGCGCCGACATCACCGACGAGGAGGTGAAGACGGTCCAAGAGAACTTGGAGCCGCTCGGCGCGCGGTTCGAGCCCGACCCGCGGCGGTTCCTGATCCCGAACTGGGTGCCGACCCGCGAGAACCGCGAGTTCGACGCCGCGATCGACACCCTCGAATCCGTCATCGACGGGATCGTCGACCGCCGCCGGGGCACGGAGCGCGACCCGAGCGTCGACCCCGCCGGCGCGGAGGGCGTCGCGGTGCCCGGCCCGGCCGGGGACGGCGACGGCGACCTGCCGATGGACCTGCTCTCAGTCCTCCTACGCGCCCGCGACCGCGGCGAGCAGACCGACGAGAACCTCCGCGACGAGCTGGTGACGATGCTGCTCGCCGGCCACGACACGACCGCGCTCGCGCTGACGTACACGTTCTACCTGCTCTCGAATCACCCTGAGGCTCGTCGCGAGGTCGAGCGCGAGGCCGAGACGGCGACCGCCGACGGCCCGCCGACCGCGGCCGACGTCCGCGACATGGCGTACACCGAGCGCGTGCTCAACGAGTCGATGCGCCTCTACCCGCCCGTCTACACCCTGTTTCGCGAGCCGAAGCTCGACGTGAAACTGGGGGGGTACCGGATCCCGGAGGGGTCCGCGCTGATGGTGTCGCAGTGGGTGACCCACCGGTCCGAGCGGTGGTACGACGCCCCCGAGACGTTCGACCCCGACCGCTGGACGCCCAAGCGCCGGAGCGAGCGCCCCCGGTTCGCCTTCTTCCCCTTCGGCGGGGGCCCGCGCCACTGCATCGGGAAGGCGTTCTCGCTGCTGGAGGCGAAGATCATCCTCGCGGAGATCTGCTCGCAGTTCGAACTCGGCTACGAGGGACCGGACCTCTCCTTGCGCGGCTCGCTCACCATGCACCCGAGCCATCCGGTGCCGATGCGGATCCGCGAGCGGTAGATGTCCGCCCCCGCCGACGCGTACTGCGCCCGGTGCGGCGATCCGCTCTCGAGCGGTCTCGTTGCGACCGACCGCCGCGCCTGCTGTCTCAACGCCACCCCGATCGCGGGCGTCTGCCCGACCCACGGGCCGGTGGGGCCGCACCACGCGGTCGAGGAACCGGACGCGGTCGACGACGCGTAACCTCCGGTTCGCCCTACAGATCGACCGTCGCCGCGACCTCCCGGTACTCCGGGTCCCACGCGTCGAGCGCATGGACGCGCCACCGGACCGGGTCGAACTCGGTCTCGACGAGGTCGGCGACCGCGCCCGGTTCCGGGTCGCCGCCCCGCGCCAGCGTCACGTGCGGGACGTACGCGTCGCCCTCGATTCCCTCCACCGTCCCGAACGCCGCACAGAGCCTGCGGTGAAGCCGAACGAGCCCGTCGCTCTCGACCGTCAGATACACGATCGGCCGCGACCCCGACCGCGGCGCGTCGAAGACGTCGCTCCCGGTCACGGCGACCTCGAACGGGTCGGCGGGCGCGAGCGGTCGACGAAGGCGTTCGCGCAGCCGGTCGAGGGCCTCCTGACGAGGCGGGACGGGTCGGTCCCCTCCACGTTCCTCGCCCCCCTCGCCCTCTCCGCGTTCATCGCCCCCGTCGCGCTCTCCGCGTCGCACGTTCTCGACGCCGAAGCGCTTACAGACGAGGGTGTGACGCTCGCGGACGCGATCGAACCCCGTCAGTTTCGGGTGGAGATCGCCGGCGAGGCGGTCGATCGCGGGCGGGAGCGGGACGTTGAGGCTGAACACGTCGGCGTCCGCCTCAGATCCGATCGGTGAGGTGTAAGGCGATCACGACGACGAGCGCGATCCCGATCAGCGTCGGGAGGGCGTCGAGCAGCCAGAAGGCGACCTCGAGGACGGCCCCGACGATCTCNAGGAGAAGCCACACGACGACGAGCAGCAGCACGATCTTCAGGAGGTCGTCGGTGTCGATCTCGGCGCGGTTCATGGCCGGACGGGGGTGCGGCAGCGATAAAAAGACGGTGGTAAAACCGGGCGCTCGCTACGCGATCTTCTCGTACTGCTCGGAGAGCTTCTCGGCGGCCTCGTCGAGCAGTTCGGCCTCGTACTCGTCGAGGTCCCACTCGACGACCTCCTCGACGCCGTTCGCGCCGAGCTTCGCGGGGACGCCGAGCGCGGTGTCGTCGTAGCCGTACTCGCCGTCGAGCACGACCGAACAGGGGAGCACCTCGCCGGTGTCGTTGAGGATGGCCTCGACGGTGTGGGCGACGCCGGTGGCGGGTCCCCACTGCGTCGCGCCCTTCCGGCTGATCACGTCCATCGCGGACTCCTGGAGGTCCGCGAGGATCTGCTCTTTCTCGTCGGCGTCGAACGACGGGTCGCGGCCGTCGACGCGCACCTTCGAGAAGACGGGCGCCTGCGCGTCGCCGTGTTCGCCGAGGATCGTCGCCTCGACGTTCTGGACGGGCGCGTCGAAGCGCTCGGAGAGGACGTAGCGGAAGCGCGCGGAGTCGAGCCGGCCGCCGAAGCCGACCACCTTGTGGCGGTCGCGGTCGCCCGCCTCGTAGAGGTGGCGGTTGAGCAGATCGACCGGGTTCGAGGTGGTGACGGTGACGAAGTCGTCGTTGTGCTCGGCGATCGAGGACCCGATGTCCTCCATGATCGGCGCGTTGTCGCCGGCGAGGTCGATCCGGGTCTGCCCCTCCTTGCGCGGGATGCCCGCCGTGATGACGACCACGTCCGAGCCGGCGGTGTCCTCGTACTCGCCCTGCCGGACGGTCGTGTTCGAGTCGTACGCGACGCCGTGGTTCGCGTCGGCGGCCTGTCCGATCGTCGTCTCGCGCTGGTCCGGAATGTCGACGAAGACGAGCTCGTCGACCACGTCGCGTAACGCGAGGTTGTAGCCGGCCGCGGCTCCGACGGTCCCCGCCGCACCGATAACGCTGACCTTTGTCATACCGTGTAGATTCGCGACCGGCCGGTGAGTAAACGTTTCGGAACCCCGCTAACGTTCGTGACCGTCGTCGCGAAACCCCTAACTCCCGCGGCGTCGAAGCGTCGCCTCGTGCCGACGTTCCGCTACCCGTGCCCCGGCTGTCGGACGACGAACAGCCTTCACGACGCCGACTGTGAGTTCGAGGGCGTGAGCTGGCCGACCGTCGAGAAGGCGTACACCGACCTCCTGTCGGTGCTGTCCGCGGAGCCCGACGGCCTCCCGGAAGCGGCGCTGCGGGACGCGGTCCCGGCGGAGTGGGGCGGGCTCCACAAGGCCGCGCTCGGCGCGCTCCGCCGCGACCAGCGCGTCGTCGAGGACGGCGACCGGCTCCGCCTGCTCACCGCCGCGGAGTTCAAGGAACGCGTCTCGGAGCCGACTCGCGACCCGATGCGCACCGTCTACGAGCACGGCTCGGTCCCGGGCTGTCACGACAACGCGGTGTTCGCGATGGTGGCGTGGTACGAGATGGTCGGGCTCTCGTGGCCCGAGACCCGCGAGAACGTGATCGAGTGGCTCCGCGAGTCGGGCGCGTGGGACCGCGGCGGCTTCGAGGAGTCGACGCCCGGCGAGCTCGTCGACGCCAAGCGCCACGTGTACGACGAGGGGTACGGCTGGAAGGAGAAGGGACAGGCCGCGAAGCGCGTCATCGAGCGGCATCTGTAGCGCCGGTTCGTCCGGAGCGCGGACCGGACGGACCGCCGCCCCACGACAGCTTTACCCCCGCCGTCGCCGTCGTACCCGACGAATGGCCCTCGACCTCGTTCCCGCGTGGCCCGCCGTCGGCTCCCTCGCGGGCGGGGCGGGGGCGCTCGCGCTCGCGTGGGCGATCCGCGAACACCGCGGCCGCCCCGGCGTCGACTGGTTCCTCGGCGTGTTCGCCGCGCAGGCGACGTGGTGTCTCTCCTACGGCGTCGGCCTGCTGGTCTCCGAACCGGCGATCCGAGCCGCGCTGGAGGCGACGATGTGGCTGGGCGTGATCTGGACAGGGATCGCCTTCCTCGGGTTCGCACTGGAGTACACGGGCCGGAGCGACGTGGTCCGGAGCCGCCTGTTCGCGGCGGTCGTTGGGTTCGGCGCACTCTCGTCCGCGCTCGTCGTCACGAACTCGCTCCACGGTGTCTTCTGGACCGACTTCGCGCGCGACCCCGTCTTCGGCGTCGAGACCGTCTCGTACGCGTTCGGGCCGTGGGCGTACCTGACGGTCGCCGCGGAGACGGTCCTCGTCGCCAGCGCCGTGTTCCTCCTCGTCGACACGCTGCTCAGCTACGGGCCGCTGTACCGCCGCGAGAGCGCCGCGGTCGCGCTGAGCTCGCTGCCGCCCGGGTTCGCGCTGGTCGCGTGGGCGCTGGCGCTCGGCCCGGTGCCCCAACTCCAACTCGCGCCGGTGATGTTCGTCCCGCACCTGCTCCTCGACGCGTACGCGTTCGACCGCGCGGAGATGTTCGACCGGAACCCGACCACCAGCCGCGCCGCGGAGCGCACCGCGATCGACGACCTCCGCGACCCCATCGTGGCGCTGGCGCTCGACCGCCGCATCGTCCGGATCAACCCCGCGGCCGAAACGGTGCTCGGCGTCGACGCCCAGACCGCCCGCGACCGCCCGCTCGCCGATTTCCTCGATCTCCCGGTCCGCATCGGCGACGCGGGCGAGGGCGAACCGGACGGCGGCGAGTCCGGCCCGGACGACGAAGCGGGCGGTTCCCGCGAGACGGTCGAGATCGACGCCGGCGACGGCGCCCGCAGCCGCACGTACGCGGTGTCGGTCTCCCGGCTCACCGACCCCAACGGTACCCACGTCGGGTACACTCTCGTCCTCTCGGACGTCACCGACCGCGAGCGCCGACGCCAGCAGCTGGAGGTGCTCAACCGCATCCTGCGTCACAACCTCCGCAACGACGCGGGCGTCGTCCGCGGGTACGGCGAGATCCTCCGCGATCGCGTCGACGACTCGGAACTCGTTCAGATGGCCGACGCGGTCGAGCGTCGCGCGGGCGCGCTGGCCGCGCTCGGCGAGAAGGCCGGGACCGTCGAGCGGCTGCTCGAAGATCGGGACCCCGAGCCGACGGACGTGCGCGACCTCGTGACATCGGCCGTCGCGGACGCCCGTGGCCGCGACGACGCGGCGATCGAGCTCGTGGTCGACGGCGAGCCGACGACCGCCGACGGCGGGGCGGCGACTTCCGTCGGCGAGCGGACGACCGGAGACGCCGACGCCGACGAGTGGGTCACGCGGGTCCGGCTCGACGCGCTCCGCGCGGTCGTCGAGAACACGGTGGAGAACGCGCTCGATCACCACGACGGTCAGGGAACAGAACGCGATGACGGCGGGGCGTGGGTGCGGGTCGCGCTCCGTCGAGAGGAGCGCGGAGGCGACGGCGGCCACGAGGGCGAGGGCGACGCGCGGTTCGTGCTCACCGTCGCGGACGACGGGCCCGGGATCCCCGAGCACGAAGTCGAGGCGGTCGAGTCGGGGCGGGAGACCGCCCTCGAACACGGCTCCGGGCTGGGCCTGTGGGTCGTCGCGTGGGGCGCCGCCGCGGTCGGCGCCGACGTCGAGTACGCCGACCGGGAGCCGCGGGGGACGCGGGTGACGGTGTCGGTTCCGGTCGTGGACGATCTATAAGACGTGTGACTCGCCGTACGCCTGTGCCTTCAGACGATCGTAGCGCTCTCCCGAGTCGAGTACCCACTTACACTCGAATCCGGGCGGTGGGGTGCCAGTCGAGGAACGAGCGAGTCTCTTCGACCCCGAAGCGGATCGTTTCGCGGCCGTACGACGGTGAGAGGCCAATCTCCTCGAATAGATTCAAAAAGAACTCCTGACGGTCGTCTCGGTGTCGTATCCGTATTGCTGCTCTCGGTTCGCCGTACTCCTGAACATCGAGACACCCGTCACAGACGTACCACATCTTGGCGATCCGTGGCGTCAGCGATAGACTCTCTGGGAACCGCTTCTCGCCGGATCGGTACCACCGACGAAGTGACCGCATGAACGGGTGGGATCGCGATATGACGGTATACCTATCGTGATAGTTCTCAGCCCTCGCATTTGGACTGAACCCCGATTCACGGTTACTATGTGCCAGCTCCGCTGCCGTCTTTTTTTAATCGGACACCGGTCTCAACACCCCCATCTCGTGGTCGAACCACTCCAAGGATTGCTTGTTAACCATCGAGAGACGGAACAGGCCGTGAGCACCGTCGTTCGTCTTTGGGACGGCCCCGTCACCCATGAAACAGCCGACGAGGATCTCGCGAAGGTACGTGGGTGTTTCGAGGTAGTAACAGCTTCCGCGTGCCCAGTGACTACCGACCCGCTTGAACGACTCTCCGCATCCTGGACACGCTTCCCTCGGTAATTTACTCGCTCTGAATCCTCGGTGCAAGCATATACGTTGCCTGTCCGAGCCCCTCGGCGAAGCCGTAGTGGAGCTTGACGGGGAACTCCTCGCCGAGCTCGACGGTGACCTCGGCGTCGGAGGGGATCGCCTTGTTCATGTCCTTGAGGTAGTCGAGGCTGAACAGCGAGTCAGCGGGGCCGGCGGTGAGCGCGATGAGGTCCTCGCGGTCGAGCTTGAGGTTCACGTCGTCGGTGTCGCCCTCGGCCTCGATGAAGAACGCCTCGTCGCCCTCGTCGACGCGGAGGCGGATGTGGTCGGAGACCATGTCGGCGGCCTTGATCCCGCGGTCGAGCTGGGCGCCCTCGACGACGATCTCGGAGGCGAGATCGAGGTCCGGGATGTCCGGCTCCTGGCGGATCGAGTCGGGGTCGATGAGCGCGAGGGTGTACGAGAGGCCGTCGATCTCGATGTGGAGCTTGCGGGTCTCCTCGTCGAGTTCGAGGTGGATCAGGTCGCCCGAGTTGGCCATGCCGGCGATGTCCTCCAGGCGGGC
>P_A23_Liq_2_FmtDRAFT_1000333_pt1 | contig 10403 bp, 13 predicted proteins | sample PonA232FremontCA_FD_10599 | JGI IMG/M metagenome (IMG submission 10599) | reverse complement strand
CCGACGGGCGGCGACGGGTCGACATCGAGGCGAGCGCGGAGCGGTGCGCGCGCATGGCCGAGTCCGAGCGCCACGTCACCGACCGGGTGAACCTGCTCGCGGTGAAGCTGAGCCACGACCTGAGCGAGGGGGACAACGCGCTCTACCGCGTCGGCGACGGCTCGCAGGCGACCGACCACTACCTCGTCTGTACCCGCGAGACCGCGCTGAACCGCGACCTCCGCGAGGCCGACTACGGGTCGGTGGTCTTCGTCGAGAACGGGCTCGTCCTCTGGAACGAGGACGAGGGCGCGTACAACGTCGTCGTCGACGACGAGACGGTGGTCGACCTCGTCGCGCCCTGAGCGGTCGCGGGCGCCGGGTCCGACGAGCCGGACCGCTCCGGCTCAGCCGTTGGCGTACGGTTCAGTCGCTGGCCACCGGTTCGATCAGGTCGGGCGCGTCGACGCTCGGCGAGTTCACCCGCGTCGACACCGGGTGCGCGGTGAGGTCGTCGCTCGGGTACGGGTCGAGCAGCGCTGCGGCCTCGTCGGGGCCCCCGTGGAGCCACGTCTCCTCCTCGCCCGCGTCGGGGTCGAGTATCACCGCCATCCGGTGGTGGAGGTCAGCCACGAGGTCGTTCGGCTCGGTGGTGACGATCGAGAACGTCTCGACCGCGTCCGGTTCGTCGCCCGTCTCGCCGCCCTCAGCCCCGCCGCCGAATGCGCCGAGCCCCGTTTGGGTCGTCTCCGGCGTCGGCGGCTCCCCCCGCTCGTAGATCCCCGCCATCGCGAACGGGCGGTCGTCGTCGAACGCGACGCGGTAGGGGGTCTTCCCGCCGCCGCGGTCGCCGCCGACCCACTCGTAGAAGCCGTCGGCGGGGACGAGACAGCGCCGGCGCTCGAAGGCGTCGGCGAAGCTCCGCTTCTCCCGCACGGTCTCCGCGCGGGCGTTGATGAGGTCGAACGACTCGTCCGCCCACGACGGGGTCAGCCCCCACTCCATCCGGGTCGTCTTGCCGGGATCCCGGTCCGCGATCACCGGTAGCGACTGCCCGGGCGCGCAGTTGTAGCTCGGCTCACGGTCGCCGAAGTCGGCGTCGAACCGCGCTTCGAGGTCGGCGGTGGGGGTGAAGAGGGTGTAGCGGCCGCACATATCGTCGCGTTGGAGCGGGAGCTACTTAGTCCCGCGACGACCGCCCCGGCTCCGGGAGCAGGTCCCACCGGTCGGCGATGATCCCGTCGACGCCGGCTCCGAGGAGCCGCTCGACCTCGTCGCGGTCTGTCGCGGTCCACGCGTTCACCCGCAGCCCGGCCTCGTGTACCGCATCGACGAACCCCGGCTCGGTCGCGACGTCGATCGGGGGGTGGACCGCGACGCAGCCGAGGTCGGTCGCCGCCTCGACCGCGCGCTCGGCGTCCCCGCCCGCGACGAGCAGCGCGCGCGCAGTCTCGGGGTCGCGGTCCCGCAGCGCCGCGAGCGCCCGAGGGTGAAACGACGAGAACAGTACTTCGTTCGCCGCCCGCCGGGCCGCGTCGAGCGCGTCGCCCGCGACGGCCGGCTCCTTGACCTCGACGTTGACGGTGAGGTCGTCGGGCGCGGCGTCGAGCGCGCCGTCGAGCCGCGGGATCGACTCCTCGGAGCCGAGGACCGTCAGTTCGCGGAGTTCGCTCCAGTCGGCATCCGCGACGGGTCCGGACGCGTCGGTCAGTCGGCCGAGATCCGCGTCGTGGACGACGACGAGTTCGCCGCTCGCACACCGTCGCACGTCGAGCTCGACGGCGTCGACGCGCGGTGACGCGCGCTCGATCGCTCCGACCGTGTTCTCCGGGTACTGGTCGGCGCAGGCGCGATGCCCGATCAGCGTGACATCGTCTGGGTCTGTCCGTGTCATCGCGGCGCTCGCGCCTCGCCCTCCCGTCGGTTCGCTCGCTCGATCACGCACGGCCCTCGGGCCCGGACCGTGTTAGCTCTTCGTCGGTCGGGGCCGCCCGCCCGCTCCCGTCGGCTTTTTAGCTACGCGTCGCGCCGGAACGGACATGCGCATCGAGAACAGCTTCATCCCCGTCGAGGGGGTGGGCGAGACGACCGAACGACGCCTCTGGGGGCGGGGCGTCACCACGTGGGAGGCGTTCGACCCCGGGGTCGACGTCGCGGGCGTCGGGACGACGACCGCGGACCGGATCGAGTCGTTCATCGCGGAGGCGCTGACGCGGCTCGACGACGGCGACGCGACCTACTTCGACCGCGAGTTCCCCTCCGGCGAGCGCTGGCGGCTCTACGAGAACTTCCGCGAGGAGACCTGCTTCTTTGACATCGAGACCACCGGCCTCGACGAGCGCCGCGACCGCGTGACGACGGTCAGCTTCCATCAGGGCGGCGAGACGACGACGCTCGTCGCGGGCGAGGACCTCACCGCGCGCCGGCTCCGGGAGCAGTTCGCGGACGCGAGCCTGCTCGCGACGTTCAACGGCGCGCGCTTCGACGTCCCCTTCCTCGAAACATCCTTCGACGTCGAAATCGACACGCCCCACCTCGACCTGATGTACCCGGCCAAGCGGATCGGCCTCTCGGGCGGGTTGAAACCGATCGAGAAGGAACTCGGGATCGACCGCGACCGCCCGGACATCTCCGGCCGCGACGCGGTGCGCCTCTGGCGTGAGTACGAGCGCGGCGACGAGGAAGCGCTGGAGACGCTCGTCTCGTACAACCGCGAGGACACCGTGAACCTCCGGGCGCTCGCAGACGCGGTCTGCGAGGCCCTCGACGATGAAGTGTTCGTCGCCGCCCCGGACGGAGACGGCGACTGAGGGGGATCCGATAGCTCGGCGGGTATGGACCGATCGAGTGGCCGTCGCCGAGGCCGTTACCGACGCAGGACGGTGCCGCTGGATCCGACGACGACCGCGTCGCCGTCGACGTCGACCGCGTTCAGGTTCTCGCCGGTCGGCGTGTCGAGGACGATCCGGTCGTCGGCGGTCGACTCCTGAACCACCCCGCCGCTGCCGACGACGTAGCCGGCCTCGCCGTCGGTCTCGACGTCGACGAGGTCGGCGTCGCCGAGGGCGTCGGGCGTCCAGTTCGCGCCGTCGTACGTCAGGAGCGTCCCGTTGCCGCCGGAGACGGCGACGTCGTCGGGGGCGTCGCTGTCGAGGCCGTAGAACGTCACGTTCGCGTCTTCGATGCCGATCGCGTTCCACGTGACGCCGTCGTCGGTGGCGAACACGCGCCCGTTCGTATCGATCGCGTGTCCGCCTCGGGGGGCGTGGAAGTCGATCGCGGGGAGCGCCGAGCCGCTCCCGGGCGTGACGTAGTCCCACGTCCCCGTCGCGCCGTTCTCGAAGCTGTAGTAGATCTTCCCCGAGTCGCCGGCGACGTACACGTTCGCCTCGCCGGCGGCGCCGGTGACCGCGACGTCGTTGTAGTTGTTCGTGTTGTCCATCGGCGCGGAGCGGTCAACGAGCGTGTCCGTCGCGGGGATGTACTCGCCGATGGCGCCGCTCGCGCCGACGAACCAGACGCGCTCGCCGTCGTCGGTGACCGACGCGCCGTAGAGGTTGTTCCCGTTTCCGGTCGGGCCGCCGTCGCGGAGCGTCAGCCAACCCTCCTCGGCGGGCGCGGTGAGCACGCCGCCGCCCCCGACCGCGAAGCGACCGGCGTTCGCCGACACCACGTCGTGAAGCGTGCTGTCCGTCTCTGTCGCCTCGACGGTCCAGTCCCTCTCCGCGGCCGCGGCTACGCTTGTCACGCTTCCCGATGCGACGATCGCGCCCAGCCCCGCCAGCGTCGCGCGGCGGGTCGCCGTCAGTGATCGGCTCATGTCGCACTCGGCCGTTTCGGCGGCCGTTGTAAGTGCCTTGTGTCCGTTCAGATAATTTGTGAAATTAAAACGGCTAAAATCGGGTTAAACGTCCGCCGAACTGGCGGCTCATCTGCGTTAATGTGTCTCTTCAGGCTTCGATACAGCTGTTCTGGGATCGGCGGGTACTGGCCGAAGACGTTCTCTCCCGGTCAGGAGTCGTTCTCTGACTCGACCGCCTCCGTCGCCGCCCCGGCGTCGGCGGTCACCGCTGCGGTCCCCTCGGCGTCGGACTCGCCGTCTGTCTCGGGGGCGTCGTCCTCGCGCGCGGACTCCGTCGTCTCGTTCTCGGTCCCGTCGCCCGGATCGGCGTCGTCATCTCCGACTCCGTCCGACTCCTCACTGTCGACTCCGTCCGGCTCCTCGCTGTCGACTCCGTCTGACCCTCCGGCTTCGGCTCCTCCCCCTTCCTCGACTTCGTCCGCCTCGGTCTCGGGGCCCGTCCGCTGTACCAACTTCATCTCGCCGCGCGCCCTGAGCGTGCCCTGTATCTCCGCGCCGTCGTACACCACGAGGTCGCCGGCGGAGACGTCGCCGAGGACGCGCGCGCCGGCCTCGACGGTCACGGTTCCGCCCCGGGTCGTCACGTCGCCGTGAATGACCGTCTCCGCGCCCACGGTGATGTCCTCGCGGGCGCGCAGCGAGCCGAACACCTCGTTGCGCTCCCCGACGCGGATCGACGCCGCGCGGAGGTTGCCGTGGAGCCGGCAGTCGTCGCCCACGGTCGCCGGCGTCGACACGCGCCACGCGTCGTCGGCGATCTCGGTGCTCCGCGGGATCAAGAGTGGGTCGCGGACGTCGTCGCCGTCGGCGAGCGCCTCGGCAAGTTCGTCGGCCGCGTCGGTCTCGCCGACGCGCAGCAGCTGCGAGAGGACGATGAAGTAGAAGACGATCGTCGGCACCGGGTTGCGGATGACGATCCAGCCGTTGGCCTCGAACCCCTCCTCGATCGTCACGTCGTCACCGATGTCGAGGTCGCCCGACACCATCAGGCGCCCGGTGACGGTGACCCGCTCGCCGAGGTACGCGTCCTCGCCGACCAACACGTTGCCGTCGACGGAACACCAGGTGTCGAGCCGGCAGTCTCCCTCGGCCTCGATGTCGTCGCCGACGCTGACGCGCTCGCCGATCGCGACGTTGCGGCCGCGGACGCCGAGCTCGACGGTCGACTGGCCGCCCACGAGCACGTCGCCGTCGACGACGACGTCGTGCTCCTCGACGGTCGTCCCCGAGGGGATCGCGAGCTCCTCTATCGGGCCGCCTCCTCGCAGCGACACACCGGGAGCAGTCGCCCCGCGCGTATAAACGGTACGGGGCGTCGGACGAACGTCGGACGCGAGTGAATCGCTCTCGCACGGGATCGCGGTCGCGGTGCTTTTCAGTGCGCCGCCAAACGGACAGGTATGGGATTCGGATCGTACGACGAGAGCGAACAGAAGGACCAGGACGTCGATACCGACGAGGACGACGCGGTGAACGTCCACGAGAACGACCACGACGGTGAGGTCTCCATCGAGGGCGACGCCGACACCGACGACCTCGTCGGCCGCCTCTCCGAGATGCGCGACGAGGACGACGACTGAACTGCCCCTCTCCTGTCACGCTTCGACGCGACTCGCCGCCGACCGGCCGTGGCCGATGTGCGTACAGTTCGCACACCTGATTCGGATTTATCTGTTTCCGCGGCGTGTGTTACTCTATGCCACGGAGGCACAAACTATCGAACCGATCTAGCCGTTCGACGCGGAGCAACCGCCGGAAACGGACGCGCGGTCCCGATCGGCTCGCCGCCGCCGACTCGGAAGATAGCGACGGCGAGGACGCGAGCGCCGATTCCACTTCGGCCGCGACGGTCGCGCTCGCTCGCCGCCTCTGCGCGAACGGGAACGAACAGGCCTGCGAGACGCTCGAACGACTCTGCGAGTCCGGCCACGACACCGCCTGTAACGCGATCTGACCCGGACCCACGGCCGACCCGCCGCGGGCAGGTCTCGTGATACACCTCGAAACCGCCGACTCCCTGTGTTCGTGCCGCTTATCCCCTCTCGTCGAGTATCTGAGCGCATGCGTACCGAACTGACGTTCACCGACCGCGGGGTCGACGTCGTCTACGAGGGGACCGAGTTCGAACTGGAGAAGACGCTGATCGAGGAGGCCACCGGGAAGTCGTACCGGGACGTCACCGACCACGAGGTCCTGACGATCGTCGCCGAGGACCCGGAACTCGACGGCGAACCGGTCCGGATCGGCGATGTGTTGTGACTTCTCCCACGACTACACTCGTGGGCTTTCCTCACTGAGGGGTAGGTCCACGTCTTCGGGAGTTCGCAGGTTCCATCTCACCGCTGGTTCCTTCGAGTATGACCTGCCTTGCGGGCTGGGCCACGACAGCCCCCGCCGTCGATAGCGGGCTCGTGATCTCCTTACCGACGGCCCGCTGCCCGATATTTGACGCAATCCTCGCGAGGAACGGGTCTCGCGCCGGTTAGTAGAGTAAGAAATATATAACGTTAGATCGAATTTACATCTAGAGGTGACCACTCCATGCGACCTCAGACGCGATACCGCATCGGACGAGCCGTTCACATGCTCGTGACGGTACTGACCCTCAACCTCGGACTGGCCCGCGAATCGGCCCCGCTCATCGCGGGCGGCGCGGTGCTGTTCGTCGCGTTCTTCCCGGTCAGCCGGACGCTCGCCGACCGCGTCGGTCACACGCCGATCGACGAGCGCACCCGCGAGATCACGCGGACCGCCGCGAGCCGCGCCGTGATGCTGCTGTTCGGGGCCGCGCTCGCCGTCTTCCTCCTCGGGTCCGCTCTGGAGGCGACGGGCGGACTCGCCGGCGTCGCGGCGACCGCCTACGCGCAGGCCCGCGTCGTGGTGGTGTGGGCCGCCGTCGCGATCTGCGTCTCCTCCGTCGCCCACGGCACGCGGGCTTGGGTCCGACGGCGGGGCGTGGAGGCGTGACCGTGGAGTTCGAGACGCGTATCCGGGAGCTCCGCGAAGAAGCGGGGTTGACGCAGGCCGAACTCGCCGACCGCGTCGACGTGACCCGGCAGACGGTCCTCTACGTCGAGAAGGGTGAGTACAACCCCTCCCTGGAGCTCGCGTGGCGGATCGCGCGAGAGTTCGACGCCCGAATCGAGGAGGTGTTCGAGCTACCCGATCGACCGCGGCCGTGAGCGGTCTCGGCGGTCCTCCACCGCAGCCACGCCGCTCACTCCGCGGCGACGAGCTTGTACCCGCCGCCGTCGGTGTCTCCCCCCTCCGGGTCGGGCGCGCGCTCGGCGTAGTAAATCTCCCCGTCGACGACGCGTGGCGCGCTGGTGATCCAGCCCTCGTGGTCGACGCGCCACACCTCGTCACCGGAGTCGGCCTCCAGCGCGTAGAGCGTGCCGTCCTTCGACCCCGTCAGCACGCGGTCGCCGGCGACCGTCGCGCAGCCGGTGAGCGGGCGGCCGGTCCGGAAGCGCCACTCCACGTCCCCCGTCGCCGCGTCGAGCGCGTACAGGTGGTCGTCGTGACTGCCCATGTACACCACGTCGCGCTCGGGGTCGATCGCGGGCCCCGTCATCGAGAGGTCGCCCGTCTCGAAGCGCCAGTCCTCCTCGCCCGTCTCCAGGTCCACGCGGTACACGTTGAAGTCCCACGAGCCGAAGAAGGCGGCGCCGTCGTACGTCGCGATCGGGCCCTTGATCTCGCCGTCGTTGGACGCGGGCGGGTCGGTCGCGAAGCGCCACTGGAACTCCAGCTCCGGGAAGCTCCAACAGTAGCAGTAGCCGTCGTTCGACCCGCACACCATCCGGCCGGCGGCGAGCGAGATCGCGGGCGAGGAGTGGGGGTGGTCGGTGGGACGGTGGTCGGGCTCCTCCCACGTCACGTCCCCCGTCGCCGCGTCGACCGCGAACAGCCGCCCTTCGGGGTTTGGAAACTCGACCGAGACGTACAGCTCCCCGTCGAGGTACAGCGGGCTCGACCCGATCGAGCCGCCGAGGTCGGTCGACCACTCCAGGTCGCCGGAGTCGAGCGCGAACGCGTAGAGGACGCCGTCGTACGCGCCTACGTAGGCGCGACCGTCCGCGACCGCGGGCGTCCCGTGGATCCCGCGCCCTCCCGCATCGGTCTCGCCGCGCCAGCGAACGTCCCCGTCGGTCGTTATCGCGAGGAGGTCCCCCGTGTCGCCCGGGAGGACGACGCCGCCGTCCGGGGTCGGCACCGCGCTCGCCTTCGCCGCGCTGTGGTCGCCGGTGTTGACCGCCGGGATCCGCCACGCCTCTTCGACCGCGTCGGGCACCGTCTCGTCCGGGTAGTACCCCCACCGCTCCAGCGAGCCGCGGAACTGCGCCACGCCCGGAGGTATCGTCTGTCGCGTCGCGTCCCCCGCGCCGGGGTCTACGTCCGGGGCCTCGCGGGGCCCGTCCACGGGCGGGTTGTCGAGCGAGGCACAGCCGGCCGCGGCGGTGGTCGTCGCTGCGCCGACCGCGGCGAGCCACTCGCGTCGGGAGCGGGCGTCGGTCATCGGGCTAGCCCTCGGGTCGGTGTCGCTTTAGTGTGGCGGCCCCGTCGGCGGCGAGCGCGTCGATGGCGCGCGTCCGACCGGACGACTTTTTCCGACGGTGGCCGAAGCGAGGGTATGGACCTCGGATTCGATCTCGGCGCGAACGTCCCGTCTGGCGTGTTCACGCTTCACGCCGTCATCGCCGTCGTGTTCCTAGGACTGGCGGGCCTGAACGGGGCGAACGGCGAGGCGATCGGACTGGCGATCTACCTCGCGATGGCGGGCATGATCGCGCTCGTCGGCTTGCTCGCCGGGCGGATCGTGGCTCGCCGCTGACCGGAACTTTGCCGACGCTTCGCGAGACGCGGTCGATACCCGTCGAAGCCGTCTCGACCGATCACTCCCGTCGGCCTCGGTGAGCGCGATCCGCCGTCGGGGACAGGCACCACGGCGCCCACAAGGGGGGGCGAGAAGCTCTCGAACCCGTTCGTCGACGCGTAGGGATCCAGACACAACGTCCCCGATACGTATCGCGACTGCGTCCAGCGCCTACGACCGACGTGGGGCAAGCATCAGGTACCGCAGCACGTGGAAGAGCTGTCTGCCGTGTTTCCAAGCGATCCCGCGCGGTTTCTGAATCGAGCGCGTCTCTGCGGGAACCTCTCCGATCCTCGCCCCGTTGGCGGCCGCCTCTAACACGAACGTCCCACAGGTACAGGCCGTGTCGAGATCGAGCGACACGGCCAGTTCGCGACGGAGCGCGCGGAACCCCGTACCCGAGTCCCGCACGTCGATCTTCAACCGCGCCAGTTCGTTGAGTAGCCGTTCCGAGGGGCGCGGAATGGTCGATCTGGCACCGAGAACCAGATCCAACTTGCCGTCTCTGACCGGTCGAACGAGACGGTCGACGTCTTCGGGACGGTGTTCGCCGTCGGCGTCGAACGTGACGACGATCTCGGACGTCGCCTCTCGGAACCCGCGTTTCAGCGCGCGGATATAGCCCGCGTTCTCCGGCTGTCGAACGACGTCCGCTCCCGCGTCCTCGGCCTCCGCCGCCGTGGCGTCCGTCGAGCCGTCGTCCACGACCAGCACGGCATACTCGTCGACGAGATCACGAACGACCGGCCCTATCCGACCCGCCTCGTCGTAGGCCGGAACGACAACGGTGACATCGTCCATGAGCTATATTGCCAACACCTGCTCCTATATGTAACGTGTATACGCCGGCTCCCAAGCACGCACTCACCGAGCTACTGTAGTCCGCCGATTGGGACCTCTGAAGCAAGAGTATGGGGCCGGAGGGATTTGAACCCCCGATCGACTGATATCTCCGGTGCGCCTCGGAACTCCAGAGGGTCGTCAACGCGACCGATGATCAGTCGGCCGCTCGGTATATCAGTCTGGAGTGTCGTCCCGGGCGCAAGCCTCTGGAGTCAGTCGCCATGCCTGGCTTGGCCACAGCCCCGCGTGATCTCGCATTCGACCGTTGCCGAAACGCGGATAAAGGGGTTTCGATCACGGACGATCCGACGACGCGGCGGCGGCGAGCGAACGCGCGCGACACGGCGGCGATCCGACCGGCGTTACTCTCGGTCGTCGTCGCTCCAGTCGCAGTCTTGGCACTTGTACCCGGTGACGAACTCGGTCACGCTCGGCATGTACCCGACCGAGATGACGTCCCCGCCGCACTCCGGGCAGTCGCGGTCGGCGTCCGCGATCGATTCGGCCTCCAGCACGGACTCTCCTTCGATCAGCTCTGCGAGCTTCTCGGGCGTCACCATCCGCCCCTGAACGACGCGGTTCGACATACCGTCCGTTCGGGGTCGAGTACCTAAACCCCGGCGACACGCGGGGCGATCACGGAGCCGTGCGATCCGGGGCAGAAATCGGATATGTCGGTCGCCGGCTACGCCGGGCTTACAGCCACGGCGCGCGGGAGTCGTCGTCGGTGAACGGGTCCGCCCCGTCGTCGTCGGCGTCCCGGCTCTCGCCGCCGTTCGCGAGGACGGCGACGTCGTCGTCGACGATCGGGGAGGGCCCCTCAGGCGGCGCGTCGAGCGGCGG
>P_A23_Liq_2_FmtDRAFT_1000332_pt1 | contig 10406 bp, 9 predicted proteins | sample PonA232FremontCA_FD_10599 | JGI IMG/M metagenome (IMG submission 10599) | reverse complement strand
CGACGGCCGCCGGGAGCGTCGCCGCGAACGCCGCCGGCAGCCCGATCTCGTCGCGGACGACGCCGGCCACGTCACCGGCCGCGTCACTGATCTTCTCGGCGGCGTCGACGACACCGAACACCGGCGCGAGCTGCTCCGCCTCCGCCGGCCGTCGCCCGGCCATCACCAGGCTCATCCGCGCCTGGAGCTGGAGGAGGTCCATCTCTGCCTCCAGTTCGAGCGCCTCCCCGGCGAGGTCGCGGTCCTCGAACACGACCGCCGAGTACGCGAGGTCGACCATCAGCGCCGCCGTGTCTTTCATCTCACCCAACACCGCCACGACACTGACGGGTTCGTACGAGACCTCGTCGCTGTCCATGGTGTTCTTCCCGCACGCGAGGGTTTCAATCCGCCGGGCGGTCGGGCGACACCGAGCCGGGCGACCGGCCGTCGTCGCCGCACTCACACATATGTGCGTTCCGTGTAGTATATGTGTATAGAACTGCAGATAAGATACAGGTTACCGCACACAATGACTACGAGATCGAAAGATCGGACCGTCGACGCGTTCGAGGTCGACGGGGAGCTCCAGGGGTACTGGCTGGCGTTTCTGCGGATCGTCACGGGGTGGTGGTTGTTCCACGCCGGGGTGACGAAGCTGATCGAGAACGGGTTGTCGTTCGCGTACGGGCCGGCGTACCTCCGGCAGATGACCGGCACCGCGTTGGGGCCGATCCCGGTGTGGATGGGTGAGAATCTCGGGCCGTTGATCGAGGCGGGAGTGCCGTTGGGGGAGACTGCGATCGGTCTGGGGCTGATGGTCGGGGCGTTCGTCAGGCTGGCCGCCTTCTTCGGCGGGACGTTCATGGTGTTGTTCTGGGTGGGGAACGCCAACTTCGCCAACGGGGTCGTCACCGCGGAGCTGTTGGGGTTGTTGGCGTTCGCGACGACAATCGTCTTCGCGGCGGGTCGCCACCACGGGCTCGACGCGGTGCTCGAACGGACCGCGTTCGTCCAGAACAGACCACGGCTGCGGTACCTACTCGGGTAGATGACGGGGAGTTACACCACCGTCGACCGGGTCGTGCTCGCGATCGGCGGCGGGCTGGCGATCACTGGCACCGTTCTCCTGGGGCTGGTGGAGACGTTCACCGGCCAGCCGTACGCGCCCGTGCCGCTGACCGACGATGCCGGGACGGTGACTGCGACCCCGACGGTCGATCCGGCACTCAGAACCGGGCTCGTGATCGCCGGTACCGTCGTGTTCACCGTGTGGGGGCTCTACCGTGTCGTGACGACAGAGACGGTGTCGGACGACCGAGCGGCCAGCGACTGACGACACGTCGAGTGGTCGCCGTACCGGGCGGTAGTCGACACACCGAACCACGACGGTCGACGCCGGGGGCACGGCGACCGACGCACGTCACGCCGCAGTGAGTGTGGCAAGACATTTGCCCGGTCGCGTCAGAGATCGACGCATGACAGGGTTCTCGAGTCGAGTCGAACAGATCTCTATCAGCGGGATTCGCGAGGTGTTCGAGGCCGCCGGCGAGGACGCGATCAACCTCGGCCTCGGCCAGCCGGACTTCCCGACGCCGGAACACGCACGGCAGGCCGCCGTCGACGCCGTCGAGTCGGGCGAGGCCGACGCCTACACCTCGAACATGGGGACACCCGCGCTCCGGGAGGCGATCGCGCACAAACACGAACGCGACGAGGGGTTCGTAATCGACACCGATCAGGTGATCGCGACCGCCGGCGGGAGCGAGGCGCTCCACCTCGTGATGGAGGCACACGTCGACGCCGGCGACGAGGTGTTGGTCCCCGACCCGGGGTTCGTCTCCTACGAGGCGTTGACGACGCTGGCAGGCGGCGAGTCGGTGTCGGTGCCGCTCCGAGACGATCTCACGCTGGACCCGGCGGCCGTCGAGGAACGGATCACCGACGACACGGTCGCGTTCGTCGTCAACTCGCCGGCCAACCCGACGGGGACGGTCGCCAGCGAGTCCGACATCCGCGAGTTCGCGCGGATCGCGGACGAACACGACGTGGTGTGCATCTCCGACGAGGTGTACGCCCAGATGCTCTTCGAGGGGGACCACTACAGCCCCTACGAGTTCGCGGAGTCGGACAACGTGGTCGTCGTCAACGCCTGTTCGAAGACCTACTCGATGACGGGGTGGCGACTGGGGTGGGTCGTCGGCGCGACCGAGCGGATCGAGCGGATGTTGCGCGTCCACCAGTACGTCCAGGCGTGTGCGTCCGCGCCGGCACAGTACGCCGCCGAGGCCGCCCTCACCGGGCCACAGGAGCCGGTCGCGGAGATGAACGCGGCCTTCGAGCGCCGGCGCGATCTGGTCGTCGACGGGTTGGAAGACGCCGGACTCGACTGCCCCCGCCCGGCGGGGGCGTTCTACGCGATGCCCGAGGTGCCCGATGGGTTCGTCGACGAGGTGATCGACCGCGGGGTCGTGGTCGTCCCCGGCGAGGCGTTCGGTGACCACGGCGCGGGTCACGCTCGGATCTCCTACGCGACCGACGAGGAGACACTGAACGAGGCGTTGGAGATCATCGACGACGCCGCCAGGGCGGTGCGGTGAACCGTGGAGATTCCAGATCCACCGGCGTCCGTCGCCGACCAGCCGCCGTTCGCGCCCGCAGAGACGGGGATCGACTCGCTCGACGAACTCCGGGCGTCGATCCCGATCACCGACCGGGTGGCGTACTTCAACACGGGTGCGACCGGACCGACACCGGAGCCACTGCTGGACGTGGTCGACGAGTGGAACCGCGCTCACAAGACGGACGTGTTGGCCGACGGCGACGCCTACGCGGTCGGCTTCGCCGCCTACGAGGCGATCCGCGAGCGGGTCGCGCCGTTCGTCGGGGCCGACCCCGCGGAACTCGCCTTGACGGAGTCGACCGCAGACGGGCTGAGTGCGGTGGTGGCCGCGTTGGATCTCGGGCCGGGTGACGTGGCGGTGACGACGGATCTCGAACACCCGGCCGCGGACGTGCCGCTAGCCCGGCTCCGCGAGGAACACGGGGTGGAACTGCGGCGCGTGGAGACGACTGGGGGGCGGATCGACACCGACGAGTGGGCCGAGGCGGTCGCGGACGCAGATCTCGCGGTGTTCTCCTCGTTGGCGTGGACCTACGGGACGCGGCTCCCGGTGGCCGAGATGACCGCCGCGGCCGACGAGGCGGGGGCGTTCACGCTCGTCGACGCCGTCCAGGGACCTGGGCAGCGAGCGGTCGACATCCACGAGTGGGGTGCCGACGCGGTCGTCGGCTCCGGCCACAAGTGGTTGTTGGGCGTGTGGGGGTCGGGCTTTCTGGCGGTCGCCCGTGACGCGCTCTCGGAACTGCAGCCGACACAGGTCGCCTACCGGAGCGTGACGGAGCCGGACGGCGCGTTCGAGCGGAAGCCGGCTGCGGCGCGGTTCGAGCGCGGGACGACTGCCATCGGCGCACACGTCGGCCTCGCGGAGAGCGTCCAGCTGTTCGACCGGATCGGGATCGGCACCGTTCGCGAGGAACTCCTCCGGTTGGCCGACCGACTCGTCGAGCAGTTGCCGGCCGACCGGGTCGTGAGCCCGTCGGAGCCGGAAACGGGGCTGGTGACGGTCGACGTACCCGATCCGGAGGCGACGGTCGAACGACTCCGCGAGGCGGGCGTCGCGATCCGGTCGCTGTCCGATCCGGAGTGTGTGCGAGCGTCGGTGCACGCGTTCTGTACCGACGCGGAGGTCGACCGACTCGCAGAGGAACTGACCGCGGCGTGGTGACTGGGTGCGTGTCGTCTCCGAAGTAGTGTGGCGTGACAGGCGGATCAGTTCCGTTCGCGTTCGCGACGGCTGCGTTCCGAGGTGGAGTGGGAACTGTCGCTACGGCGGCCGTCGGGTTCTGTGCGGCTGTCACCGAGACTCACGTCCTCCGTCGCGAGCAGGTCGTCGAGCCGGCGTTCGAACTCCGTCTGGCTGATCTCGCCGTTCGCGTAGCGGTCACGGAGATCCTCGACGGGGTCGCTCGTGGGTTCGGCGGTGGTCGTGGGCGCGGCGTTCGAGACAGGTGGGCGTCGTTCCGGTTCGCTGCCGTCGTCGACGTACGGGACCAGCTCCGGTGCGAGGACGATCAACGGGATCAGGACGAAGAACCCGAGTCCGACCGCGACACTAGAGAGCACACCGAGAGAGCTCAACGCGACTGTGAACCCTATCGTCAGAAAGAACGCCAACGCGGAGGCCCGCCAACGGCCAATCGGTTCCATACTCGTGTGGTTCTGTTCGACACTCAAATTTCCACCGGGAGTGTCCCGGTCTTCGAGTTGCGTCCGTCGGGTTTTGACCCGTCGAGCACAGACGCAGGCCGAACGGCTCAGTTCGCAGTGCTGACGATCTTCACCACGTCACCCTCCGCGAGTTCGTGGTCCTCGCCGATCCGGCGGTCCGAGCGCGCGTCGACGGCGTGGAGGTAGCCCTCGCCGATGTCCGTGTGGACGGCGTACGCCAGTTCCTGGGGGCCACTCTCGGCGTCGAGCAGGTGGGCGTCCGGGAGCACCCGTCCCTTGGTGTCGGTCCAGTGGGTCTCGCTCTGGACCGGGTAGACGGTGATCTGGTCGAGGAGGTCGTAGACGGCGGTGTTCAACGCCGCCTGGACGCCGGTCCCGTCGTACTGGGCAGTCACCTCGCGGATCTGTTCGAGTCCCGCGCGCTGTGACTCCGAGAGATCGCCGGTCACGTCGAAGTCCGAGTCGCCGGGGTCGTAGTCGATCACTCCTGCCCCCGCTGCGCGTTGGAGCGCGAGCTCCCCGTCGGCGCTCGCGGGCACGACTGGCTTGTCCGACTCCAACAACCGCTCGACGTTCTCGTCGGGCGCGATGTCGACTTTGTTGGCGACGACGACGATGGGTTTGGTCTGCTCGCGAATCCGGCGCGCGAGATCGTCGCGGTCGTCGTCACTCCAGTGACCCGGCTCGGCGGGGTAGTCGGCCGCGCGCAACACCTTCGCCACGTCGTACTCCGTCGCGCCGAACCCGGTGAGCATGTCCCGCAGGGCGTCGTCGATGTCGAACTCCGGGGATCGCCCCTTGCGCTCGACTGACTCCCAGTTGTCCGCGACGATCCCCGCGAGCCACTGGTCCATCTCGCGTTCGACGAAGTCCACCTCCTCGACTGGGTCGTAGTCACCCACCTCGACGGGTGCGCCCTCGGCGTCGGTCGCGCCCGCGGCGTCGACGACCTGGAGCACCACGTCCGCGTCCGTGAGCGCATCGAGGAACTGGTTGCCCAGCCCGCGGCCCTCGTGGGCACCCGGCACCAGCCCGGCCACGTCGAGCAGTTCGATGGGGACGTAGCGTTTCCCGTCGTGACAGTTCTCTCGCCCACACCGCTCGTCGCGGGCGAGACACGGACAGTCCGTGCGGACGTGGCTCACGCCGCGATTCGGGTCGATGGTGGTGAACGGGTAGTTGCCGACGTCGACCTCCGCGTCCGTGGCCGCCTCGTAGAAGGTCGACTTGCCCGCGTTCGGCTTGCCCGCGAGCGCGACTGAAATCATACGCCACTTTCCCCGGAGACGAACGTGTGGGTTTCGGTCTGGACGGGGTCGCGAGACGGGGGCGACAGCCCCGCCGCGGCTCCACGGCGGCTCCAGTACAGCCTCACGACGCGACCCAGTTCCAACAGCACCGTGTTAATCTGAACAGATCCAAAACTGTTAAGACGATTCCGACGCGACCGACGAACACGACACTGCGCGAGGTGGTCGTCGTGAGCAAACGGCGAAGGTGCTGGAGACACCTCCACCTCCGCGGTGTCGTGAGAGGCTCACGACATGTGTGCGAACGATTCTCCGTCACAAAAACGTGACGGCGCGAGCGAGGAGTACGACGAGCAGATCGACCCGGCGGCGTTGACGAGCGACTACGCCGACAGCGTCGCGACACTGGAGACGACACCGCTTCCAGCCACGCGGACGAGCGAACTGGCCGCGCAGTGCGAGGCGGTCGGTGAGTCGTTGCGGGCAGACGGTGCGGTCGCGGCCGCGGAGCTGTGGCAGGTGGTGCGTCTGGTCGCGGAGGCGATCGGCGACGTGGAGTCGGCGACCGTGGTGACAGACGAGGCGGCGGTGCCGGACGAGCGGGCGGTCGAGACGGGTGTGCCAAGCGAGGCGTACGTAGTGACCGTCGCCGAGCGCGAGCGGTGTCTGGCGGCGCTGGCTGGGGTGTTGTTCACTGTAGTGGAGACGCCGGCCGTGGAGGGGTGTAGCTAAACAGACTCGGCCTGCCGTCAGTCGAGTTGTCGTGTAGAATCTTTTCGCCGAGTAGACTGCGACACGTGAGGTACTCACCAGAGGTGAGCACCCGAGAACTGCTCAGTGGCACACAAACACTGGATTTGGCAGTGCTTGGTCAGCGTTCAGGGCTCGCGTTCTGCGAGGTTGATCGCCGCGTTCACGTCCGCGTGGACTCGGTAGCCACACCGTCGACAGTGCCACTCGTCGCCGTCACGGTACTCCGGCGTGTACTGGCCACACTGCCGACACGTCGTGCTCGTACGGGCAGGATCGACAAATTGGACCGGAACTCCGGCCGCTTCGGCCTTGTACGCGACCTGTTCTTGAATCTGTGCAAACGGCCAGTCGTGGATCGGGTCGTCCGCAGTCTCCCGGTAGTGGGTCAGGTCTTCCAACCGGAGCACCGACGGCGCGTGTTCGACAGCGAGGTCGACGATCCGGCGCGAGGCGGTGTGACACACCTGTTCCGTGTATCGTTCCCGGTCGTGTCGTGTCTTGCGGACGCCGCGCAGGTCGCCACGCTCGGACAGCTTCTCGCGTCGTCGGTCGAACTGCTCACGGTAGTGGCGAAACTCGTCACCAGACTCGATCTCGGCCGTCTCGACTGCACCGTCTGTCCCGGTGACGGCAGCAGCCCAGAGCGTTCGTTCGCCGATGTCGACACCGACGGTCGTCTGTACGTCTGCGGGGACGTACACCTGCACGTCCTCGCTCACCGAGCAGTGTGCGAACAGGCTGTCGCCGTCACGTCGGAGTTCGACCACACCGAGATCTGCCTCACCGTCGACGACCGCTCGAAGGAACTCGTCCTGATACGACCCCGAAACGACGTGGAACCAGCAGTCGTCGGCACCTTTCAGTAGACTGACGCGGAGCCCGTAGCCGCGGTCGTTCGGGGCAATCTCACGTCGCTTCTTCGACGACGACGAAGTCGACATCCGGAGGTAGTCACCACTGCCAAACTCTCCGGTCGGCGTCGCACCGGGCTGGCCACGTTCGTGCCACGACGCGAACGCCTCCCGTACTTTCGCAACCGCTGCATCCCGGTCGTGGGCGTAGATCTCGAGATCGTCGACCGACTCGCGGACGCGTCGACGGAGGTGTGTGTCACGACTGCCCCAGCGATACGCTGGAAACGACGGGAGAAGATCCGCAGTGTAGCCAGCGACACGTTGCCAGTCGTCGATCGCCGTCTGGACGTGCGCGAGTTTCCGGTCGCTCGTCTCCAGTTTCAGCCGGACGGTTCGAGTGATACTCTCCGTCGTGGTCCCGGCGGTCCAGTCACCGAGATCAGTCTGCGTGTCGGCGGTTTCACTCATCCTCGCCGGCTCCGGTCTGTCGGGGGGTGTGTCGTGTCCATGCTGCCTATACGTCGTCACTGAACGACAAGTATTTATCACTGTGGTTGTCACCAGATGGTAGACCGGGCGTGGCTACACGTCACGTCCCGGAGCGGGGCAGTTTCACCCCGTCCGCGTTCTCGACGTTAGAACGCGGGAGCCGGCCCACCAGCGACGCCGTCGCGCGACCCTCGCTTGAATGCACGGGCACGGACCGCAGCGCCCGCGGGTCCGATGCGGTCGAGGTGAAAAGCGCGGAATCGAGAACCGCCGCCGTCACCGCCGATAGTAGACCAACAGTGGTTGGGACACAGGTCGAGAGACCGACGCGGTCCCGGAAATTACAAACCACGGCTGCTCACGCGAACTGAGCGGGAACGAGGGCGGAGAGGGCAAGAGCCGGTATCCCACCACACACCGAGGCCCACACACCAGAGGGCCGAGAGAGTGGAAACAGAAAGTTTCCGTACTCGATCTTCGTCGGCCTTTTTCAAAGCCGTGTACAGGGGAGGGTCACGTAGACCACCCTCCGAGAGCGCCTCCGAACGTCCGCGAGCAACCCTCTCGGCGGCTCTCACCCCCCTGTCACAGCAGGGAGAAAACCCGCATCGGGATTGAAACACTGCAACCTGGCTCGACGACACGTCTAACTCACGTCACAGCAGGGAGAAAACCCGCATCGGGATTGAAACTACAACGAGACGCGAACAGATACCGTGTCTCGGCAGTGTCACAGCAGGGAGAAAACCCGCATCGGGATTGAAACGCCAGAGGATCACCGACACGTCTGGACCTGTGACGAGTCACAGCAGGGAGAAAACCCGCATCGGGATTGAAACTTGACGCATCCGTCGTGGGACGAACAAGACCGTGTCACAGCAGGGAGAAAACCCGCATCGGGATTGAAACAGGAGCGTGTCGACACCATCGTCGTCGGACTCCGTTGTCACAGCAGGGAGAAAACCCGCATCGGGATTGAAACTCTGTGGTGTCGCCGCCGGCCGGTACGTCGTTGAAGTCACAGCAGGGAGAAAACCCGCATCGGGATTGAAACGCGGTTCGCGCCGCTGGGAGGGTCGTTGAGTACGTGGTCACAGCAGGGAGAAAACCCGCATCGGGATTGAAACGGAAGCATGTCTACGGACACCACACCGACTGATAAAGTCACAGCAGGGAGAAAACCCGCATCGGGATTGAAACTACGCGCTCTCGGTGGACCTCGCCGGCTCCGACTTGTCACAGCAGGGAGAAAACCCGCATCGGGATTGAAAGGCTGCGGTCGCGATCCCGAAGTCGACGGCCTGTGTCGTCACAGCAGGGAGAAAACCCGCATCGGGATTGAAACGTCAGCTCGAACTGCGGGTGTTGACGTTCGCCGAACGTCACAGCAGGGAGAAAACCCGCATCGGGATTGAAACGTCAGCTCGAACTGCGGGTGTTGACGTTCGCCGAACGTCACAGCAGGGAGAAAACCCGCACCGGGATTGAAACAACTCGCGACACTCACACAGACGACAGCCGTCGAAGTGTCACAGCAGGGAGAAAACCCGCATCGGGATTGAAACTCCTCGATCATCTGGATCGTCTCGCGGTCGAGCTCGTGTCACAGCAGGGAGAAAACCCGCATCGGGATTGAAACAACACCGGCTGGCACCAGACACCGAGTGGTCGATCGGTCACAGCAGGGAGAAAACCCGCACCGGGATTGAAACATACCTCGATGTCGCCAGCGCCGTTCCACGTACCGACGAGCGGCGACACCTACCACAGCGTCGCGCCGCGACGGAGAGAGAACCCACTGCGGGGCCGAAACACCGAACAACGACAGTCCCAACTTTCATCAACGACACCCGTCGCTGTTTCCAACAGTAACTTACAATAGTCAACAGCAACGTCGTCGAAGTACGACGCGCGAGTCGTCACCCGAAGGTGGCGAGGGTGTACCAGCACCCTCACCTCGCGTGTCGTGGGACGCTATCCGAGTCCACGACATGTGTTCGAACGATTCTCCGTCACAAAAGCGTGACGGCGCGACAGACGCGGCAGTACAGACACCGATCACCACCGAGCAGCTGCAGAGTGACTACGGCGCGACGATCGCCGCACTGCGAAACACCACACTCCCAGACGCGCGGGTCGAGGAGCTGGTCACCGCCTGTGTCGACGTGCAGCAACGGCTCGACAATCACGGGGCCGTCACCCACGAGATCGTTCTCGAACTGGTCACGACCGTCGCCGAGGCGGTAGACCAGGTGCGGGACGCGACAGTCGTCGCGTCCGACGACCTCCCCGACTCGCGCGCACTCGACACGGGCGTGCCGGGCGAGGAGTACGTCCTGACACCCGACGAGCGCGACGAGACGCTGGGCGTGTTGTCGGCGTTGTTGTTCACCGCCGTCGAGACACCCGGCGCGGGTGACGTGACCGCCGCAACCGAGGTCGTCCAGTAACGCGCTGGGCGACGGTCCGGAACTCGTCCCCGTTCCCCCGGCGCTCCATCGTCGTCTTCTCTCCGCGGCTGTGTAGAGAGCGCGAGAGCCGACCAATCGGGACGCCCCAACCCGTCGTCAAGCGGCTCAGTCGTCGTTGCCCGACGGTCGCCGAACATCACCAGCAGTCGTCGACTACCCGCACACTGTCGAGTGGCACTGACGAGATCGCGGCCGGCGCGGAGGCGGTCGCGGTGCGGTGCAGCGTGGAGCGGTGCGGTGCGGAGGCGGCCGCGGCGCGGTGCGGAACAGCACTACGACAGCAGACGCGAGCGAGCGGCTTCGCCGCTCGCGAGCGCCC
>P_A23_Liq_2_FmtDRAFT_1000329_pt1 | contig 10456 bp, 11 predicted proteins | sample PonA232FremontCA_FD_10599 | JGI IMG/M metagenome (IMG submission 10599) | reverse complement strand
CTCGTACGGCTCTTCGAGCCACTCCACGTCGGAATCGGAGAGGTTGACGTCGAGCGCCTCGACCGCGTCTTCGAGGTGTTCGACGCTCGTCGTGCCGACGATGGGCGTGTCGACCCACTCCTTGTGGAACAGCCACGCGAGCGCGATCTGCGCCATCTTCACGCCCTCCTCCGCGGCGAGTTCCTCGACTCGCTCGTTGACCGCCCGCCCGCCGCCCTCGCGGTAGGGGTGCGCGTAGAGGTGCTCCTCGGTCTCGCCGCGGAGGGTGGCGTCGACCTCCTCGTGCGGGCGCGTCAGGTAGCCGCGCGCGAGGGGGCTCCACGGCATCACGCCGATTCCCTCCTTCTCGCACAGCGGGAGCATCTCGCGCTCCTCCTCGCGGTAGGCGAGGTTGTAGTGGTTCTGCATCGTGGCGAACCGCTCGTACCCCTCGCGGTCGCTCGCGTGGAGCGCCTCGGCGAACTGGTGGGCCCACATCGAGGAGGCGCCGACGTGTCGCACGTCGCCCCGTCGCACCGCGTCGTCGAGCGCGGCGAGCGTCTCCTCGATCGGCGTGTCGTCGTCCCAGCGGTGGATCTGATAGAGGTCGACCGTCTCCATGCCGAGCCGGTCGAGGGAGTTCGACAGCTCCTGCTCGATGGCCTTCCGGGAGAGGCCGCCCGAGTTCGGGTTCGACTCGTCCATCTGGAAGTACCCCTTCGTGGCCACGACGAACTCCTCGCGGTCGTATTCGCCGAGGGCGTCACCGAGGACGCGCTCGCTCGCGCCGTTCGAGTACATGTTGGCGGTGTCGAAGAAGTTCACGCCGAGTTCGACGGCGCGGTCGACGAGCTCGCGGCCCGCCTCCTCGTCGAGCACCCACTCGCGCCAGTCCGGGTCGCCGAAGCTCATACAGCCGAGACAGATCTTCGAGACGGTGGTGCCGGTGGAGCCGAGCGTGGTGTACTCCATACGCGCACCAGTTCGAGGCGGAACAAAAAGCTACGCGCGGCGGCAGCGACGGGCTCGGCCCGAGGCGGGGATCAGAGGTCCCGGAACGACGCCGTGTACACGAGGAACGCCCCGGTGAGGATGACGAACGCGAGGAACGTCACGAGCGCGAGCACGTTCGCGACCGGCGAGAGCGGCGCGAGGAAGGACTGTCCGGTCGAGTCGAGCACCAGCACGGCGAGGAGGGCGGCGATGAGGCCGAGCAGCCAGTTCGTGAGGATCTCGTCCATGGCTCGCCCGACACGGGGGGCCGACAAAAGTCCGCGGGTGACGCGTCGTTCCGGGAGGTCGCGGTCGAGCGACGCCGCCGGAGCTATGAGACTCGGGAGCGTTATTCGTCCCGTGAGCGACCGGACGACCTGCTGGCTGCTCGGTGACCAGCTCAACCCCGACCTCGACGCCCTCGACGCGGCCGACGAGGTCCTCCTGATCGAAGCGCACGGGTTCGCCGACCGGAAGCCGTACCACGCCCACAAGCTGACGCTCGTGTTCTCGGCGATGCGGCACTTCCGCGACGACCTCCGCGATCGCGGCCACGACGTGACGTACGTTCAGGCGGAGTCGTTCGGCGAGGGGCTCGACGAGTTCTTCGCTGGTCGGGCGGCCGAGGCGAACGACGGCGAGGACGACGACGGGCCGCGCCTGCGGCTCATGCGCCCCGCGAGCCACGGCGCCGGCGAGCGGCTCCGCGGGCTGGTCGCCGAGCGCGGCGGCACCCTCGAACTCGTCGACAACGAGCTGTTCTGGACGACACCGGCGGACTGGCGCGAGTGGGCCGGCGACGAGGGGACCGAGATCGGCGCCGACGGGGCCGCGGAGCGCACCTACCGGCAGGAGCACTGGTACCGGCACGTCCGTCGCGAGACGGGCGTGCTGATGGACGACGGCGAGCCGGTCGGCGGGGAGTGGAACTACGACGACCTGAATCAGGAGACGCCGCCGGAGGACTGGGAACCGCCGGGGCGGCCGACGTTCGAGCCGGACGAGCTGACCCGCGAGACCCACGCGTGGGTGTGCGACCGGTTCGACACGTGGGGGAACGACGCGCTCGACGGGTTCGCGTGGCCGGTCACGCGGGCAGAGGCCCGCGAGGCGCTCGACCGGTTCGTCCGCGACGGGCTGCCCGCGTTCGGACGGTACGAGGACGCGATGGTCGGCGGCGAGCCGTTCCTCTCGCACTCGCTGCTGTCGCCGGCGATCAACCTCGGGCTGCTCGACCCGCGCGAGCCGGTGCGGGCGGTCGAGCGCGCCTACGAGGAGCGGGGGGTCGAGCCCGGCGCGTACGACCCAGACGACCACGGCGACGCGGGCGGGACGGCGACCTCGCTCGACGAGTTCGGCGGGGACGCGGCGGACGGCGAGGACGGAGCGACCGGGGGCAGAGCGGCCGGGGGCAACGAGCCCGCCCCCGTCCCGCTCAACGCCGTAGAAGGGTTCGTGAGGCAGGTGATCGGCTGGCGGGAGTTCATGCGCCACGTCTACCGCGAGGCGATGCCGGAGCTCGCGGAGGCGAATCAGTTGGAACAGGACCGGGAGCTTCCCCCCGCCTACTGGGACGGCGAGACGGACATGCGGTGTCTCTCGGAGGCGGTCGGGCACGTCCGCGAGTTCGGCTACGCCCACCACATCGAGCGGCTGATGGTGCTGTCGAACTTCGCGCTCGTGTACGGCGCCGACCCCGCCGACGTGAACGAGTGGTTCCACCTCGGCTTCGTCGACGCCTACCACTGGGTGACGACGCCGAACGTCGTCGCGATGGGGTCGTTCGGCACGGACGTGCTCTCCTCGAAGCCGTACGCCTCCTCGGGGAGCTACGTCAACCGGATGAGCGACCACTGCGCCGACTGCCCGTACGCCGTCTCGCGGACCACGGGCGACGGGGCCTGCCCGTTCAACGCGCTCTACTGGGACTTCCTGAAGGAGAACGAGGAGACGCTCCGCGGCACCGGGCGAATGGGGCTGATGTACTCGCACGTCGACAAGAAGGACGACGAGGAGTGGGCGGCGATCCGCGAGCGCGCCGACCGAGTGCGCGAACTCGCCGCGGACGGGGACCTGTGAGTTACTCGCCGCTCGCGAGGCTGCGCAGCCGCGGGAGCGCCTGCTCGTAGCCGAGACCGACGAGGCCGACGTACAGCGCGATCAGTCCCATGCCGACGGCCCACGCGCCGAGGACGAGATCGCCGCCGGAGACGGCGGAGAGCCCGAACTGTTCGAGCACGACGCCGACCGCGGCGGCCGCGCCGGCGCCGACGGCAGCGGCGAGGAGTTCGACGAGTTCGACCGCGACGGCAGGTACTTCGACCATACCCGGTGAGGGACGGTCGGCGATTATGACTCTTTCGGGACCACGGTGAACGCCGCGTCGAGCGGACGGCCGCTCGTCCGGAGTCGGTCGGACCGCCGCCGAGGGTTCACTTCAGCCCGAACGATCGCATGGCGGTGTCGACGAGCCCCTTCGCGATCAGCGCGAGACCGGCGAGCACGACCATCAGGGCGCCGGCGACGACCGGATCGCGGAGGGTCAGGATACCGATACCGACGAGGACGACGAGGACGCCGGCGATGCCTTCGAGTCCGAGCGTGTCACGCATGTCGTCGCCTCGGCGGTCCCCGGAGGTAAAAGGGCCGTTTCGGTCCCGGCGGAGAGCGGCCCTTTTATTTCCGCGAGCGCGTATCACCGCGTACGCATGAGCAACGGAGACGGCGGCGGTCGGAACGACCTCCGGATGCCCGACGACGACGAGGTGTTCGCGGAGGTCGTCGAGATGCTCGGCGCGAACCGCGTCAAGGTGCGCTGCGCGGACGGGAAACAGCGGACCGCGCGCATCCCCGGCCGGATGCAAAAGCGCGTGTGGATCCGCGAAGACGACATCGTCCTCGTCGAGCCGTGGGACTGGCAGGACGAGAAGGCCGACATCTCGTGGCGCTACGAGAAGAGCGAGGCCGAACAGCTCCGCGAGGAAGGCCACCTCCAATAGGTCGCTTCGCGCGTATCGACGGGAGACCTCGCCGACACCTCGACCGCTTATTCGTACGTATCAGACTGCGAATCGACGGTGAACGCCTCCGAGTCCCCGGCCGCGAGGCACGCGCTACCGGCCGTCGGAACGCGTCGCTGCCGTCGTTCCGCTCGCGCCGTTTTTAAGTCCGAACGGCCCCCAACACGGTTATGCTCCGGCTCGCGATGACCACCGACGCGGAGACGTTCGAGCGCGTGCGCGGGCCCCTCGCGGACCGCGGCATCGACGTCGGTCACGTCCGAGCGAAAGAGCGAGCGCTGCGCGTCTCGGGCGGCGCGGCGGCGCGAGACGGCGCGGGCGACCCCGACGAGTTCGCCGACTTCGACGTCGGCCTCGTCTACCCCACCCGGCTCATGGAGGGCGCGGTCGTCGACGAGCGGCTGGGCGTGCCGTGGGTGAACGGCCGCGACGCGGTCGTGACTTCGCGCAACAAGGCCGGCGTGCTGGCGACGCTCTCCGCCGCCGGCCTCCCGACGCCGAAGACGACGCTCGTGTCGAACCCCGTCGACGAGTCGGTCGTCGTCGACGCCGCGAGCGAGTTCTCCTACCCGGTCGTCGTGAAGCCGAACTCCGCGACCCGCGGGGTGGGCGTCGCGACCGCGACCGACCTCGACTCGCTGCTGGGCGTCGTCGACTACCTGAACCTGATCCACGACTACCGCGCGACCGGCGACAAGTCGTTCCTGCTTCAGGAGTACCTTCCCGACGCGCGCGACTACCGCGCGATGGTCGTCGACGGCGCGTACGCCGGGGCGGTGGAACGCGAACTCGACGCCGACGCGCTCGCGGCCGGCCGGTGGAAACACAACGTCCACCGCGGTGCGACCGCTCGCGGCGTCGACCTCGATCCGCGAGCGCGCGACCTCGCGGAGCGCGCGGCCGCGGCGCTGGGGATCGACTACCTCGGCGTCGACCTGCTCGCGACCGACGACCGGCTCGTCGTCAACGAGACGAACGCGCGGCCGACGGTCGACGCCGCGACGAAGTACGAGGACGGCTTCTACGACCGGTTCGCGGCGCTCGTCCGGCGGACCGCCGAGGAGGAGTGAGGAGAGCGAGCGAGCCCCGGGAGGCGGGCCGGCTCAGACGAGGTCGATCGACGCGCTGTCCTCGTCGCGGTCGAACGAGACCTCGAGGACGCCGTTGTTGAACGTCGCGTCGGCGGAGTGCTCGTCGACGGGCGCGGGGAGGTCGACCGTCTCGTCGTACTCGCGCCGGTCGGAGACCGCGGAGATGGTGAGCGCGTCGCCGTCACAGCGGAGCGAGAGGTCCTCCTTCGAGACGGCGGGGAGGTCGGCGACGAGCCGCACCGACTCCTCGGTGGTGTACGCGTCGACGTGGGTGTCGGAGCCGAACCCGGCGTCGTCGGCCGACGGAGCGTCGCCGGTGGCCATCTCGTTCATCATCCGCTCGATCTCCTCGAAGAAGTCTCCGAACGGATCGTCGCGGTCGTCTCTGTCCATACCTTCCGTGAGGTCGGTGACCCCGATAAGCCTTCTGTCGGTCGCCGTATCGGCCGCTATCCGCCGCGGGAAAGCAGCGATCCGGCGGACGACGAGCGGCCGCCGTCGCGGGCCCTCGGCCGCGAAACGCGACACCGGCCGTAACAAATTCCAACGATTATGACGGTCTCGCCGCGACTGGGCCGGATTTAAGTAGTTGCGGCTCGGCTTTTTCGAATATGAGTAAATCGAATCTGGCGGCCGGTGACGACGTGAGCGACGACGAGGTCGTGCGGGTGGGGCTCAACGGCTTCGGTCGCATCGGGCGCAACGTGTTCCGCGCGGTGTTAGAGAGCCCGCGGATCGAACTCGTCGGGATCAACGACGTGATGGACTTCGACGACATGGGGTATCTCGCGAAGTACGACACCGTCATGGGTCGTCTCGACGGCGTCGAGCGCGACGGCGATGAGCTGACGGTCGGCGACACGGCCGTCCCGCTGTTCAACGTTCAGGACCCCGCCGACCTCCCGTGGGACGAGCTCGACGTCGACGTCGCCCTAGAGTGTACGGGCGTCTTCCGCACCCGCGACGACGCGAGCGCGCACCTCGACGGCGGCGCCGACACCGTGATCATCTCGGCGCCTCCGAAGGGCGACAAGCCGGTCAAACAGCTCGTCTACGGCGTCAACCACGACGAGTACGAGGGCGACGACGTGATCTCGAACGCCTCCTGTACGACGAACTCCATCACGCCGGTCGCGAAGGTGCTCGACGCGGAGTTCGGCATCGACGCCGGTACCCTCACCACCGTCCACGCCTACACGGGCTCGCAGAGCCTCATCGACGGCCCGATGAGCAAGCGTCGCCGCGGCCGCGCGGCTGCCGAGAACATCGTTCCCACCTCGACGGGCGCCGCGGGCGCGGCGCAGAAGGTCCTCCCGCAGCTGGAGGGGAAGATCGACGGCATGGCGATGCGCGTCCCGGTCCCGACCGGCTCCCTCACCGAGTTCGTCGTCAGCCTCGACGAGACCGTCACCGAGGAGGAGGTCAACGCCGCCTTCCGCGAAGCCGCCGACTCCGGTCCGCTCGCGGGCGTTCTCGGCTACACCGACGACGAGGTCGTCTCCTCCGACATCGTCGGCCTCCCGTTCTCCAGCTACGTCGACCTCCAGTCGACGAACGTCATCGCCGGCGGGAAGCTGCTGAAGATCCTCACCTGGTACGACAACGAGTACGGCTTCTCGAACCGGCTGCTCGACATGGCCGCGTACGTCCACGACGAGGCGTAGACGGCCGGTTCGTCTGGCGCGTCGGGACCGACGCGCTCGACACGCACCGCCCGTTCGACGGGACGGACCTTCGGACGGCAACGTTCCCCCGGAGCGCAACCGCTTAACGAGCTCATCGACGACTCCTCACCCATGCCCGCGTTCAACACCCTCGACGACCTCTCGGCAGACTCGCGCGTCCTCGTCCGACTGGACCTCAACTCGCCCATCGAGGACGGAACACCGCAGGACAACCGCCGCTTCGAGCGCCACGCGGAGACCGTCCGCGAGCTGGCCGAGGCGGGACACCGCGTCGTCCTGCTGGCTCATCAGGGCCGACCCGGTCGCGACGACTTCACGTCCCTCGGCGGCCACGCCGAGATCCTCGCCGACCGCGTCGGCCGCGACGTTGGGTTCGTGGCCGACACGTACGGCGACGAGGCGCTGGAGGCGATCGACGCGCTCGACGCGGGAGAGATCCTCCTGCTGGAGAACACGCGGATGTGCGACGACGAGCTTCCGGAGGCGTCGCCCGAAGAGAAGGCCGAGACGGAGTTCGTCCGGACGCTCGCGCCGCTGTTCGACGCGTACGTCAACGACGCCTACTCGGCGGCCCACCGGAAGCACGCCTCGCTCGTCGGCTTCCCGCTCGTCCTCCCCGCGTACGCGGGCCGCGTGATGGAGACGGAGTACGAGGCGAACACCGCGATCGCGACCCGCGAGTTCGACGGCCCGGTCACGATGGTCGTCGGGGGGACGAAGGCGACCGACGTGATCGGCGTAATGGACGCCCTCGACGACCGCGTCGACCGCTTCCTCCTCGGCGGCGTCGCCGGCGAGCTATTCCTCCGCGCCGCGGGTCACCCCGTCGGCCGCGACGTGGGCGAGATGGACCTCTTCGACGAGCAGTGGGAGCGGAACCGCGAGCTGATCGAGTCGGTCCTCGACGAGCGCGGCGACGCGATCCGCCTCGCGAGCGACCTTGCGTACGAGGGTCCCGACGGCGAGCGCGCTGAGGTCCCCGTCGACGACATCGGCGAGAAGGAGACGGGGTACCTCGACGTGGGGGCGACGACGGTCGCCGACTACGAGCCGGCGATCCGCGAGTCCGACGCGGTCTTCGTGAAGGGCGCGCTCGGCGTCTTCGAGGACGAGCGGTTCGCCGACGGCACCGTGGGCGTCCTCGACGCCATCGCGGAGACGGACTGCTTCTCGGTCGTCGGCGGGGGCGACACCTCGCGGGCCATCGAGATGTACGGGCTGAGCGAGGCGGACTTCTCGCACGTCTCCATCGCGGGCGGCGCGTACATCCGCGCGCTGACGGGCGAGCCGCTCCCGGCGGTGGAGACGCTGGAGGCGGCGGCGGAGCGGCGGAGAGACTGAGCCGGCAGCGGGCAGCGCGGGGACGGCTCGCGCCGGTACGAAGAGAGGTGTCGGCGGCGCGGAGAGGGCCCCGGCGGCGGCCGAACTACTCCTTGACGTCGAGGTCGAACTGCTCGTTCTCCGTGACCGCGTTGAGGACGACGCTCGTGTTCGACTCCCGGATGTCCGCGTCCGTGAGGATCGACTTGATCTGGTCGTTCATCCCGTCCGTGTCGGTAAACTTCCCGATGGCGATCACGTCGTAATCCCCGGTGACCTCGTAGACGCTCACCATCTGTTTCTCCTGCCGCAGCTTCTCGGTCACGTCCGGCAGCGCGCTCCCTTCGACCTTGAGCTGGAGCACGGCGGTCACGTCGTAGCCGAGCTTGTCGTAGTCGACGACGGGCGTGTACCCCCGAATGACGCCTTCCTCTTCGAGGTCGCGCAGGTGGTTCGAAACGGTCGTCACCGATACGTCGAGTTCGTCGCCCAAGCTCCGGAGACTCGCGCGGCCGTTGCTGAGCAGCGAGTTGATGAGCTTCGCGTCGAGGTTTTCGTACGTCATCACACCTAACCACGCTTTCGGGGGTTTAGAATTTTACGAACGTCCAGCAGTTTTGCCTGTCCGGCGGTTCATGCGCCAAGCGATAAGGCCTTTATACTGGCAGATAACGAATCAAACGTCCAGAACATGACGGACGAACACGCGAAACCGGACGGCGGCCTCACGGCCGAGGAACAGGCGGTACTCGACGAGATCGAGGAGCAGAACGTCGATTTCCTGCGGCTTCAGTTCACTGACATCCTCGGCGTCGTGAAGAACGTCTCCGTCCCCGCCCACCAGGCGGAGAAGGCGTTCACCGAAGGCATCTACTTCGACGGCTCCTCAATCGAGGGGTTCGTGCGCATCCAGGAGTCGGACATGCGGCTCGTCCCCGACCCCGACACGTTCGCGGTGCTCCCGTGGCGCAACGACGGCGACTCGGGCGCGGCGCGGCTCATCTGTGACATCGTCGACACCGACGGCGAGCCGTTCGTCGGCGGGCCGCGGCAGGTCCTGAAGTCGGTCCTCGCCGAGGCCGAGGAGATGGGCTACTCCGTCTCGATCGGGCCGGAGCCGGAGTTCTTCCTGTTCGAGAAGGACGACGACGGCAACGCGACGACCATCCCGCACGACAACGGCGGCTACTTCGATCTCGCCCCGAAGGACCTCGCGTCCGACGTGCGCAAGGAGATCATCTTCACCTTAGAGGAGATGGGCTTCGAGATCGAGGCCTCCCACCACGAGGTCGCGGAGGGCCAACACGAGATCAACTTCAAGTACGCCGACGCGCTCACGACCGCGGACAACATCGCGACGTTCCGCGCCGTCGTTCGCGCGGTCGCCGAGCAGCACGACCTCCACGCGACGTTCATGCCCAAGCCCATCGCCGACATCAACGGCTCGGGCATGCACAGCCACATCTCGCTGTTCGACGAGGACGGCAACGCCTTCGCCGACGACTCCGACGAGTTCAACCTGAGCGAGACGGCCTACCAGTTCATGGGCGGCATCCTGAACCACGCCCCCGCGTTCACGGCGGTCACGAACCCGACCGTGAACTCCTACAAGCGGCTGGTGCCCGGCTACGAGGCCCCGATCTACGTCGCGTGGTCCGACACGAACCGCTCGGCGCTCGTCCGCGTCCCGGACGCCGCGGGCGTCTCCGCGCGCTTCGAGGTCCGCAGCCCCGACCCGTCCTGTAACCCCTACCTCGGCATGGCGTCGCTCATCGCCGCCGGCCTCGACGGGATCAAGACCGGCGCCGACCCGGGCGACCCGGTCCGCGAGGACATCTACGAGTTCGACGACGCGAAGCGCGAGGAGTACGGCATCGAGACGCTGCCCCCGAACCTCGGCGCCGCGGTCGAGGAGCTGGAGACCGACGAGGTGCTCCAGGAGGCGCTCGGCCCGCACACCTCCGAGAAGTTCGCCGAGGCGAAGTCTCAGGAGTTCAGCGAGTACCTCACCCAGGTGTCGCAGTGGGAGGAGGACCGCTACCTGGAGACGTTCTGAGCCCGGTCCGAGTCGAGTAGCCCCTGACCGCGGTCCGCGACGGGACTTTTTCCGACGCCGCGTCACTCGGCGAGCGACCGCTCGATCCGCCCGGACAGCGCCGGGAGCGCGACGACGGCGACCACGGCGGCGGTCGTCGCGACCAGCGTCACCGGCAGCGTCCCCGCGAGGGCGTACGCGCCGACCCAGAGGCCGCCGGTGACCGCGAGCGCGGGGACGGCGACGCGGGGCGGGACCGACGGCTCCTCGCCGTCGACGAACCGCCAGCCGATCGCGCCCCCGGCACCGGTGGCGATCCCGATCCCCGCCTCG
>P_A23_Liq_2_FmtDRAFT_1000325_pt1 | contig 10635 bp, 10 predicted proteins | sample PonA232FremontCA_FD_10599 | JGI IMG/M metagenome (IMG submission 10599) | reverse complement strand
CCCGAACATTGTCGAGGGCGTTCCTGACGACGCCGACCACGTCGTTGAGGCACAAGCCGTCGTCTTTGAGCCGGCGGAGCTGACAGTACAGCAGGGCGAGACGGTCGCCTGGAAGTACGTTGCTGGAGACGCACACAACGTCGTCGCCTCCGAGGACGGGATTCCCGACGACGCCGAGTACTGGGCTTCCGGCGGGTTCGACAGCGAAGCGGCCGCCAGAGAGGGCTGGGAGAACGGCAAAGGGGCTCTCCACCGCTCGGGGCAGGTGTACGTCCACACGTTTGAGGCAACTGGCACACACAAGTACCTCTGTGTCCCACATGAGGCCGCCGGAATGGTCGGCAAGATCATCGTCGAATAGCGTCAACCGGGCGGTCAGTTTTGTATCGCAGTATACGCTTTACCGGGGACAAAAACAAACAGTTGCTCAGCATATCTGAATGGCGTGAAAACCGCGTACGCGGTCGGAAAACGGCGTTAGAACGGAGCCTGCGGGCCTTCGTCGCTGTCGTCGCCGCCCTCACCGGGGAACGAGGGGCTCATCCCTTCGGTTTCGCCCATCTCCGGTTCGGCACCCTGGCCGGTGTCGGCGTGAACCTCCTCGATCTCGGGGATCTCCTTGACCATCCGGCTTTTGATCGCCTGGATCGTCATCGGGGAGATGCCACAGCCAGAACAGGCACCGCCGAGCTGAATGTCAACCTCGCCGGTCTCGGGGTCGAGCCGCTGGATCGCGGCGTTGCCGCCGTGCATCTGGATCTGCGGGAAGTTTCGCCGCAGGAAGTTCACCACGCGATCTTTGAGGTCGGAATCCGCCGATGTGGAGTCTGTACTCATGTGGGCAGATTACATAGCAATGGGCTTAGGCCTTTGGTTCAGGCAAAGCGAGACCTCGTTGGCTACGTGGTCAGCTCAAACAGCTGGCGAAGCTCGGTTTCGATCTCCTCGGTGTAACGATCCAGCGTCTCCTCGAAGGTGTCGCGGTCAACGACGACACCCGTGAGACGGTCGTAGGGGTCGTCCGGCAACGCGATCGTAAACCCACTTTCGGGGTCGTACATCGGCTCGCTTTCGTTGAGCACCTGTTGGTCGATGCCGTGGATCAGCGTCGAGTCGTAGCTATCGTTCATCGTGTTGAACGCGTTCTTGTAGGCCCGCTGGAGCTGTGGAAAGTAGTGTTCGTACTTATCTTCGAACTTCTCGGGATCAAACTCAACCATTAGCTTGTGGTTGGTGAGGAGGCCAAAAAGCGGGCCGGTTCGGGTCAATAAATTGTATAGCGCGATATAGAAATCGAAACCGACCGATTACCGGATCGCTGAGAGTGTCGCGACTTAGTTGCCGTTGGCAACCAGAAAGATGTAGCACCTCGGTGGTTGCTGCTGACCAGAAAGCCCTCAATGCCCTTTCATTCCAGCAGGTATCCGGCGGTCGGCTACATGTCGACACAGCTGTTTGACGCGGCGTCACCGATTGTCCCCAACATCGACGAAAACAGCTCAGAACTGTTGCCACGGCGTCGGCGAGGAGAGCCGGCCGCGGATGCGCATCTCCCGGCCTCCGTCGGCGGTTCGGGTGTCGACAACCGTCTCAAAGGGATCAAGCAGCGTGTGGATCGTCTGCTCGTCGTGCATCGTCGCGTTGATCACCGCGATCGTCGGCCAGTCTTCGTTTTGGGTCTGGCCGAGCAACACCCGGGTGAACTGGTAGATGCGGTCGGCCTCCCAGTACATCAACAGCTGCGACAGCGAGTGAAGCCCGACGGTCGGCGTCTCGTCGGCCATCGCCTCGGTTAACTGGGTGAACTTCACGCCGAGATCGGTGAGGTTCTTCGGCGAGGAGATGTATTTCGTCAGCTCTGTATCCTCGACATCGACGCCTTGTTCGCGGCTGACACAGTCGATAACGCCGACCGCGTCGCCGTTGTTGCCCGTGATCGACTCGTAGTCGTCACGCACGGTCGCGGCGTCGTGGCCGGTCGACAACACAAGCGCGGTGTCGGTTCGGGCCCCGAAGATCCGGTGCATCAGCTCGTATTTTCCGCTCATCGGCGGGCCGGCGATGATGATACTCGATGTGTCGGTGAGCCGGTCGGCCAGCGGAAGCTCCTCTACGGACATTGGATCGGGCGAGACCGACGTACGGCCGGCCGGCGGGGCGGCGCGCGGTCATGGGTCGATGCGAAAACCCTGAGCAAAAGCGGTGAGACGGCGGTGTCCCCACAGCTGGACAGCACGGTCACGAGCCGAGCAGCAGGGACACACATAGATAGATACGTCTCCCAATGGCAAATAAACATTTGGCTCCGATTCTCAGGGGTGAAAAATCCGGCTACTCGGTGGTGGCGACGTTTGGATCAACCCACACGACAAACCGGTCGTCATCCTTGACGATGCCGTGGACGTTTTCGTCGTCGGCGGTCGTCGTCTCATCGATCTCATCCGGGGTGACATCGGTGACCTGATAGACCTCATCGACGATCCAAGCGACCGTTGCCTGATCGTCCATGGCGTCGGGGTCGAAGACGATGATTCGCTCGCGGGAGCCGCCCTCCTCGATGTCGAAGATGGTTTTTGGGTTGATGATCGAGGTGGTGCGGCCACGAAGATCCATCACGCCCTCGACGTGAGGCGGTGAGTTCGGAATCCGCGTGAGATCACCGGCGTCAACGATCTCGTCGATCACGCCGATATCGAGGCAGTAGGTCTCATCGCTGAGCCCGAACTCCAGCACTTTCGTCGCCTCCCCAGTGGCGGCGTCAGCGTCGGCGGGTTGGGATTCACTTTCGGCCATGTGCGCAAGTGACGTGGTACCGGTAGTTAACTCTGTCCAATAACGTATCACTCACCCGGAGAGAGCCGGTGGGTTTATTCTTGCGCTTTTTGTAGTAGCTACAACAATGTGGGGCGAACCGATCCGACGTGAGTCGACGGGGATGACCGCCGTGCTGGCTGGCCCCCGCCCGCGGCGCGGGGGTGACACCGGTGCGTAAACCACGAACGGTCGTCGTCGACGACTCCCGGTTTATGCGCGGGCTGATCTCCGATCTCCTCGATGAAGCTGGGGTACCGGTTGTTGGTGAGGCCAAAGACGGCGTTGAGGCGCTTGAGGTCATCGCCGAAGAGGAGCCGGACGCGGTGACGATGGATCTGGAGATGCCGCGGATGGACGGTATCGAGGCCGTCGAGCGCGTCATGGATGAGCAGCCGACACCGGTGCTCATGCTGAGTGCCCACACCGAGGATGGCGCGGAGGTAACCTTCGAGGCTCTCGAAAAGGGCGCGGTCGACTTCTTTTCGAAGCCCGGCGGTGAGGTGTCGATGGGTGTCTCCCAACACGCCGACCAGCTCGTAGCGACGCTGCGGTCGGTTGCCGACGCCGACCTCACCCAGGCCAACCGGCAGGCCGCCGACAGCCACCGACAGCCGGCAAGCCCAGGAGCCGGCGGTGCGGCGACGCTGGGACTCGAGCCCTTCGACGACGAGCGAACGATCGTCATCGGCTCCTCGACCGGTGGCCCCGACGCCGTCGAGCAGGTGATGGGCGAGCTACCCGCCGGCGACGCGCGGGTGATCGTTATCCAACACATGCCGGAGGCGTTCACCGAGCGGTTTGCCGCCCGCTTGGATAACGCCTCCCGGTACGATGTCAAGGAGGCCACCGATGGCGCGCGGATCGGGGCCGGCGAGGCCGTCGTCGCCCGCGGTGGAAGCCATCTGGGGATTGCGGGCTACGGCAAAGGCCGGATCCGCTTGGAGCTGATCGAGGAGGATCGTGGCCGCTCGGTGCGACCCGCCGTCGACGAGACGATGGCCGCGGTCGCCGCACAGATCGACGACCCGTTGACCGGTGTCATCCTCACCGGAATGGGGTCGGATGGGGCCGACGGGATCTGTGCGATGCAGCGGGCCGGCGCGACGACGATCGCCCAAAACAAGGCAAGCTGTGTGATCTACGGCATGCCGAAACGCGCGATCGAGGCGGGCTGTATCGATGAGGTTTGCCATATCGACGACATTGCGACAACAATCAGGGAGCTGGTACAATGAGTGACGCACACCGCAAGGCCTTCGTGGCCGAAAGCGAGGAAGGTATCACCGAGCTCAACAACGCGCTGCTGGATCTGGAGGCCGATCCGGACGACGACGAGGCGATGGACTCGATCTTCCGGATCGCCCACACGCTGAAGGGGAACGCCTCGGCGATGGGGTTCGAGTCGGTCAGCGAGCTGGCCCACGAGATGGAGGATCTGCTGGATGAGGTGCGGGAGGGGGAGATCGATGTCGACATCGAGCTGATGGATCTGCTCTTCGATTCGGTCGACTATCTCGACGCGATGGTCGGCGATATCGCCGAGGATGGCGAGACAGATATCGACGCCAGCGGCGTTGAGGCCGATCTCAGAGAGAAGATGGAAACCGGTAGCGTCGGCGGCGAGAGCGACGACTCCGAGACGGCCGACGACGACGCCGAATCAGCAGACGACGCCGGCGAGGAGACTGACGCGGAGACGACAGACGAGGTAGCAACCGACGACGAGGACGGGGCTGCCGAAACAGCTGAGGAAACGGACGAGACGGCCGAAGAAACCGACGAGACAGCCGAAGACGCGGCTGAGGAAACGGAGGAGCCGGCTGTCGAGGCGGAGGCGGCCTCAGAGGCGACAGGCGAGGCCGAATCCGACGACACAGCAGCGTTCACCGCCAACGATCTTCCCGAGGAGATCGCCGAGGCCGAGCTTGAGACAAGCGAAGCGGTCTACCGGGCGGAGGTCGGGCTCGGCGACACCGAGATGCCGGGCGTCGAGGCGATCTTCATCATGCAGGAGCTTGAGGGTGCCTACGATCGACTCGGCACCGATCCAGCACAGGATACCATCGAGGATGGCGATTTCGAGGAGACGTTTGATGTCTTCGTGATCGACATCTCGGCGACGGAGATCGAGGGCATCCTCAGCGAGCTGGGGAAAGTCGAGTTCGCCTCCGTTGAGCCGGTGACACCAAACGTCGATGATCCGATAGCTGTCGCCGAGGCGGTCGAAGCCGACACAGCCGGCGACACCGCCGAAACGACCGAAGCCGACAGCAAGGCCGAGACAACAGCAGCTGACGCTGGCGAGGTCGAGAAAGAAGACGACGACACCGCCGAGAGCGACGACGACAGTGCGAGCGATGACGGCGGCGACAGCACGAGCGACGACAGCGACGACGGTGGTACGAGCGACGACGGCGACGACAGCGGCGGTCGATCCGGCCCCGGATCGGGTGATCGATCCGGGCCGAGCGGTTCAGGCTCCGACGAGACGGATATCCAGTCGGTGCGGGTCGATGTCAACCAGCTCGACGAGCTGTACAACCTCGTCGAACAGCTTGTGACAAGTCGGATCAAGCTCCGCCGAGAGATGGAACGAGAGGGGATCGATTCGGACAATCTTGACGAGCTGGATAAGATCACCGGCAACCTCCAGGATACGGCGATGGATATGCGGCTGATCCCGCTGTCGAAGATCGTCGACACCTTCCCCCGACTCGTACGGGATGTCGCCCGGGAGACCGGCAAACAGGTGAACTTCACCGTCACCGGCGAGGATATCGAGCTCGATCGGACGATCCTCACCGAGATCCGCGACCCCCTGATCCACGTCCTCCGCAACGCGGTCGACCACGGGATCGAGCCGCCCGAGGAGCGCGAAAAGAAGGGGAAGGATCCAACCGGCAACGTCTCGCTGACGGCGACCCGCGACCGCGATCACGTCAACATCGAGGTCGCCGACGACGGGGCAGGACTCGATCCGGAGATGCTCAAGCAGAAGGCCATGGACAAAGGCGTCAAAACCGAAAGCGAGCTCGAACGGATGGAACAGTCGGAGATCTACGATCTCGTTTTCCATCCGGGCTTTTCGACCGCCGAGGAGGTCACCGACGTGAGCGGTCGCGGCGTCGGGATGGATGTCGTTCACAACACGGTCAAACAGCTTGATGGGACGGTCAACGTCGAAAGCGAGCTTGGCGAGGGGACGACTGTCACCCTCCGGCTGCCGGTGACCGTGGCGATCGTGAAGGTGATGTTCGTCGAGGTTGGCGGCACCGAGTACGGGATCCCGGTCAAAAACATCGCCGAGGTCACCCGCGCAAACGACGTCCGGACGACAAAAGGCGATGAGATCATCGATCACGACGACGAGATCTACCCGATCCTCCGGCTCAGCGACGCCTTAGACGAGCCAAGCAGCGTCAACGGCGATGGGATGCTGTTGCGGATTCGGGAGGAACACCGCAAGGTCGCCCTCCACTGCGACAAGGTGATCGATCAGGAGGAGGTCGTCGTCAAACCACTTGAGGGCGTCCTGAGTGGGATCCCCGGGCTCAGCGGGACGGCCGTGTTGGGTGATGGTGATGTGGTTGCTGTTCTCGATGTGGTGACGCTATGAGACAGTTCGAGGACGAAGGGTTTGGCCGGGTGATCCGACATATCCAAGATGAGGTCGACTTCGAGCCCGAGTACTACAACCCGGATTATCTGGATCGGCGGATCACCGCCCGGATGCGCCGCCAGGAGGTCGAGGAGTACGACGACTATCTGGATGTGTTACAGTCCGACAGCCGCGAAAAGGAGGCGTTGATGGATTCGCTGACGATCAACGTCACCAACTTCTTCCGCAACCAGGAGATGTGGGAGGCACTCCGACCGGTATTACGCGACCTCACCGACGAGAACCGCCGGGTGCGGGTCTGGAGCGCGCCGTGTGCTGACGGCCGCGAACCATACTCGGTGTCAATGCTCGCCCGCGATGACCGGCAGATCGACAACGACCGACTTACCATCATTGGCACCGACATCAGCGACGAGGCCCTCGAAGACGCCCGCGAGGGCACCTACGAGACAACACGAACAACCGATATCGGCGAGGAGCTCAGCCTGCTGGACGACCCTGAAAGATATGTCAACGTCGACGACAACACCTTCACCGTCAAACCGGAGATCCGCGACGATATCCGGTTTGAACGCCACGACCTGATCCGAGACGGCTCCCGGCGGAGCTGTGATCTTGTCTTCTGTCGGAATCTCCTGATCTACATCGACAGCGAGTTCAAGATCCCGATCTTTGAAACGCTGACCGACTCGATGGACGCCGGTAGCTATCTCGTCATCGGGATGACCGAAACGATCCCCCAGGAGCTTCGGGATGACTTCGAGCCGGTCGACAAACGGTGTCGTATTTATCAGTACACACCCTAACCCACAGCAATGTCGTTGTACGATCTCGCGCGATCCGGCGATATCGACGGGCTCGAAGAGATGCTGTTGGAGAGCGACAGCGCGGCGGTGCGAAAGCGGGCCTGCGAGCTTATCGGCGAGGTCGCCACCACCGATGATACTGATGTTGTCGAGACGCTTGTTTCGGTTGCGATCACCGACGACTCCGGCGCGGTCAAAGCCGCGGCCGTCGATGGCCTCGACGAGATCGGCGCGGAGGCTGTCGAGGAGCTGCTCGTCGAGATCACCGGCGAAAAGATCGAACAGGGTGCCGACTGGGCGGTCGCAAAGCGGTTTGCAAAGGCACTCACCTCAAATATCCCCGAGCTCCGGATGGCGGCGGCCTCCGCGCTCGGCAAGCTTGGCGACGAATCCGGGATCAACTCGCTGAAAAACGCGCTTGGCGACGACGATCCTCGCGTCAGACAACGCGTCTGTATGGCTCTTGGCGGGATCAACCATCCCTCTGCGGTGCCGGCGTTGATCGATCGGCTGTCGGATCCAAACGGCCAGGTTCGCCACGAGGCGGCGATCGCGCTGGCGGCGATCGGCTCCGATCAGGCGCTGGCCGCGCTGAAAAATATGATGGATGCCGACAACACCGCGATCCGGCGGATCGCCGCCTCCGCGCTGGGAGAGGCCGGCACCGCAGATGTGGTCGAACCGTTGGCGGCGGCGTTGAACGACCCCGACGGCGGGGTGCGAAGCGCGGCGATCTACTCGATCATCGAGCTGTTGTCGAACGTCGACACCCAGAAGAGCCACTCGATCCGCGAGCGGATCGTCAACGAACTCCAGGATGCCGACGATGCGACCGTCCAGCCGATCGTCGAGATCTTAGAGGAGAGCAGTCAAAAACGCCAACGCCGCAACGCCGCGTGGTTTCTCGGTCGGGTTGTCGACGAACCTAACCCGAAAACCGTCGAGGTGCTCGTCGAGGCACTGGAAAGCGACGACACCCAGACCGCGCAGTTTGCGGCCACCAGTCTCGCGGAGATGGGCGGCGAGCGGGTCGAGGGTGAGCTGTTAGACCTCGTCAAAAGCGACGCCCCAAACGACGCCCGCGCACAGGCCGTGTTTATCCTTGGAAAGGTCGGCGGCGAGCAGTCCCGGGAGGTCGTCGAAAGTCTTACTGAGGATGATAGTAAACAGGTGCGGAAGCGGGCCTTTTCAGCGATCTCCAAGCTCAAAGGTCGATAATGATATTACACAGGGGCGAGACAGTACAATAACATGTATCCATCTGTACCCGGTGTGGGGCGGTGAGTAGCGATGAGTGAGGGCGAATACAAGATCGCGGACGCGAAAGGGCGGTTTGCCATGGCGGTCAAGGATGGGCGACAGCTCAAAAACGTCGACTGGTCACAGGGGCGGATTCTGCTGTCGAACCGCCGGCTCATCCTTGCCGGCAACGACGGCAAGCAGACGATCGCCCTTTCGGATATCACCGGTCTCTCGGGGCGACAGGACGCCAGTCAGTCGATCGCGGCAGCCTCGAACTATCTGGCACTCAAGCTCGGCGAGGATGTCATGTTGGTCTCGGCGGCCGACCACGACGAGTTCAAGACGGCCTTTTTCAAGGCGGTGCTTGACGAAAACATCGTCAAGGCAAAACACCCGGCTGTCGAGGGTGGCGTCGTCCAGGATACCTCCTGGGAGAAAGCCCGACTCAAGGTCGAAGCGGAGGCGATCGCCACCGCGCTCCAAAGCGGCACGTTCGTCGAACTTGAGCTCGAGGAGATCAGCGAGATCAACACCGAACAGCGGTCGGTCGGCGGCGAGGATCGAACCGTAATCCAGGTCTCCCACGTCGAGGGTGAAACCTCCGTCGAGACACACCTGACAGGGCCGAACCGAACCTGTGCCTTTGTTCAATCATTCCTCAAGGAGGGTGAACGCCGGAGCGAGGCCAATGTCGATCTTGATCCCTCCGAAAAGGAGGTGTTGATGGCACTGTACTCCGGGGTCTCGCCGTTCGAGATCCCGGCGTTTATCGGCCAGGATGTTGATAAAGTTGAGGAGACATTTGAGAAGCTCATCGAGCTCGACATCGTCGATGAGGTACGGACACGGCATGAGGTGACACTGAACTCCCGCGGCCGCAACATCGCCAGCGAGGCGATGAACGAGCAGTAAGCGGGGGTTAGGCGTTGACCGATTCGATCTTCTTGTTGACGATAACTTGGCCTTTCGCCGTCAGCGATAGCCCTTCGTCGCCATCCTCGACAAGTTCCTTATCCTTGAGGCGGTCGACGATGGCTTTTGTCTCGTTGATATCGCCGGTCACGAGCATCCCGAGCTCCGCGCTGCCGCCGGCACTGTACAGCGAAACAAGGGTTTCGACCTCCTCCTCGCCAACCTCGATCTCTTGGAGATCCTCCATGATATCGCTGTACTCAAGCCGGACATACCGACCCAACAGGTTGAGTTTCCGGCCGTTCGGCAGCGTGACAAGCGTCGTCAGCGTCGTCCCCCCGTCGGTGTGATCAATCGACAGCGTCGGCCGGGTTTTGCCGCCGATATCGCGGTGTTCGCGACCAAAGTCGATAACGCCGCCGAGATCGATGGTGACGGTCTCGTTGTTACCCTCAAGATCCAACTGGCCGCGTTTCAGACCGAGCTCCATCTTTCGGTCGCTGGCGTCGGTGATCCGCCCGCCGCGCTTGGCCGGGTGTTTGACGACCACGGTTTGCCCGCCGACGATGACCTTGAAAAAGACGGTTTTGAACTTCTCGACGTTTTGCCCGGTGCCCTCGATGACCGCGACCCGCTTTTGGCCGTTCTTTTGATAGGCGATGGTGATGGTGTCGTTGAAAAACTGTTTGAACGCCTGTGGTGGCGAGCCGATGTTGGTGTCGACAACCGAGGCAAGCGGGATGCGGGTCTCCTGGTCGTCGGTTACCAACACCAACTGCTTGTGGCTGAGGAGTACACGGCCGGTGATCGGTTCCATTGTTTCCATCTTCTCCGTATAGAACCGACCGGCGAAATCCGCCACCACTGCCTCGCTCATACCTTACCGTTCGTTTCGCAGTCCTCTTCATTGTTTCGCGCTTGCGACGGGCAAATGCCGCCAGGGGAGCACCGACCGCAGCAGCTGAGCACACACAGTGATGCTCCGAATCTGCGGGAACAGCAAAGTCTAATGCCGTGGGAATCCAACGTACAGTTGATGCCAACGGTAACCTACCTCAACTACGAAGTGCTCGACGACCACGGCTGGGAGATGGACGACGACGATCTCTTCAACAAAGCCGACGACGCTGGACTCGATGGCGAGGATTACGGCGAACTCGATGTCAACGAAGGCGAGTACATCCTCGAATCCGCCGAGGCCCAAGGCTACGATTGGCCCTTCTCGTGTCGCGCCGGCGCGTG
>P_A23_Liq_2_FmtDRAFT_1000323_pt1 | contig 10650 bp, 13 predicted proteins | sample PonA232FremontCA_FD_10599 | JGI IMG/M metagenome (IMG submission 10599) | reverse complement strand
TCCGGGATGTCGTCGGCGTCGGCTGGCTCCTCGGCTGCGTCGTGGTCGATCCCGCCGTCGCCGCCATCGCCTTTGACCGCCTCGTAGGTGACGAACGCGCCGATCCCGCCAAGCAGGAAGACGTAGGTCACGCTGATAATCGAGCCAGCAAGCCCCAGGCTTTCGAGATGGACGACGATCTCCTTGCCAACCTCGATGCCCGCGGTCGTGCCGACGATCATCAACAGCCCGAGTTTGTAGTCGACCTGCCCGAGATCGCGGTGTTTCAGCGTGGCGATCACGGAGGTACCGAACACAAATGCGAGCCCGCTGCCGACAGCCACACGCGTTGGATACCCCATGACCAACAGAGCCGGGGTGACGAGAAACGATCCACCCATCCCAAAGAAGCCAAACAGCACGCCGATCAGGAGGCCGAACCCGACGAACAGCCCCACCATCGCCAAACCGAGCCCGAGTAGCTCCATCTTATGTTGTCCTGAGTCGGTTCACAACGCGCTGGCCAAGCACGTCCTCAACGACGCCGTAAACGCCGTAGAGGACGATTGCCTCTAGCAGCACCGCGCCGATCAGTATCGCACCGTCGACACTCGCCGACAGCGAGCCAGCCTCAATCATCGCGCTGCACCCCGTTGTTCCGTAGTCTTGTGAGGTTCATACTGTTCTGCTCAGCAGTTCGTAGTCGGAGTAGCCTGATAATAGTTTTGGGTTCACTGAACAATATTACCAACGCGGCGGCAACGGCTATCCCACGTGAATATCTCCATACGTTATCACAATATAGCCGCCGCGGCGTGTCGCAAAAATCGGGGTCCAAACCGTCGATCTCTCAATTACGCGCGCTGACATATCGTCTGTTGCCACCGATGTTGTTCGATACCGGTTGCTGACATCGCGTCTCGGGCAAGCGCGCAAACCGCTCACAGGCATATTAGTCTTGATTAGCAGAAACAATATTAAGGATCGGCGGTGTAGCTGCTGGTATGCGCGCGATCTATGCGACCGATCTGTCGGCGGCCAGCGAGGCGGCGATCCACAACGAAACCTGTTTGGAGTGTCTCGACCGCATCGGCGTCGAGGCGATCCACCTGGTCACGGTCATCCCCTCAAACATGCATGCCGGCATGCCGGGGATGAACTTCGAGGAGCGACGAGAATCGGGGCTCAACCGGTATGAGCGGGTCATGCAGGACGCCGGTTTCAGCACCGACACCCACGTGGTGCGGGGGACACCCCACCGCCGGATCAACGGGATCGCCGACGCCGAGCGGGCCGATCTGACGGTCGTTGGCTCTCGCGGCCAAAGCCCCCTTGCCAACCGGGTGCTTGGCTCGACCGCACGCAATCTCTCTCGGACGACCGTCGTTCCGCTGTTGGTCAACCGGATCGAACGCGAGGCCGACGACCCCGACGTGCTCCGGGAACACCTCTTTGAGCGCGTCCTGTATGCAACCGATTTCTCGGCGAACGCCGACCGCGCGTTCAACGCGTTTTCATCCCTCCGCCATGCGACCCAGGAGGCGACGCTGGTACACGTCGAATCGCCAAAGGAACCCGATGAGACCGACGCTGCCGACCAGTTGGAGACACTCGAAGGCCGGCTCGACCAGTGGGATATCAACACCAACTCGCAGGTTCGGTACGGCGATCCGGCTGAGGAGATCCTCGCGGCCGAAGCCGAGGTGACGCCGACGACGATCCTGCTTGGTTCTCGTGGCCAGAGTCGCCTCCGGCGGCTGCTGATCGGCAGCGTCTCCGAGACGATCATCGCCCACGCGGCGAGCAACGTCTACATCGTGCCACCGCCGCGCACGGCCTGAGAGCCACCGGCGGCGACCGGTTTGCGGTCGTCCGTCCCGCTTCTCAACACGGTGTTCTTACGCCAGCGGCCCGCGTTTCTGGTACTCTCGCAGCACCGCGGTCGCATACGACCCACTCGGCAGCGCAAATGCAAACGTTAGGGCGTCAGGATCAACAGCGAGATCGGTACGCAGCAAAACTGCCCGCCGGGTTCCACTCGACGTGAATTCTCCTGGTAGTTCGAAGTCGCGTGGCTCGATGCCCGCCTCCGCAAGCACCTCGCGTTCGATCTCGCCGGGTTCGCCGTCGGCCAACTCCGTGTTGGTGCCGACCAGCGGCGCGGTCACGAACGCCCGGCCACGATCGCAGTGCCGTCGCATTACCTCGACCCGGTTGTCGGCGACACGCTGGAGGCGGTCGGTATCCGGGGCGTACAACCCTTCAGGGGCGTTGCTGTCGACGAAACAACAGATATCGCCGGCGACCGGACGATCAACTGGGAGCCCGCGGGCCAGTCGCTCCGAGAGCATGCGGTTGAACAGAGCCGACTGGGCGGCGTTGACAAACAGCTGCTGGAGATTCCAAGGAACGGCTTTGAGTGCGTGCCGGAAATCGTCTGCTGTGGACGCGCCGTCCTCGGCGAGTCGGTGCAGCATCGATCGCTCGTAGCCGAGTTTCCTCGGCACCTCATCGAGGCAGGCCGCCCAGTCGGGATCGTCGCGTTCGGCCTCCGCGGCGACGAACGCCCGCGCCGCCTGTGTTGTCTCGGGTTCGGCCTCAAATGGGTTGGCGACGTACGACAACACCGCCTCGCGCCACTCGCCGGCGACGATGTTTAGGCCAACCTCGTGGGTCACCGGCCGGCGGCTGCCAAACCGTTGTTGGCCGAACCAGTTGGGGATTCCGACGCCGACGGTGTTGTCAGTGTCGTCGTTCTCATCGCCACCAAAGGCCCGCAGATCGTCGGTGATCTCCTCAACGCGACCGCCCGCGTCACCGTCGGCCTCCCGCACCCGAATCTGAAATCGGTTGCCGTGGAGGTCGCCAAACGAGATCGGTCGACCGGCTCGACCGAGCACGTCGATGTCGGCAGCCCGAATATCGCAGGCGGCGAGGGCATCGGGATCGCCGTTGCTGACCGAAAACAGCTGTGTCGTTACCGCGTGTTTATCCTTCGTCCCGGCCCACGAGATCCGCTCGCGGCTGATTTCGAGTGCATCGGAGAGGCGGCCGGCGAAATCGTTGGTATCCCACGAGCGCAGTGTCGCCCGCAGCAGGATCTCGGGGTAGGCACCGGGGTCGACATCGAGCGGCTCGGGCTCGAAGTGTTCGATCTCTGTGACCCGGAAATCGTCGGGGTCGACACGGAGTTGCCCGCCGATGCCATCGGTGTCGCTAACGTAGTAGTCGATGCCGACGGCCTGCTCGATGGGGTGGGCCTCACGCATCGGCGACCACCCCGAGCGATCGGCGGTCAGTGTACATACCTCCGATCAGACGGGCTCCCACATGCTTCTGTCCTTTTATCGAGAACGACAGCGGCGGCGATAGCGAACCGAGCGATACTTGCGGCATCATCAGCGAGCCCCGATATGGTAACAGTAGAGACGATCACCGCACGCGGCCACGAGCACGTCCAGGCGACTCACGCATCGACCGTCGAGTTCACCAGCGACGACTGGCTGACGCCCGCTGGCGACTGTATCCTCGGGGTTGAGGCCGATCAGGTGCCTGCTGACTTCGATCCGGTGTTTGTCGATGCGGCCCAATCGGCTGACGCCGAGATCACGGTCACCATCGAGGTCGGCGACCACAGCCAGACGATCGCTGGCCGTGGTCACCCCGAACTGACCTTCGACGACGACCGAAGTATGGTCGCCCGTACCTCAACGTACACCGACGACCGCACCGTTATGATCGACGCCGACACCGCAGCCGCCGACATCGACCGTGGGTTGGTGTCAGCACTGGCCGATGGCGCGTCGATGACCGTCGAATGTAAGGTGCGCTGATCATCGACGACGCCGTTGTTTTACCACCGGCGACGCTACGCTACGTCATGCCTACACGACGTGCGGCCCTTGTCGGCTTCGGGGTATCGGTCGGGCTTGCCGGCTGCCTCGGCGGCCCACCGGAGCTTGACCCTCAGCTTCCTGGCTTTGAGGAGGCCGAAAATGGCACACCAGACGGCGAGAACGATCCGTTTGCCGGGGTTGATTTCCGGAAGTGGACGCTCCAGGACAAGGGTGCGGCCGTCGACTTCGTTGTGACGGCTGAAAACACCGGCAACGAAACACAGTCGATCACGCTCAGAGCCTTTCTCTACGGGGGATCGGAGTCCGAGCCGATTGATACTGTCGATCGTGTGTTCGATCTGCGGCCGGGTGTCGAAGAACGGGTTGGCTTTCGTGATGGCGGGATTCTCCTCTCGGATTCCGGTCTCAGTCGGCTCACTCGGCTCCAGATCAACGCCAAGGTCGGCAACTTTGATTCGAACTATCAGGAGCTTGCCAGCTACTCCGGCGACGATGTGCGAGCGGTCGTCAGCGAGTAGTGTTCGCCTATCTGTGTCACGCCGATCGGATCAGCTACAGTCGGCGTTGCCAACAGGCCCGGAGATCGGCGGCTCGTCGGACTGGTAGTCGACGCCGCCCCCGCCCAGCGGGAGCGTGAATCGGTACTCGTAGGCGATCGCAAACAGCCCGAACGGATCGCTGAGGAACCGCTCAACGTCGGTTACCCCACGGAAGACGACGCCCGTTCGCAGCTCGATCATCGGCGGGGCATCCTCGGCGGTCGTCCCCGCAAGCTCGATCCCGATAGTGCCCGGGCCGCCGAGATTGGTCAGCAGCGAGAGGTGGACAACCATCTCGATCTGTGGGCCGAGCGTTCCGATGGTGAAGTTGTAGCCGCCCGCCGGAAAACAGACGTTGTCGCCGGTCGCGTCGGACTGTTGGAATGGACTGGTCGGGCTGTCCGTGGCTGTGCTTATGGCCGCGGTGTTGTCGGCCCCAGCGGTCTCGTCGACCCCGGCATCGCTGACGGCCGCAACCGGGGGTGTGGCAAGCAGCAGGCTCACTACCACCACAGCCGCTACTCGGTGCAGCCTCCGGGATGCCATACGGTGTACTGTCGCCGCCTGTACAAAAATCTCCTCAGCGGTCGTCGCCAAATAGCCCTTCCAACAGGAAGGTTGCGGAGGCTTTGTTGGTCGCCAACGGCGTGTCATGGACATCGCAGATCCGCAACAGCGCGGAGACATCCGGCTCGTGTGGCTGGGCGGTCAGCGGATCTCGCAGGAAGATCAGCCCCTCACAGTCGCCGTCGGCGATCTCACCGCCGATCTGCATATCACCGCCGAGCGGGCCGGAGGCCTTCCGTTCGACCGTCAGATCGGTTGCCTCCCTCAGGCGTTTGCCGGTCGTGCCGGTCGCCATCAGTTCGGCCTCCGAAAGCCACTCCTCGTGGTCGCGAGCGAACTCGATCAGGTTATCCTTCTTTTCGTCGTGGGCGATCAGTGCCAATCGCATTGGTTTGTGCTGTGCCCGCCGGGGGCTTGAAAGTTCGCGGTGTTACTCGAAGATCGCGTCGAAGGCACTCGCGCCCAGCGGATCGAACGTGCCGGCGGCGACGTTTTCGGCGACGTGAGCCGGCGAGGACGTTCCGACCAGTGCGGTCGTCACACCGGGCGCGCTGCGAGCGAAGTTGATCGCCCGCTGGGCGGTCGTATCGCCGGTCAACTCCGCGGCGATCGCCGGCGGCAGCGACGTTGCCAACGCGCCCTGCCCGATGCTCGCGCTGGCGACAACGTGAAGGCCAACGGCGTGGGCATACTCCAAGACGCTGACCGGCCCCTCCTCATCGAAGTCGGGTGGGGCCGGTTGGGTCGCCCGTGTGAACGCGTCGGCCATCTCGACGTTGAACGGGAGTTGCAACACCTGAAGCCCGTGGTCGTCGACACCAACGGTCTCGGCGGCTTGTGCGGCTCGATCCAGCAGGGTCGACAGCGAAAGGTGTTGCTCGGCTTCCGGCGCAACCCGAAACGCCTCCCACGTTGCCAAGCCGTAACAGCCGATATCGCCGGCCGCCCGCCGCCGCTCCAACAGCTCGAAGGTGGCTTCGAGACTATCGTACACCGCTTCGGGGTCGCGGTCGAGCAGCTGTGTTTCGGGGTTGTGAACGTAGTAACAGTCGATCCGGTCGAGATCGAGGTTCGACAGCGATTGATCGAGCAGGTGGTCGATGACGCCGGCGTCGATGCTGTGGCTGCCCCGGACAAGCGTCTCGGGGTCGACGACCTCAGGCTCGATGTACTGCTCGCGGATATATCGCCCCGGATCGTTGGGTCGGTCGCCGTCGAAGGGAAGAAACCCGCCTTTTGTGGCGACGACGATCTCTTCGCGGCTGACCGCCGTTGTGTCAACGGCGTCGCCGACAACACGTTCGCTTCGCTGACAGCGGTAGTTGATCGCCGTATCGATCATATTGATGCCGTTGTTGAGGGCGGCGGTGATCGCCTTGCGGTAGTCGTCGTCGACGGGGTCGGTTGGCTCACCGAGATAGGTACCGAGCCCAACTGAGGCAGCGACGCCGGGCGGGAACCGCCGGAAGTAGGTGCGGCCGAAGCTGTCGCCGAAGCGGTCTCGATAGCTCCACGTCCCGCGTTCGGTTGCCATAATCCCACTTTCAACCCGCGGCGAATAAGCGTCGGGATCGCTCTCAGCGTGTGGCCGTTATTTTGCGGTCGTGGCCGTTCACACGTCACCTGAGAGCGAGGCAAAGATGTCTTCGACGAGTCGATCCCGATTTATCGCCGGCTCACGGTCGGTTTCGCCGCCGTCGGTGAGCTCCGTTTGGGGGGCGATCTGGCCGCCGCCCATCCGGGCGTGGCCGCCGGCACTCGCGGTTGGGGCGTCGGTGGTCGCCTGCTCTAAGGCCCGCCCCATGTGAACGCGATCATCCCGTGAGCGACCCGAAAGATGGAGTGTTTCCTGGCGTTCGCCGATGACGACGACCGCGGTGATCCCCTCCAACCGGATGAGTTCGTCGGCGGCCTGCGGGATCGCGTCGGCGTTGGTGACGGTGCCGACATCGGAGACCGCAAACGAGCCTTGGGTCTGGCGGCCGGCGATCGCCCGGGCTTTGATCTCTAGTACCTCGGCGTCAACCTCCGGGTTGGCGATCCGATCGAGTTTGTCCTCGTCGACACCGGGTTGGAGATAGGCGGCGGCGTCGAAGTCGGCGGTCGACGCCCCGACGGTCAGATGTTGGGTATCGGCCAAGATCCCGTACAACAGACCGGTTGCGGTGAACGACGGGACAACCCGGCTGGCGTTGGTCTCGCTGGCGTGTTCGTCGGCCGGCACCGGCACCGCGTCGATATCCCGGAAATATTCGGCGACAATGCTTGATGCCGCGCCGTAGTCAGTACGCACGTCAGTAAACTGCTCGCCGCTGCCGTCGCCGGGGTGGTGATCGATGACCGCCAACGGGAGAATCCCGTCACAGCCATCAACCCCTCGTGGTTCGTTGTGGTCGACAAGAATCACATCCTCGGCGGCCAACTCGGTGACGTGATCGACAGGGTCGATATCGAGCTCGAGCACCGTCCGAAACGCCCGGTTTTCCTGATGGCGGATCTGGCCGGGATACTGGATCGTCATCTCGGTGTCGACCTGTTCGCCGAGGGCGGCGACACCCATCGCCGCCGCCATCGCGTCGGGATCGGGGTTTGGGTGCATAAGGATGACCGCCGCCTCGCGGTCGGCTACCAGCTCGATAAACCGCTCGCCGGGGGTCGTCCGCAGCCACCGATAGACTGCTGCCACGCCCCCGGCGATGATGACGAGGCCGATCGCGACGAGAATCGGCCGGTTCTCAATGGCGGCCACGATCGCTGCGACCGCGCCATCGATAGCCACGAACTGCTCCATACTCCCCTTATCTGGGGCCGTCATCAAGAACGTTCGTGTACTTCTGTTGGATTGTTGGCAACAGGTTTAGGCGGCGATAACGGAATCAGTGGCTTACTCGACGGTATCGGCGTCGACCGCGTTCTGGTAGCCCGCACGGAAGGTCGGATACGTGAACTCGTAGCCGAGATCATGAAGAAAGTCATTCCCACAGCGTTTGCTTGTCAACACGCGACGGCGACCCGCCGCCGAGAGGTCGGGTTCGGCGAGGCGTTCTTCCTTCGTCTGTTTGGGTGGCTCCGGGACGCCGCATGCGTCGGCCAGCCAGTCGGCGAACGCCCATTTGTCGGCCGGCTCGTCGTCGGTCACGAGCACGACCGCATCGCGGGCACGGTTCTCGGTCAGCAGGAAGGCGACCGCGCCGGCGGCATCGACGCGATGTACCATGTTGAGATAGCCCTCTGTCACCGGCCCCTCAAGATACCGCTCCAGCCGGTAGCGATCCGGGCCGTACAGCCCGGAAAACCGCGCAACAGTGCCGTCGATCCTGTTTTCGGCGGCTTCTTCGCGGGCGATGCGTTCGGCCTCGACGAGTATCTCGGTTTTCTCGGTTGTCGGCTCAAGCGGGGTGTCTTCGTCGACCCACTCACCGTCGTGGTCGCCGTAGACCCCGGTACTGGAGGTGTAGATGAGGCGATCCGGTGGTGACTCACGGGCACCGTACTGTTCGATCGCGTCGCCCAGTGCGTCAACATAGATCTTCCGGGCCGCCACGGCGTCTCTGCCGCCGGAGGAAGCGGCGAAAACGAGCCAGTCCGCGTCCGGTAGGGCGTCGATATCGTCAGCGTCGGTCAGGTCGGCTTGGTGGGGGGTGAAGCCGGCCGTCTCGATGGCTTGCTGGCCGGATTCGGAGCGACGGACGCCGGTCACGTCGTGGCCCGCCGCGGTGAGCTGCCGGCCGAGTTCGAGTCCGATATAGCCACAACCGAGGATGACGACCTGTGCCATCTCAGTCCTCCAACCGCTGTTCGATCACCGACTGGATCGCCGCGAGTTCGGGCAGTGTCATCTTGATGCGCCCCTCAACCGCCTGCTGGACTTCCTGGCCGGTGAGATCAGCGTCGAGTTCGGCGGCGACGGCGTCGACATCGAGAACGGCGGTTGTCATCCCCATCAGCAGGTGATCTCGGGTTTCAAGCACGATCGCTTCGGCGTCGGGTGCGTTGTCGTCGAGAGCGGCGATATCGGCCGCCTCGGTGAGCGTCAGATCGTCAGTCTCGCCGTCGACGATCGCCTCGACCGTGTCGCCGTTGAGCTCGGTGTCGGCGACGGCGGTGTCGACGCCGACCGTCTCGACGGTGGTTCGGAGATCTCCCTCGTAGGCGGTCTGGAGTCCGTTCGGAGACAGATCGTCAGTCTCGTCAGCAACGGTGTGGAGCATACCGTCGGTTGCGGTGCCGCCGGCAAAACGCTTGCCGCTCGTGTGGGTCGATGGCCGCGTCTCTACACCAGGCTCGCGCCATCGAAGTCGGTGCGGTCGTAATCGATCTCCATCAACTCAAGAATCGTCGGCGCGATATCGTAGAGATCGGCGTCCTCGATGGTTGCGTCATCGTCGTCGACGAACAGGGTCGCGTTGTCGAAGCTATGCATCCCGTTTCGAGGGCCGGTATCGAAAACCGCGTCATGGCCCGAAAACCCGGATTTCAGGTCGAAGCCGTGGTTCGGGATCGCCACGAGATCGGCGGCGATATCGTCATGCTCGCCGCGGAAGGCGTCTTCCTTCTCGACGACGCGCTCACAGACCGGCGTGCCATCGGGGCCTTCGAGGGCTTCAAGCCGCGATTTGAGATCCTCGCGGACGGCCTCGTACTCGGATTCGGGAACGCTGCCGTGGGGCTCTCGACCCTTGAGGTTGATGTAGAATCGCCCGGGGATCAGCGAGTAGGCTGTCGCGTCGGCGGCGATATCGCCGAGCTCGCCGTGGTCGTCACCCTCGTAGGATAGCAGGCCTTCCTCCTCGAGCCAGGTGTTGCAGTGTACCTCATACTCAAGGCTGGTAAAGCCGTGATCCGAGGCGACCACGAGCGTCACATCATCCGGCAGCATGTCCCGGATCTGCCCGAGATAGGCGTCGAGTTGTTCGTAGAACTCGAAGAAGGCCTCCCTGTTTTCGCCATCATGTTCGTAATCCTTGAACAGGAAGTGGTTGATCCGGTCGGTCGTCATGAAGACGCCAAAGAAGAGATCCCAGTCGTCGGCCGACAGATACTGCTCAAAGGCGTCAAACCGCCGATCCATGGTCTTGTGGGCGTGGTCGACAAATTCGGTTTTGTCGTCCTTGTGGCCGAGTTTCGCGTTGACATCGATGATGTAGTCGCTGTCGTCCAGCGTTTGGGTCAACTCGTCGGGGTGGCTGGCCTTCTCGACGCTCGGCGAGAGAAAGCCCGAAACCATCCGCTGGACGTTCCGTTGCGGCGGGAACGTGACAGGGACGTTCATCACGGTCGCCTTCCGGTCGGCGTCGGTGACCCGATCCCACAGCCGGGTCGCCTGCACGTCTCGTCCCATCGGGACGTAGGTCTCATAGGAGCCGTTTTCGCGATCCTGAAAGCCATAGACGCCCGTTTCGCCGGGGTTGACACCGGTTGTGAGCGCGGGCCAACAGGCGCTTGATTCCGGCGGGACGATGCTGTCGATCGCGCCACCGACACCCTCCTCACCAAGGGCGGTCAGATTCGGAAACCGGTCGCTGTGCTCCGCAAGCAGACTGTACGGCACGCCGTCGATACCGATGAACGCAACGCGGGGGCCGTCGTCACCGCGTAGCCGTTCGAACAAACCCATATCTGCTCTACTGGTGAGTCACATAAGAAGGTTCAGTTTTCGGCCCATTTGGGCCGCTGTCGGTGACGCTGTGGCGGTGGAGGCAAGTACG
>P_A23_Liq_2_FmtDRAFT_1000322_pt1 | contig 10685 bp, 9 predicted proteins | sample PonA232FremontCA_FD_10599 | JGI IMG/M metagenome (IMG submission 10599) | reverse complement strand
CCGTCGAGTTCGCCGTAGACTTCCCAGTCCGTTCGCTGAACGGCCGAGATATATTCGCCGATACTCGATTCCAGATCATCGCCCTCATCGTGGTGCTCAAGCAGGAGTTCGCCCGTCGACAGCGAGGTATCGTGGTTTCCGAGAACGACGCCGAGGATTTCGTTACGAATATTGCGCCCGGTTCGGGTTTCTCGGGCTCCGTACTTGCCAGTGTTGAGGATGTTATGGAGTGTGTAGAGCAACATCGGACCTGTCGCGGCTTCGAGCGTAATGAAGTGAACGAGATCGTTGCCGGGTTGCACCTTTACGAAGTCGAAGAGGGCTTCGGATTGGTTGCCATCATCATCTCGCATCGTCCCAGATTCGTAGACGGCATTCCGGGTTTCTTTGTTCATCAGGTCGTACTCGTCGGTTGTGTAGGTGTAGCCCTCGACGACCCGGGATTTGATGGCGAAATCCTGATCCCCAGTACCTGCCAGTCCGTAGGTGAGCGTCCCGACGTTCAGTGAACCGTTGAGATCAGTAGGTTCGTTGTATGCATACTCGTCGTCGACGAACTCGTCATCAAGCTCTCTCAACAGGGAGAGTCCTGTGAGTCGCTCTTTGCTGGTGAACTTCTCGCCGTTGACCTGCGCGTGGAGCTTGTCGCCAAACTCCTGCGTTTCAGCGCGGTCGTGACTTGAGTTCCGGAACAGCGTCGGCTCTGTTACGTTTCGTTTGACGACGAGGGTGACCGACGGCTTGCGCTTGCGGTAGATGTCGAACGATTCTTCGAGACCGATTGTTGGGTATTGAACTGTCATTGTGATCAGAGCGATTGTTCGTATGCGTAGTAGTACGAGTTGACCAGTGCGTTCTCCCAGTCAGAGAGTTTCTTCAGGTCGTACAGGTCGTTCTCGACGAGATATTCATGGATCGCTGCGACGAATTCTTTGGCTTCCTCAGTCGTCACATGACCTGCGTAGTCTTCTCGATCAGCGGCAGCGTAGACCTGACTCTCGACGTACTCGATGAGCCGGTCGTCGTCCATTTGCTGGTTCTTTCCGCTGAGGAACGCGTCGAGTGCTTCGCGGAATATTTTTGTTTTCTTATACTTGCTGTCGAACTGTTTGCCGAAGAGGTCGATCCCCCGCTCGGCGACTGTTTTCATTTCCATAAGTGCCTCCTCGTGGTACGTTTCGAAGTACTGTTCAAGATCACCGAGATTGACTGCGTGGTCGTGGTTGACGACCGCAAAGTCGGCGATACTGTGGAAGGTATCGCGGTCGAGCTGGAGGTACGGATTGCTCATGTTGGCATCCTGTCCGACCATGCTCATGATTTTGAATAGCTGGAGGGCGCGCCGAAGGTGCGAATCCGTGTGGGCGTCCTCAACGAACGACGGGAGCGGCCCGAACCGTTCGGCTTCGTCCAGCCCGAGGAGTTCTTGTGGTCGGGTGGTCTCCTCGTCAGCGAAGACCGTGTCCGCGCTCTCGAAGCGCGTGAACGGCCGTCCGATGACCACCTTCATCCCTGACTCTTGGGCGGCTTCCATCACCTGCCGAACCACCGCCATCCGGTGATTTTCGTCCAGCACGTACATCGGCTGGATGAAGTACTGTGGCTTGATGAGATTGCTTGTCACCTCCGGGTCGTCGAGTTCGTCACCATCACCTTGGACGATGTTGCCGACGCGATTGCTTCGCACCCGAACGTCGCCGAGGAAATCGTCGAAATAGAAGTACGCGATTTCGAGGCTGTTGTTCGTGCTCACGTCGTGTTGCTCGCAGACGAACGAAAGCAGGGCGTACTCCAGATTACACACTTCACAGATGGACTTGTATTTCGCGTGCGGCGGAACCCGTCGGGAATATTCCTGTGTTCGATAGATGGCGCTCAGGCCTTTCTGATACTTCGTGTCTGTCTGTCCACCACAGAGGAAACACATCTCGTCTTTCGAACCGAGATCCGGTGCGATGCGGCCATCAAAGAACCGGCCGACGACGGTTCCGATGGCATCGGTCTCGGGTTCGAGGTCGCTGTGGAGTTCCGGCTGAATTTCGTCAGCGAACGCATCAAGGAACTCGCGGTGGGTATCGTAGTTCTCTACGAGATACGCGACGAAGTGGAGTTTGACTTTTTGCACGCCATGTTCTTCCTCTATCCGGTCATAGGCGTCCTGCACTTCCGAATCGGGGAACTCTGATTGCCCATCAATATAGATTGCCTTGGCGAGAACCGGAAAATACTGGTCGAAGTCTTCGGGAATATGCTCAAATCCTTCAACACCAGCAGAGCCGCGGCTGAGTAGTTCCCTAAACGCGTCAGCGATTTTTTGTTCTTTTTCATCGGTCGGAATGCTGACCTCGGCAAGAATGTCGTAATCGAACGCATTCCAGTTGAGTTTACATTCGAATTGGAACTCCGTGCTGACTCGTTCGGGCATGCGTTCTGCGACATCCTCTTTCAACATTGCTCGCTCAACTGGCTCACCGAGGTAGACGATTGAATCCGGAGAACTACCAATAACGACACCGTAGGTTTGATTTCCTGTTTCGCCTGCAATGACCTCCTTCGCTGTCCCGAGTAGCGTGTCGTTCAGAATCGGCTGTTCGAGTTGGGTGAACTCGATTCGGTGTACATCGTCACTGCCGACAAGCGTACTGAGTTGATCATACACACCCTCCGAACCGCGTTTGAGTGCGACGGAGGCAGTGCTGTCACCGATCCGGCAATAACGTTCTAAACCCCGAAATTCCGTTTCAAGCCCTCGTAACTCGGTACTGTTCTCGCCTAATTCGGTTCGGCGGACGAGATACTCCAAATCGTCTCGGTAGCCTTCACCGAGGAACTCTTCAATCCCGAACGGATCGCCTTCTCGTTCTGTCCCGTCGTCGGCCGGTTCCGGATCGAAATACCAGTCGAACGTTTCACTGGCGTTTCCCTCAGCCTCGACACCGTAGGCCTCTCGAACGAACTTGTTCGTATCGTGGAGTGCGAGCGCGGCAGCGAGAACCTTCACGTCTTCCTCATAGTCATANAGGCTCTCGTCTTCGCCCACAGCTTCGTACACAAACGTGTTCACACCGACTGTGACAGCGTTGAGGATGTGAGCCGCCAGCGAGCAGTTCGCGCTGGAATCGACTTTCGCATCGTACTCCCCGGCAGCGTCGATTACGTTCGCATAGAGGTCTGTACTACCGACAATCGTTTCGTGTGCCTCACGAGCAGCATCCGGATTCATTATTCAGTCACCTCCACAGAAACATCACCGCATCCCCGAGCCACAGCACTTCCAACACCCGAGTATTCGGCGAACAGCGCGAGAGCCGTCACCGCGTTCACGACTGATTCGCTGGCGTCTTTGAACGCGTACGCGCACGTCCCCGAGAACCCTTGCCGAAAGATCGGCTGGGTACCGCCGTCGGGATCGTCAACCCGATTGACGAGCACGCTATGAGTATCGTAGCTTCGGGCGTCGGGTTTCTCGATCACCGACTCGGCCAGCGTCTCCCGACCGACATCGAGTTTCAGCCCGTCGGGAGCCGTGTTGTTCCACTTGCCGAGCAGGCTGCCGAAGACCGCGGTTCGCGTCGGGAACATCGTCGTCACCGAGCCGGCATCCTCGATACAGGTCGCCGTTCGAAACTCGATTTCGACGGTCGGATCGGCCCGCTCGTCGGCCTCGGTAAGCAACGCCTCGTGGGCGGTGTTTTCGCTCTCGAAGGCGTCGATGTGGAGCTGACCATGTGTCAACTCCAGCGGCTCGTCAGCGAGCACCAGCCCGGACACGAGGGCCTCGAAGATCGCCTCATCCGCGGGGTCGGTAATCCCCAGCGTCAGCGTATACTCGCTGTCGTGGCGGACGCGCTTGTGATGCGACCGGTCGCCGTCGCCGAACGGCCCCCGGAGCCCGCTGGTGTGCAGGCTGCCGATCTCGGAGTCGTGTACCCGCTGGCTCACCTCGTCGTCGGCCGACTGCAGGAGAGCCAACAGCGCGCTGTACACTGAGTAGCCGTCCGACTGCGGCACGTCGAATCGCTCGTCGGCGCGGAGTGTCAGCTCGATTCGACGCAGGCGGCTGCTCGATTCCGGCTGGGTTTCCATAGCGGGGCTATCTGCACCTTACCGCCAGTCGTGTTAAATCCAGCGACCTATCAGATTCGAAACTTTTCCGTGACAATTGCAGGATACTGCAACACTAAACCCCGGCAGCGACAAGCGACCGACAATGCAGACGTTCATTTCACCGATTGGCTTCAACACGACCAGCGTGACACGGAGCCTGCTTGATCACGGAATCGACAGTGGGGATACGATACAGCTGGTTCGACCGGCTACCGAAACCGACGACGACCGGGCAGCCGAGGCTGTCGAAGATGTCGAACAACTATTGCAGGAAATCGAACCGACAATCTCAGTATCCGTCGAAACAGTATCACATAACGATTTTGAGAACGCCGTGATGACCTGTAGTGACCTCATCAGAACGGCGGACGGGCAAGTCGTGGTGAGTCTGAGTGGTGGGGCGCGAGATGTCCTGTTGCCACTGACTGTCGCAACAATGGCACATGAAGCAACTGTGACGACAACGCTCGGCTACAGCGATATCGATGGGCAGGTTCGAGAGTTAGGCATACCATCGGTTACAACGACGCTCGCTGACGGTGCTCGAATGACACTACAGGCGGTGGCTGACGCTAATTCGAAAGCGACGCTGCCGGAGTTGGCTTCAGGTACTGAAGCAGTGAAGAGTACGATCACGAGGCACGTTACCGCGCTTGAAGACGCTGGCTATGTTTCTTCTTGGATGGAAGACCGAATCAAGCATGTTTCGATTACGTTATCAGGGCGATTGTATCTTGCAACGCTGGGACAAGGTCAAGACAAAACTTGATCCGGCATTCGTGGCTAAGTTGTTCAATATTTCTGGCCGTGAGAGCGTGATTTCACCAATGGATCAGTCAGTATCGAGCGTGATCCGGAGAAGGCACAGGGACAGTTCAACTGTGCTTACCTAACAAACAGACGACCAAAGCCACACATAGTTTAGTAAGAACTGTCGGTGAATACACTTCGAACGTGGGGTGTCCCTCCCGGTTGAAATTTGAGGCTATTCGTCACTCATATCCTCATCAATCGTATTCTCTGGGTTGCCTTCCAGATCCTCGGCATCGAAGGTGTCAGCACTGGTCTGTTCGTTCGATGGCTTCTCACCTGACTCGTGGGCTTCTCTCCACATCTCTGTGTCAACGGCAGCTCGAAGGTCATCAAGGAGGTCAGGAGCGTGTTCAGCCAGAAGATCGGCATCGTGGCTGATTTTTTCAATTCGACTTTTCAGGTGCGACCGTATATTATACTCGTCGCTGTCCGAACGGTCACCAGCAAGCGCAGCTCGTTCAGCGTCAGTGAGGAGTCCTCGACCTCCGTTCGATGTGTCGGAGTCTTCGTCCATGCCGGATATGGTACCGTTCCCGAGTTTAATGTTATACTGACTTTCAGGGCGTGACACACCACGTTGCGAGTGAAACCACCAGCTACCGAGTAGTATTTGCATGATATCTTTGACGAGCGTGCAACGATTCTGTAGAAGATCATCGCTGCTATACTCCAATATCGATAGAATAAGGCGATAACGGCCTCGATCAGAGTTGCACGCTTCTCTACGAACACGCAATACGCTTGGCCGCCGTAAGCAGTTGAACCACTGATATTATCACTGACTGGTATGCAAGATGGACAGAGCGAATCTTACACTGACTGAGGTCAAAAATCAGTCAGTCTTTAGCGTGAATTATTATAATAAAGTTTATAAATATTATTGTCATAATTCACCGCCCAACTCCACACGGAATGCATCGAAGTCGTGTCGAAAGCGAAATTCGACTCGAATGGTGTAGAAGACATTCGGTGCTGGATGGAATAGAAACAAGCGTCAGTGGCCGACTGCCCAAGGATACCCACCAGTGGCTTGCTCGCCACGGCCGTGCTCGTCGTGGTTGTGACCATCATGAGTATGGCCCGCTTTGTCGTGGTTGGCTGGCGCGCCAGTTGCAACCACATCGTCGATGCGAAGTATCAGCGACGCGGCCTCAGCAGCCCTCCCAATGGCGGTGTAGAACACGGCGGCAGGTTCAACTACACCGACACTGGCCATATCCTGAAGATTACCATCTGAATCGATACCAACAGTTCGTTCGCCAGCGTGGTGTCGATGCTGGAGTGCCGTGATGGTGTCGGTGGGATCCTGTCCAGCATTCCGTGCGAGCACACGCGGCACGCTCTTGAGTGCCTCTGCGAAGGCCTCGATTGCAAGTTGTGTCCGGTTGGAGACGCTTGTGGCGTAATCCAAGACATCGTCAGCAAGTGCGACCGCAGCAGCACCGCCGCCAGGGAGCAAGAGTCCGTCTTGATGTGCAAGTCGCACGACATCAATGCAATCGTTGATGATTCTGCGAACCTCCTCCGAGACGTGCTCAGTTCCGCCCCGAAGCAGCAGCGATGTCTGGGGTTTGTCAGTGATTCCGCGGATGGTAAGAGTCGGTGTCGTTCCAACCGTCTGGTGTTCAATGGCGTCCGCACACCCGGTGTCATCAAGTGTGAGGCTGTCAACAGACCGCACGGGCGAGCTCTCGGTCATCCGCACAATCGCGTCGAATTCGTCCTGTCGGGTTCGTTCGACCACGAGCACACCTCGGTGGAAGAGCTGGTTCCGAACAGTCTCATCGATGGATTTCTGACAAATGAGTGCGTCAACATCCAAACCCAGTATTTGACTGACAATCTCTTTTCTCACGTTCTGTTCGTAGGCTTGGAAGTCGCTAACCTGGTTAGCGTCCTGCAGTTCAACCGCCTCAATATGATCTGAGATTTCTATCCCAATTTCGTTGTCGACCATCGCGACAGTCGGGGTCGCGAGGGGCGCATCGGCGGTCGCGCTAATCGATTCGAGCGACGTTGAGGAAGTGTCTGTATCAATGAGTAGTCCGTTAATTTGTTCAGAGCCCCTGAGCTGTCCGCCAGCGTAGGATTTGAGCGTGAGCCGAGACGTGTCGAAATCGACGTGCTGGAGTGCCTCAACGGTAAGTTCGGCGAACCGTGCGGTGGATCTATGATCCCACCGACCAGTAACGGCGGTTTCGGCGACCTGTGTGAGCCGGGTCGTGGCTTGATCGTCGATGGTCATTCCGAAATCGCGGATTTGTCGCTGGGCGTAGTCGACTGCCTTGGCGTATCCGTTGACGATAGTTGTCGGGTGCATACCATCGTCACGCAACGATTTCGCCGCTTGAAGGAGTTCGCCAGTCAAAAGAATCACCGTCGTCGTCCCGTCACCGACGGCGTCGGCCTGCGCGTCGGCGACTCGCTCAACCACCCGGCCGACCGGACTCTCAATCTCCATCCGGTCGAGGATGATCGAACCATCGTTGGTGACGACGACTGTGCCGCGGTCGTTGATAAGCATCTTGTCCATGCCGTTAGGACCGAGTGTCGTCCGGAGTGCTGAGGAGAGTGCGCTGGCTGCTGTGAGAATCGCCTCTCCCGGTTTCTGAGTCTCGGTATCGGGCTGGTCGCTGGTCGATATATCAATTGCCATTTGAAATATTGTGGATAGTGTTGAGTTGTCGGATGGAAATCGAATTCTTACAGCGGATCGTCGGTGATACAGATATCGCCGCGGTCGGCTCTATTCTCTTCGACTCCGGCTGGCGACGCATCGAACTCGAAGGCACCGGTTGGGAGTGCTAGAGTCGAACACGCGTTAGGTACGTCCACAACGCCACTCTGACGACCCTCAACGGGCACGGTTCCGAGGATATGGAGGGCCTGCTGGCCAGTGTAGCCGAACTCCTTGAGATAATCGATCGCCTGCAGACAGGCCCGCCGGTAAGCAGTGTGTGAGTCCATGTAGCGTTGTTCCCCGTCCTCGGTGACAGAGTAGCCACAGAATGTGACATAGTCCTCGAAGTTTGGCCCCCGGTGACCCGGCTCGAAGATGGGGTGGTTGACACCGAGTTTGTCCATACCGTCTTTGACCAGATTGAACTCGATGTCGACGTAGGCGGCCATCTCGATCGCGCCACAGAACGAGATTTCGCCATCGCCCTGCGACGCGTGAAAGTCGCCGATACCAAACTTCGCACCCTCGACATAGACTGGGAAGTAAACGGTCGACCCGATGGAGAGATCCTTGATATCGTGGTTACCACCGTGTTCACGAGGCGGTACAGTTCGTGCTGCCTCCTCCGCAGCCTCCTCGGCCTCTTCGGGATCCATCTCACCCATCAGGGCACCCTCAGGCGTTGGCGGGTTCGCGACACCGGGTTCCTCCTCGCCGGTGGGGTGGTTCTGAATGGATTCGGGATCTTCCTCATGCTTGTCAATCAGTTCCTGTTCGCGCTCGTTCCACTCTGCGAGCAATTCCTCGCTCGGCGCACAGCCGGCCAGCCCAGGGTGAATCTTTCCTTCATACTCAACATCCGGGATATGCCGTGAAGAGACCTGATAGCCGTTGATGTCCCAAATTGATTTCGCTGCTTTCGGGAAGTGATCAGTCAGGAACCCGCCGCCGTTCTGCTGTGAGAACGTCCCAGTAAAGCCGAACTCCGACCGGTCGTTGAGTGGTCCCATGTCATGAAAGTCGACCTTCAGCAGGTCGCCCGGTTCCGCACCGTTTACGTGTACCGGGCCCGCTAAATAGTGAACCTGACTGAGGTCAACATCTCTTACCTCGTTTGCGCTGTCGTTGTCGGTTATCTGTCCGCCAGTCCAATCAAGCGCTTCCAGACGCATCGTCTCACCGGGATCAGCCTCAATGACTGCTGGGATATCTGGATGCCACCGATTAAACGGGTTCGAACCTGGTTGTTCGTCGGGTTCCTTGTCAACATCTACCTCAAATTTCTTTTCAGGCATTACAAATCTCAAATTGAATGGGATACGTATAAATCTATCCTATTTTGCAAATAAGATAAATTTCTAAACGACTTTTGTGTCTAAATCACATATATTGTAGGTGGATTTCCGATGAATAGACAGCCACCTCCGAATATCTGGGCAAAAATAACCTTATTTACAATTATGCCACGTATAGCATTAGATTAAAATACGAAAAGGGCAAACGCAATTTAAGTTAATTTTATTTTGGTATATAGAAAAACATAATAAGATGTTTAGAAATATAAAAACTAATATATAACACAAAGATAACTTTTGCATGTTTAAGAAACAGAAACAGGTGCTCGTCGCCACAGAATCGTTCTTGCTTGTCGGAATCGGCGGTTTCACCGGGTCAAACCTCAGATATTTCTCCGAGTCACTCATTACATCAACGCTGTTGTCGACAGCAGTTGTCAACATCCTCGGCTGTTTCGCGCTTGGGATGTTATTCTATGAGAGAGAGCTAGTAAGCATTATTTCTGACAGGGGCCGGCGCGTCCTCGGGACGGGCGTCCTCTCCTCGTTTACAACCTACAGCACGTTTGTACTCGATACGGTCACCGCGGCACCGCGGTTCGGACTTGCGTATCTATTTGGTAGTTACGTACTCGGCTTCGCTGGGGTACTGCTCGGCCGACAGACCATCCGATGGGCGTCGAGCACTCAGCAAGGGGAGTCCCAATGACTCAACTCGCGTATATCCTCGGACTCGGTGGGGCATTCGGTGCGGTTCTCCGCTTCGCCATCGGGCAGTTGCTCAGTGACGACCGGTTCCCAGTCTCAACGCTTGTGGTGAACGCAGTCGGGAGCTTCCTGCTCGGGCTGGCCGTGTTCGGTGGACTAAATGGTGACCTCTTCATCTTTTTCGCTGTCGGCCTGTGCGGGTCGTTCACGACGTACTCGTCATTCTCCGTCGATGCCATCGAGCTGTGGGATAGCAACCCGAAGAAAGCGGTCGTCTACGTGGTCATGATGACACTGCTCTGTCTCGCTGCTGCCGGACTCGCAGCGGGTGTCGTGCGCCTTGTCTCTCCGTAGGCCGCCACGGTTGGTGCGATGTATTCAGCATAATCGGTAGAAACTATCATATATTATATATTTAGAGCCGATCACCTCTCCGTTCTGACTCACCGCGTACTGAACTTTGGATTCTCTGTGTAGAGTCCAAAGTTAACCAACGCAAATCCGGCCCCTGTTGATAAGCAAGCCATCTCAAAATGAGCGAATCAACAGATTCCAAAGTTCAGCCGGGCGTATAGATGGAACCATCGCGGGTTGAATCGGATCGAGCAACAGAGTCACCAGCCAGGGCGTGCGTGGCATCCCGCCAGCGTCGTAGAGGATAGCGATGGTCGATCACAGTGCCCACCTAGGCCGCACCGCCGTCATCACTCATCGACTGCACCCTCGTAGTCCCAGACGAGGCTGCCACCCTCACGATGAACCTCATATCGATATGGGCCATGGGGACACGTAGAGCACCCATCCTTCCCGCAGGATACCTTCTTGATTACTGTCGTTGTCTCACCGGTGGCATCGACTTCCTCAAGCGACTCGTCATCATCCACCTCGATCTCCTCAGCAGAGATATCGCTACGGTACTCGATGAGGTCGTCAATCCACGATTGCAGTTCACGAAGGGTGGTATCGTCCTGTTTGGGGACACCCTCTGCGATGTACTTTGGGAGGCTTGCAGGCGATTGGGGTTGATCCGCTGGCATTCTTACCAAACAATAGAATCCGATAAGGCATAATTGTTAGGTAAG
>P_A23_Liq_2_FmtDRAFT_1000319_pt1 | contig 10727 bp, 7 predicted proteins | sample PonA232FremontCA_FD_10599 | JGI IMG/M metagenome (IMG submission 10599) | reverse complement strand
CCACGTCGACGTCCGCGAGGCGCTCCTCGTCGACGTCGGCGGGAGCTGTCGCGTGGGTCTCGACCGCGACCGGTCCGTCGTCGCCGCGGTTCTCTGGGTCGGCCCCCGACTCGACCTCGTCGGTGAGTCGGGGGTCGTCTGCGAGCACGAGAACGGACGCGCGCTCACCCAACGCAGGAGTCACAATTGTACGAATTAGTACACGCCGAGAGCATAAAACTTCGTACCGATCTCCGCAGTCGGGCGGTTCCGGCCGTCCCGCGCTCCGCCCTCTTCGCCGGCGACGAGCGACCCCGGAACCCTTTTGGAGCAACACGGGCCACGTTCGTGTAATGAGCGATCTCGAAGCGGAGTACCGTCTCGACTACTTCGAGGAGGAGGGGTTCGAGCGCAAGGAGTGTCCCTCCTGTGGCGCGCACTTCTGGACCCGCGACGGCGACCGCGACCTGTGCGGCGAGCCGCCCTGCGAGGACTACAGCTTCATCGACGACCCGGGCTTCCCGGAGGCGCACTCGCTGTCGGAGATGCGCGAGGCGTTCCTCTCCTTCTTCGAAGACAACGGCCACGAGCGGATCGACCCGTACCCGGTCGCCGCGAACCGCTGGCGCGATGACGTGCTCCTGACGCAGGCGTCGATCTACGACTTCCAGCCGCTCGTCACCTCGGGACAGACGCCCCCGCCGGCGAACCCGCTGACCATCTCGCAGCCCTGTATCCGGATGCAGGACATCGACAACGTCGGCAAGACGGGCCGGCACACGATGGCGTTCGAGATGATGGCCCACCACGCGTTCAACACGCGCGAGGAGGTCGACGAGGACGAGTACGCCTACCACGGCGAGGTGTACTGGAAAGACGAGACGGTCCGGTACTGCGACGAGCTGTTCGAGAGCCTCGGCGCCGACCTCGAAGAGATCACTTACATCGAGGACCCGTGGGTCGGCGGCGGTAACGCCGGCCCCGCCATCGAGGTCATCTACAAGGGCGCCGAGCTGGCGACGCTCGTCTTCATGTGTATGGAGCGGGACCCCGACGGCGACTACGAGATGAAAGACGGGAACTCGTACTCGTTCATGGACACGTACATCGTCGACACCGGGTACGGGTTAGAGCGGTGGACGTGGATGAGCCAGGGGACCGCGACCGTGTACGAGGCCGTCTACCCCGACGCGATCGACTTCCTGAAAGACAACGCCGGTGTCGAGCACACCGAGGCCGAACGCGAGATCGTCCACCGCGCCGCCAAGCTCTCCGGCCGGCTCGACATCGACGACGTCGACGACGTGGAGGCCGCCCGCGGCGAGATCGCAGACCGGCTCAACGTGGACGTCGACCGACTGCGCGAGCTGGTGGAACCGCTCGAAGCGATCTACGCGATCGCCGACCACTCGCGGACGCTCGCGTACATGTTCGGCGACGAGATCGTCCCGTCGAACGTCGGCACGGGCTACCTTGCCCGGATGGTGCTCCGCCGGATGAAGCGCCTCGTCGACGAGGTCGGCGTCGACGCGCCGCTCGACGAGCTGGTCGACATGCAGGCCGAGCGGCTCGGCTACGAGAACCGCGACACGATCCGCGAGATCGTCCGCAGCGAGGAGCGGAAGTACGAGCGGACGCTGGAGCGCGGCGCCCGCAAGGTCGAACAGCTCGCCGACGAGTACGCCGGCACCGGTGAGCCGATCCCGACGGGGGAGCTACTGGAGCTGTACGACTCCCACGGGATCCAGCCCGACATGGTCGCCGACATCGCCGACGAGCGCGGCGCGACCGTCGACGTGCCCGACGACTTCTACGCGCTCGTCGCCGACCGACACGAGGAGGGCGACGCCGCGGGAGAGAGCGACGAGCGCGACGAGCGGCTCGCCGACCTCCCCGAGACGGAGAAGCTGTTCTACGACGACCAGGGACGCACGGAGTTCGAGGCGGTCGTCCTCGACGTGCTGGAGGCCGAGGGCGGGTACGACGTGGTGCTGGACCAGACGATGTTCTACCCCGAGGGCGGCGGTCAGCCGGCCGACCGCGGCCACCTCACGGTCGGAGAGACCACCGTCGACGTCGACGACGTTCAGGAGGTCGACGGGGTCGTGCTCCACCGCACGGACGCGGACCCCGGCAAAGGCGAGTTCGTCACGGGGCAGGTGGACGGCGACCGCCGCGACCGACTGCGCGCGCACCACACCGCGACGCACCTGATCGGTCACGCCGCCCGCGAGGTGCTCGGCGACCACGTCCGGCAGGCTGGCGCCCAGAAGGGAACCGACTCGGCGCGGCTCGACGTGCGCCACTTCGAGCGCATCGACCGCGAGGACGTGAAGGCGATCGAGCGCGTCGCGAACGAGTTGGTCCGCGACGACGTCCCCGTCCGCCAGGAGTGGCCCGACCGCAACGAGGCGGAGGCCGAGCACGGCTTCGACCTGTACCAGGGCGGCGTCCCGCCGGGAACGAACGTCCGGCTGATCCACGTCGGCGACGCCGACGTCCAGGCCTGCGCCGGCACGCACGTCGCCCGCACCGGCGAGATCGGCGCCGTGAAAGTGCTGAAGACGGAGCCGGTACAGGACGGCGTCGAGCGCATCGTCTTCGCGGCCGGGGCCGCGGCGGTGGAGGCGACCCAGCGCACCGAGGACGCGCTGTACGACGCGGCCGAGGTCCTGGACGTGGACCCGCTCGACGTGCCGGACACCGCCGAGCGCTTCTTCGAGGAGTGGAAGGCCCGCGGCAAGGAGATCGAGTCGCTCAAAGAGGAGCTCGCGGCCGCGCGGGCCGCCGGCGGCGCCGACGCCGAGGCGGTCGAGGTCGCCGGGACGACAGCGGTGATCCAGCGGCTCGACGGCGACGCCGACGAACTGCGCGCGACCGCGAACGCCCACGTCGACGACGGGAAAGTCGCGGTGATCGGCAGCGGCGCGGACGGCTCCGCGAGCTTCGTCGTCGGCGTCCCCGATTGCGTCGACGTGAACGCGGGGCAGGTCGTCTCGGAGCTCGCCGGGCGCGTCGGCGGCGGCGGCGGCGGGCCGCCGGACTTCGCGCAGGGCGGCGGCCCGGACGCGGACGCCTTAGACGACGCCCTCGACGCGGCGCCGGACGTGCTCCGCAGCCTTCAGGAGGCCTGAACGCGCCCAGTTCGCCACTATGCCGCACGCGACCAACGCCGGGACCGAGATCCGGTACGAGGTGGACGCCCCCGACACCGGCGACGGCGACGAGGCGGTGGTGTTCTGCGGCGACGTCGGGCTCGGCGCCTGGCAGTTCGGCTGGCAGCACGCGGCGCTCGCCGGTCCACACACCGTGATCACCCCGGAGACGCGCGGTGTCGGGCGGTCCGACGCCCCGCCCGGCCCGTACGCGGTCGGGGAGCTCGCGGCCGACGTGGACGCGGTGTGTGCCGCCGAGGGGATCCGAAACGCTCACCTCGTCGGCTACGGGCTCGGCGGGATGGTCGCGCTGACGGCCGCGGCGAGTTCCTCGCGGCCGGCGAGCGTCGCGCTCGTCGGGACGCCGCCCGCGGGGGACGCCTACAACCCCGACGGCGTCTGGGCCCCCCCGGCCGATCCGGCCGCGGTCGAGGGGTCGCTGAACGGCCTCCTCTCGCTCGACTTCCGTGAGGCCCACCCCGACGCGCTCTCGCGGATCGCGGAGTGGCGCCTCGCGGAGGACGCCGACCGCGAGACGTACGAGGCGCACCGCGCCGCGATCGAGGGGTTCGACCTCACCGGTCGCCTCCACGAGATCACCACGCCCGCGCTCGTCGTCCACGGCACCGACGACACGGTCTGTCCGGCCACGGCCGGGGAGACGCTCGCGGAGGGGCTCCCCCGCGGGGAGTTCCACGGGATCGACGGGGCGCGCCACCTCGTCGGAGTCGAGGCGTCGGCCGCGGTCAACGACCTCCTCGTCGGCTGGCTCGCCGAACACGCGGCCGGCCGGTTCGAGTAGGCGCGGCGTTCGGGGCCGCGCGACGCCCGCGTCCGCGTCGTCGGCCGGGGCGTCCGGCGTCGCAACCGTTTTGTGACTCTCGCCGAACCCTTCACCTGATGACTCGCCTCCGGTTCGCCCTGCTGAACGCCGCCCACGACGGTGCGAACACCCGGCGGAACTTCCGCAGAGAACTCGACGCCGACCTCGTCGAGTTCGACGCCGTCGCGGGAGACCTCCCCGATCACACCGAGTTCGACGGCGTCGTGGTGACCGGGTCGCGCTCGTCGGTCTACTGGGACGAGGCGTGGATCCCGCCGCTCGTCGACTACGTCGCCGAGGCCGCCGACGCCGGCGTCCCCGTCCTCGGCGTCTGTTACGGTCACCAGGTGCTCGCGGAGGCGCTCGGCGGCCGCGTCGCGGGCATGGACGGGTTCGAGATCGGCTACAACGAGATCCGCCGACCTCGCGACGACCCGCTGTTCGAGGGGATCGACGAGACGTTCACCGCCTTCACCACCCACGGCGACGCAGTCGTCGAACTCCCGCCGTCAGCGACGCTGCTCGCGGAGAACGACCGCGGCGTCCACGCGTTCCGCGACGGCCACTGCTGGGGGGTCCAGTTCCACCCGGAGTACGACATCGACACGGCCCGCGACGTGACCGACGGTAAGCGGGATCAGATCGGTGACGCCCGCGTGGACGGCGTCCTCGAGTCGATCACGCCCGACGCCTACGACGCCGCCTGCGAGGCGAAGCAACTGTTCGAGAACTTCACCGGTTACGCCGAGCGGTTGGCGGCCGAGCGGGCGGAGCGGGCGGCCGCGGACGACTGAGCGGGTCGACCGGTTCGACGGAGGCGCGACCGCCGCGCCGCTCGACCGGCACGACCGATGCGACGACTGACCGGCGCGATTCCACGCCGTCCGCCCGCGGCCCCCGGTCGAACACCCTTATACGGTTCCCGTCCCGAACTCGGGTATGAACGTAGTACCGGACACGAGCGCGGTCGTCGACGGCCGCGTGTCCGAACGCGTCGCGGACGGGACCTACGAGTCGGTCACCGTGTTCGTCCCGGAGGCGGTCGTCGGCGAGTTGGAGTCGCAGGCGAACGACGGGCTCGAATCCGGCTGGGACGGGCTCAGCGAACTCAAGCGGCTCGCGGACTACGCCGACGACGGGACGATCGAGCTGCGGTACGTCGGCGAGCGCGCGAGCGGCGACGCCCGCTCGAACGCACACGAGGGCGACGTGGACGCGCTGATCCGCGACCTCGCCGCCGACCACGACGCGACGCTCCTCTCCAGCGACGTGGTTCAGGCCGAGGTGGCCCGCGCGAAGGGGCTCGACGTCGAGTACGTCGAGCCCGTCGCCCGCGGCGTCGTCGACGAGCTGCCGATACAGGACTTTTTCACCGACGAGACGATGTCAGTCCACCTCAAGACGGGGACCGTCCCGAAGGCGAAACGCGGGGCGCTCGGCGAGATGCGCTACGTCGAGATCGCGGACGACCCCACCGACGAGGCGCAGCTGCGGGAGTGGGCGAACTCGATCGTCGACCTGGCCCGCCAGTCGAGCGAGGGGTTCATCGAGCTCTCTGACGACGGGATGAACATCGTCCAGTTCCGCAACTACCGGATCGCGGTGGCGCGCCCGCCGTTCGCCGACGGCGTCGAGATCACCGCCGTCCGCCCCATCGCGAAGACGGACCTCGACGACTACGAGTTCGCCGACGAGCTCCGCGACCGGTTCGCGGAGCGGAAACGCGGNGTCCTCATCTCGGGCTCGCCCGGCGCCGGGAAGTCGACGTTCGCGCAGGCGGTCGCGGAGTTCCTAAACGACAGCGACTACGCGGTGAAGACGATGGAGAAGCCCCGGGACCTCCAAGTCGGTCCCGAGATCACGCAGTACGGCGCGCTCGGCGGCGAGATGGAGAACACCGCCGACTCTCTCCTCCTCGTCCGGCCGGACTACACCATCTACGACGAGGTCCGGAAGACGAACGACTTCGAGGTGTTCTCCGACATGCGTATGGCTGGCGTCGGCATGGTCGGCGTCGTCCACGCCTCCCGCGCCATCGACGCGCTCCAGCGGCTCGTCGGCCGCGTCGAACTCGGGATGATCCCGCAGATCGTCGACACCGTCGTCTACATCGAGGCCGGTGAGGTCCACACGGTCTACGACGTGACGACGGAAGTGAAGGTGCCGGCGGGGCTCACCGCCGAGGACCTTGCCCGTCCGGTCATTCAGGTGTCGAACTTCGAGACCGGTCGGCCGGAGTACGAGATATACACGTTCAACCGGCAGGTCGTCACCGTCCCGCTCGACGAGGACGGCGGCGAGGCGGGGAGCGAGACGGGCGTCGGCCGCATCGCGAAAAAGGAGATCGAACGCGAGATCCGCTCGGTCGCGCACGGCCACGTCGAGGTGGAGCTGAACGGCGACGACGAGGCGGTCGTCTACGTCACCGAGGGCGACATCGGCACGGTGATCGGGAAGGGCGGCGGCCGCATCGCCGACATCGAGAACCGCCTCGGGATCGACATCGACGTCCGCACGCACGACGAGAAGCCCGGCGGGTCCGGCGGCGGTCCCGCCGGCGGCCCCGAGAACGGGCACGGCGACGGGCAGGTCGGCGCCGAGCGCGGGACGGTGGTCGCGCCGGAGATCACCTCGCGTCACGTCGTCATCGATGTCGACGACGAGGTCGGCGAGACGGTCGAAGTGCGCGCGGACGGCGAGTACCTCTTCACCGCCACGGTCGGGCGCGGCGGTGAGGTTCAGGTCTCGCGCGGCTCGGCCATCGCCGAGGAACTGGAGGACGCGATCGACCGGAACCGGACCGTGACGGTCGTCCCGGCGCGGTGAATCCCGCAACCGGCCGTTCGGGTCGGACGTAGCCGCCCGACGGCCGTCCGATCGCCCCGCTGGCTGGCGATCGCATCCACGCCAGACGTTTTCGCTCGCTGTCACGTCGTCGTTCGACGCGGCCACATACCACGATTGTCGTAACGTATCCCTCCTGAAAGATAACGCTTTTTTGACGGCCTAGATAACTCGGGGTATGGCTGATGAGTTAAAACGCGGGCTCGAGGGCGTCCTCGTCGCGGAGTCAGATCTGAGCTACGTCGACGGCGAGGTCGGGAAGCTCGTGTATCGCGGGTACGACATCGAAGACCTGGCGCGGGGCGCGAGCTACGAGGAGGTGCTGTACCTCCTGTGGCACGGCTCGCTCCCCACCGCCGCGGAGCTCGACGCGTTCGCCGCCGACCTCGCGGCGGAGCGCGAGGTTGACGACGACGTCATCGAGACGGTCCGCGCGCTCGCGGACGCCGGCGAGCGTCCGATGGCCGCGCTCCGGACCGCGACGTCGATGCTGTCGGCGTACGACCCGGACGACGAGGCCGACCCCGGTGAGGCCACGCTTCGTCAGGGACGACGGATCACGGCGAAGATCCCGACGGTCCTCGCCGCGTTCGAGCGCGTCCGTCAGGGCGAGGAGCCGGTCGCCCCCGACCCGGACCTCTCGCACGCCGGGAACTTCCTCTACATGCTGACCGGGACCGAGCCGGACGACGTGAGCGAGGAGACGTTCGACATGGCGCTCACGCTCCACGCCGACCACGGGCTCAACGCCTCCACGTTCACCGCGATGGTGATCGGGTCGACGATGGCGGACGTTTACTCCGGCGTCACCGGGGGTATCGGCGCGCTCTCCGGCCCGCTCCACGGCGGCGCGAACCAAGACGTGATGGAGGTGCTCCACGAGGTGGACGCCTCCTCGAAAGACCCCGTCCAGTGGGTGAAAGACGCCCGGGACGACGGACGGCGCGTCCCCGGCTTCGGGCACCGCGTCTACAAGGTGAAAGACCCCCGCGCGAACATCCTCGAGGAGAAGCTCCGCGACCTCGCCGAGTCGTCGGGCGACACCAAGTGGCTGGACTACACCACCGCCATCGAGGAGTACCTCACCGAACAGGGGCTCGTCGAGGAGGGGATCGCCCCGAACGTCGACTTCTACTCCGGCTCCGTCTACGACTCGCTCGGCATCCCCGTCGACATGTACACGCCCATCTTCGCGATGAGCCGCGTCGGCGGCTGGATCGCGCACGTCGCCGAGTATCAAGAGGACAACCGCCTCATCCGTCCGCGCGCCCGGTACACCGGTCCGGAAGACAGCGAGTTCGTTCCCCTCGACGAACGGTAACGGTCGCGCCCGCCGCCCACCCGCCTTCTCCGAACGGCTCTTCAAACGTCGCGGCGCGTCACCCGCTCGCAGAATATGTGCGTCCGCGACCGATCGGCCCGGCTCCTCAGATTCCGAACCGCTCGCGGGCGTACTTCGCGAGCAGCGGGACATCGTCGAGGTGAAGCAGCCGCGCCATCCCCGCCTTCTCGCCGCGGTTCGCCTTCGCCAAGATGTCGTCGTCCGTCTCTTGGAGATCGCGCATCAACCGGTCGTACCGCTCGTTGGGTGCGAGGTACAGCAACTCCGTGAGCGTCAGTCGCGACTCCGCGCGCGGCGCCACGTCTCGGTGCCAGAGCGTCTCGTACACCGCGAGGCTCTCCGCGTCGATGCGCCGCTCCGAGTCGGTGAGACAGCGGTCGACGGTCGCCGCGGCGGCGCGGGCCGACTTCATGCCCTTGTGGATCCCTTCTCCCCACAGCGGGTCGATGCTCGGCACGGTGTCGCCGACGGCGAGGAACCGGTCGGTGTACATCTGCTCCGGGCGCTGAATGTGCGCGGAGCCGCGGTGGACCGTCTCGTCGATCTGTTCCGCCTCGGCGAACCGCGGGTCGCGGTCGATCCAGTCGTCGAGGTACCCGTCGACGGTCTTCCCCGCCTCGGCGAACTCGCGGTGGCGGTCGTTCTGGATGTAACAGATGCCGACCTTCGCGGTGTCCTCGCCGGTCGCGAAGATCCACGAGTAGCCGCCGGGCGCGATGTTGTGGTCCAAGCGGAGCATCATCGCCCGCCGGAGGTCCGCGTAGTCCGGGTGGTTCATCTCGACGCCCTCCATCTCGTACTCGATACCGATGGCTTGGTTCTCGCGTTCGAGGTCGACCACGTCGAGCGCGCTGGCGATCGGTGCGGCCGGACCGGTAGCGTCGATCACGATGTCGGCGTACACCGCTTCGTCGCCGTTGTACCGCACCCCCTCGATGACGCCGTCGTCGTCGAGGATCGGCCGCGAGACCCGCGCGTCGAAGCGGTACTCCGCGCCGTTGTCGCGACCGTCGGCGACGAGGAACTGCTTGAACTCCGCGAACTCCAACACCGCGCCCGGCTGGTAGCTCTCATAGTACTCGTTGGGCGACTCCAGCACGACGTCGTCGGTGTACGACATCACGACGTCGTCGGGGATTCCGAAAGAGGACATCATCGACGGGAACGTGCCCGCCGTCGACTTGTTGCTCTGTCGCGGGAACTCGTCTTCCGACTCCGTCTCTAAGACGACGACGTCGTAGTCGCGCGTCGCCAGGTCACGGGCGCACTGCGCGCCCGCCGGACCGGCGCCGGCGATGGCGACGTCGTAGCGGTCAACCATACACGACGGTTACGGACCCACCTAATTAGGCTTGCTGAAACCCACCGGAAAATACGCGCGAACCCCCTCGTTCGCCCGGTTTTGGCCGTCGAGAGAGGTCGGAATTACCGGGGTCTCATCCGGCGGTCGGACGCAGACCCGGCCCCCGAAACGGGCGTCGGATCGGGTCCGCCCGCCGGGACCGCGGCGCGGTTCAGTAGAACTCGCGGACGAGGTCGGTCGCGCCCTCGGGGGCGCCGTCCGGAAGCACCGACATGTCCTCGTCGACGCCGTGCTGCTCGTGGTACGGCACCGACGACTCGTCCTTGTAGATGACGCCCTGGTGTTCCTTCTCGTTGTCGAGGATCACGTCCTTCGCCGCCTCGCGGTCGGTCGGGTCGTGGTCCGCCTCCTTCAGGTCGACCAGCGAGTCGCGGAAGTAGTCGTACGTGTCGACGTCGTTGAAGGTGACGCAGGGGGAGTAGACGTTGACGAAGCCGAACCCGTCGTGCTCGATGGCCTCCTGGATGATCTCTTGGTGGCGGAGCGCGTCCGAGGAGAACGACTGCGCGATGAACGTCGCGCCGGAGGCGAGCGCCAGCGCGTGGGGGTTCACCGGCGGCTGTTTGGGCCCGTCGGGGCTCGTCGACGTCTCGAAGTCCTCGCGGGAGGTCGGCGACGCTTGGCCCTTCGTCAGCCCGTAGATGCGGTTGTCCATCACGACGTACGTCATGTCGACGTTGCGCCGGACGGCGTGGACGAAGTGGCCCGCGCCGATGGAGTAGCCGTCGCCGTCGCCGCCGGCCACCATCACCTCGATGTCGGGCCGCGCCATCTTGACGCCGGTGCCGACGGGGAGCGCGCGCCCGTGAACCCCGTGGAGCGCGTAGCTGTGCATGTACGTGCCGATCTTGCCGGAACAGCCGATGCCGGCGACGACGAAGGTGTTGTCGGGGTCGTTGCCCGTCTCCGCGAGGGCCTTCATCATCCCGTTCATCGTCCCGAAGTCGCCGCACCCCGGGCACCACGTCGGCTGCTTGTCGGACTTGAAATCGGTGAATCGAATGTCTGAGCTCATTGGTTACGCCTCCACCCCCGCTTCGAGGGTCGACTTGATCTCCGCTGCGAGTTCGTCGGCCTTGAACCGCACGCCGTTGTACTTGTTCACGCGGTCGACGCGTTCGAGCACGTCGTGTTCGACGAGGTCCGCGAACTGGCCCTGCTCGTTACACTCGACGACGACCGTCGTCTCGGCGGCCGCCACGTCNTCCGCGAGGTCCGGCC
>P_A23_Liq_2_FmtDRAFT_1000318_pt1 | contig 10758 bp, 9 predicted proteins | sample PonA232FremontCA_FD_10599 | JGI IMG/M metagenome (IMG submission 10599) | reverse complement strand
GAGACTCGGGCGGCGGTCTGGATCCAGGTCGTCGTACGCCGTCGGGGTGAACGAGCGTGCCATGTCCGATTGTATTCCTTTGAAGCATAAGTATGGCTCGAAATATGCGTGTGATAGATAGCGATAGATCTTGCCGCTTACGGTGAGCGGCTTCGGCAGGCCCCGCGGCACCCGCCGCGTCCGCCCGTGTGCCGCCGTGTCGCGGCGGTCCGCGAACGGACGCTCTTATACGCGTCGGCGGCGAAGCCGGGGTAACATGATATTCGAGGGCCTCCCGACGACTCCGCGCTCCGAGGAGCTCGTCGACAAGGCGTTCTCGCGGGCGGCGCGGGCCGGGCGCGCGAAGCGCGGCCACGAGGCGCAGGAGTCGATGCTACGGACCGCCGGCAACGTGCTCTCGGACAACTTGGAGAACGTCGTCACCTCGTGGCCCGACTTCGGCTTCGACGTCGACCCGTTCTACTACGAGCTCGCGGACGCACTCGTCGACGTCGACCGCCTCCGCCAGGCGCTCTCGCAGGTGATGTGGGCGAGCCGCCAGATCGAGGACCTCCGCGACGAGTACACGACGAAGGTCCGGAACTCCGACGTGGACACCGCGCGGAAACACCGGAAGCAGGCGTTCGCCCGCATGGCGGACATCATGGACCAGATCGAAGACGACCTGCGCTACATCGGCGACTCCCGGGACCAGCTGAAGGTCCTGCCGGACGTGGACCCGGACGAGCCGGCCGTCGTCGTCGCCGGCTACCCGAACGTCGGCAAGTCGTCGTTCGTCAACCGGGTCACCCGCGCGTCGAACCAGATCGCGGAGTACCCGTTCACCACGAAGGGCGTCCAGATCGGCCACTTCGAGCGCGACCACATCCGCTACCAGATCGTCGACACGCCCGGACTCTTAGACCGGCCGGCGGACGAGCGCAACGACATCGAGCGGCAGGCGGTGAGCGCCCTCGAACACCTCGCGGACGCCGTGATCTTCGTCATCGACCCCTCCGGCGACTGCGGCTACCCGCTCGAGGTCCAGCTCGAACTCCGCGAGGAGGCCCGCGAGCTGTTCGGCGCGGCCGTGCCGCTGCTCACGGTGGCGAACAAACACGACCGCTTCGAGGGCGTCAAGGCGGAATCAGTCGACGCGACGATGAGCGTCACGGAAGACGAGAACGTCGAGGATGTCCTCGACATGGCCGTCGACGCGGTCGGCTACGAGCCCGACCTCCCCACCCGCGACGGGGAGTAGTCGGTCGACGCGCTTGACGGTCGCGAACCGCGAAAAAAGGCTCCTCGCGGCGCTACGCCGGCGCCGCCTCGTACACGACGTTCACCGAGACGCTCACGCTCACGTCGCCGCTCTCGACGGCGGTCGCGGCCCCGGCGTCGCCGCCCGCGGCCGACTCGTACGTCTGGGCGACGTACGGCCGCGACTGCGACCGCCCGGTCGACACCTCGTAGACCCCCGAGACCTCGAGCCCGCTCGCGTCGGCGAGCGCGGCGGCGTCGGCGTCGGCGTTCGACATTGCCTGTGCGATCGCCTCCTCGCGGACCTCCCGCTCGGTCTCCTCGCTCAGCCCGAACTCGATCCGCTGGACCTCGTCCGCGCCGGCGTCGATCGCGACGTCGATCACCTCGCCGACCGCGTCGACGTCGTCGAGTTCGATCGCGTACTGGTGGACGCCCTGGTACCGCGTCCGGTTCGGGTCGTCGCGGGTCTCGTAGCTCTCTTGTACGTCGTACCGCTCCGTCCGGATCGCGTCGTCGCTGAGGCCCCACTCGGTCAGCGCCGCCCGGAGATCCTCCTCGCCCGCGGCCAGTTCGTCGCGCACGGCCGCGGCGTCCGACCCGGTCGCGGTGACCGCGACGCGGAGGGTGGCGCGGTCGGGCGCCGAGGTCGCCTCGCCCGTCGCCGTCACCTCGATGTTCCGTTCCAGTTGCGCCTCGTCGCCGTCCGTCGGGGTCGCGGTGCCCGCGAACCCCGCACAGCCGGCCAACGCGACGAGGGCCGCGATGCCAACGATCGCTGTCAGTCGCCTGTTCATACGCGCTTAGTCGGTCCGAAAGCACGTATAAACCGCAGATAACGCAAAGAGTCGTTTTCGTCACCGTCCGTCGTCGCCGTCGCGCTCGCCGGCCGCGTCCTCGGTGATCTCCTCGTCCGCGTCGTCGTGGTCCGCGATGAACGCGTCGTCGCTCGCGCCTCCGGAGTCGCCCGCGTCCGCGTCGTCGGAGTCGCCGTCGCCCTGCGAGCTGGTACCCTCGATACCGCCGTCACCGCGGTCCGCGGCGGACTGCACGTCCGTCCCTTCGGAGCGGTTCGACTCGCGCTCGACGCCGCCGGTCACGGTTGCGGCGCGGCGGCCGGAGCCGAACAGCCGCTCGCGCAGCGACCGGCTGCTGGGCCGCTCTGTGAGGAGCACCGAGGCGTCGACCTCGTGGATGACGTCGAGGTGGAGCGAGTTGGAGACGAGCCGCGAGAGCAGCCCCTTCTCCGTGGCCCCGATGATGACCAGCGTCTTTCCGGCGGCCGCCCGACAGATGCCGTCCTCCACGTCGCCGCCGTCGTCGACGACGAGCTCCGCGTCGTCGAGGTCGTGTTCCGCCGCCCAGTTCGCGAGGAACGCCTCGCCCCGTCCCCTGTTTCCGGGCCCGTCCACCACGTGAAGCAGCGTCACCTCGGCCCCGGTGGCGTCGGCGAGCACCTTCGCCACCTCCGCGCTGAGGTCGGAGTCGGGGCCGCCGGAGGTGGGGATGAGGATCCGCGAGGTGTCGAGATCGCGCTCGTTGAGGATGAGGAAGTCGCAGGGAAGCTGGTTGGTGAGCTCGTCGATCGGCCGCTCGGCGCGGGCGGCGCTCCAGAGCTGGTCGTCGCCCCACCCCATCAGCACCGCGTCCGGCCGGGTCCGCCGCGCCATGTTGAACACCTCCTCGAACGAGCGGTGCGAGACGACCGTGGAGGTCGACACCTCCACGTCGTAGTCGGCCGCGGTCGACCGGAGGTTCGCCATCCCCTCGCCGGAGACGTCCGCGATGCGCCGCCCGGCGTCCCCGGTGGACAGCGACATGCGCTCGGGCGCCTGAACGACGTGGACGATGTGGACGACGCCGTCGTCGTGGTCGCTCGCGAGCCGCGCCGCCAGGTCGACGATCGGGCCGTCGGTCCGGGGGTTCGTGATCGGTACCATGACCCGGTACCCCTCGCCCGCGAACAGCGTCGCCTCGGTGGCGTCCAATATCGGGACGTACGAGCGCCCGGCCGCGCGGCCGAACACCCACTCGGGGACCGTGAGGCGGCGGCTCACGCCCTCGAAGCGCGCCTCTTCGAGGCGCTCCTCGCTGGTCTGGAAGTAGTTGACGAGCGTGACGAGGACGACCCCGCCGATGGTGTTCCCGAGCAGGACCGGGAGGACGAAGCCGACGAGCCCGGAGAAGAGGCTGATCTCCGCGCCGTACAGCGGGATGCCGTGCTGGAAGAACAGGTACAGCACCTCGGTGAAGGAGACGACCACGTGGAACAGGTCGCCGAGCGGGATCGCGAGGAACGCGAGGTAGACGACGAGCATCCGGCTGACGGAGTCGGTGGAGGCGAAGCCGACCCAGACGACGCCGGCGACGACGAGCCCCGCCATCGCGGCCTTGAAGAACAGCGGCACGAACGGGACGCCGAATCCCCCCTCGGAGATGTACCGCGCCGCGTCGACGGTGTCGCCCGTGAAGACGCCGCCGTACGAGAGGACGGCCGCGCCGATCCCGCCGCCGACGAAGTTGCCCGCGAGGACGATCGTCCAGTGCCGGAGGAGCGTGGGGAGGCTCGCGAGCCGCTCCAAGGTCAGGGCCACCGGCGGCAGGGTGTTCTCGGTGTACAGCTGGTACCCGCCGATGATGATGTAGATGAACCCGAGCGGGTAGAGGAGGACGCTCAGTATCGGGTGAGAGTCGGTCGCCGCGGTCAGCGACGCGTACAGCATGAACGTGATCGTGATAGCCAGCCCGGCGGCGAGCCCGCTGAAGAAGAGTTCGCGGCTCCCGGAGGTCACCTCCTCGTCCGCGGCCGCGATGATCCGCTGGAACACCTCGTCGGAGGAGAACCGGTCCCGGACGGCCTCGCCGACCGCGGGCGCGCCGCTCCGGGACCGCTCGACGACCTCTCGCATGGAATCGTCGTCGGATTGCGTGGGATCCGTCACTGGCCGAGCCCACGGAGGCCCGATAAAAAGCCCTTGCTCTTCCGATCACGCGGACGCGAACCGGCGGACCGCAGCGACGGGCGAAACGAGACGAGTTCAGGGGCGGTCGGGCGAAACGAGACGGACTTAGGGCGGTCGGGAGAACGAGACGGACTCAGGCGCGCTCGACGGTCACCGAGCGGACCTCGACCTCCACCTCGCCGCCGACGACCGACTCGATCCGGTCGTCGAGCGCGGGCGCGAGCCCCTCGACGGTGCCGCCGGGGGGCGTGCCGACCCGGATCACGACCCGGTCGGTCTCGAGCGGCGGGACGGTTCCCGTCCGCTCGACGGTCAGATCGAGGAGTTCGAACTCCGCGTCCAGCGCGGTCAACTCGTCGCTCGCGGCGGCGCGGATGTCGGCCTCGGTGGTCGAGGCGACGTACGACTCGTAGGTGACGCCGCCGAGGAACACCGACAGCAGCGCGATGGCGACCGCGAGGACGGCGGCGCGCTTGAGGAACGCGGCGCGTGCCTCGTCCTCCCGGAACCACCGCTGCGGGCGGTACCCCTCGTACCATAGCATCACGAGCGCCGAGAGGTTGATCGAGAGGACGTTCACCGCGACGATGACGCCCGCCCCGATCACGAGCCGCGGGATCCGGAAGGCGATTCCGATGCCGACCGCGGCCGCGGGCGGGATGAGCGCCACCGCGATCATCACGCCGACGAGCGTCGCGGAGACGCCGGTCATCAGCGAGACGATGCCCGCGATCCCGGCCCCGACCGCGACGACCAACACGAGGACGTTCGGCGCGAGTCGCTCCGACACCTCCGCGAGTTCGAGCGGGTCCAGCCCGGGCGGAACCAAGGCGAGCGAGCGCAGCGCGAACGCGAACGCCGTCGCCGCGATAACTGCGACCGCGACGCCGATCACCTGCATCCGCACTCCCCGCCGGAACAGTGCCTCGTCGTCGACGACGGTGCCGATCGCCGCCGACATCGCCGGCCCAATGAGCGGCGCGATCACCATCGAGCCGACCACGGTGGCGGGCGAGTCGAGCAGCAGCCCCGCCGTGGCGATCACCGACGAGATGACGGTCATCAGCACGTACGTGCCGAGCCCCGAGGCGAGGTCGTCCGCCTTCGCCTGGAGCTCCTCCCGCGAGATGCGGTCGCCGCTCCGCTCGGCGTCCGCCTCGTACTCTTCTTCGAGCGCCTCGAACCGGCGCGAGATGACCGTTTCGGCCGCGACGATCACGGTGTACGTGCTCTCGTCGATCCCCGCCTCCCGGAGTCGGTCGAGGACCGGCTCGACGGCGGCGGTCGGCAGCGGGAACGTCGCGACCGCGGTGTACTCCCGGCCGCTCGTCTCGTCGGTGACGACGTAGTCGACCCCCTCGTCGTCGAGCGCGCGGACGACAGCGGCCCGCTTGCCCGCCGGAATCATGACCTGAACGAGTCGCACGATCGGCGGTCGCGCCGACAGCCCTTATAAGATCGGCACGCAGCGGCCCGCCCGGGCCACGAGAAACGGAACTTTAATGCGCGAATCGCTCGCACCTCCGGACAAGAATGATCTCGCCGCTGGTCATCGACACGTTCCTGCTCGACTACCACCTCGGGCACGTCCTACTGTTCGGGCTCGTCGTCTCGCTTCTGGGTGTCGCGCCGCTGAAGTCCCAGAAGGCCCTCGCGTCGATCATGGCCGTGTTCGGAGTCATCTTCCTGATGGCCCCGTACACGACGATGCCGCCGACGTTCATCCTCCTCGGCATCCCGCTCGTCCTCGTCGGCACGCTGCTGTGGACGATGGCGCGCTGAGAACCGCGTCAACTGACCGTCGAGCGGCGCGCGCGGCCGAACTCTCTTCCTCTCAGCTCTCTCGACCCCCTAGACGGACTCGGTCGGCTCCCCCGCGGTTTCGACTTCTGTTCGATCCCGCTCCTTTTTGCCCCACCGGGGACACTCCCCGCCATGGTAACGGTACGGGCCCCCGCGACGAGCGCGAACTTGGGGAGCGGCTTCGACGTGTTCGGGGCGGCCCTCTCGCGGCCGGCCGACGTCGTCACCGTCGAGAAGGCGGCCGAGACGACGATCGAGGTCACCGGCGTCGGCGCGCAGTACATTCCGGAAGACCCCGACAAGAACACGGTCGGCGCCGTCGTCGAGGCCCTCGACGCCCCCGCGCGCATCCACATCGACAAGGGGGTGCGCCCGGCGTCGGGGCTCGGCTCCTCCGCCGCGAGCGCCGCGGGCGCGGCCGTGGCGCTCAACCGACTGTACGACAGGGGCCGCTCCCGGGAGGAGCTGGTCCCGATCGCCGCCGAGGGCGAGGCGGTGGTCTCCGGGGTCGCGCACGCGGACAACGTGGCGCCCTCGATCCTCGGCGGCTTCACCGTGACGACCGCCCAGGGCACGCACTCGGTCGACGCCGCGGTCCCCCTGGTCGTCTGTCTCCCCGACGTGGCGGTCTCGACCCGCGACGCACGCCGGGTCGTCCCCGAGACCGCCTCGATGGAGGACCTCGTGGAGACGGTCGGCAACGCGGCGACGCTCGCGGTCGGGATGTGTCGCTCCGACCCGGCCCTCGTCGGCCTCGGCATGACCGATCCGGTGGTCACGCCCGAGCGCGCGCGCCTGATCACCGGCTACGACGACGTGCGCGAACGCGCCTTCGACGCCGGCGCGACGGGCGTCACCGTCAGCGGCGCCGGTCCGGCGGTGATCGCGGCCTGCCGCGAGCGCGACCGCCGGGCCGTCGCGGCCGAGATGCTCGACGCCTTCGCCGGCGCCGGGATCGAGGCGCGCGCCTACCAGACCCGCATCGGCCGCGGTACGACCGTGCTGGACGAGTGAGCCCGGGCGGCCGTCCCGCTCGCAGCGGATCACGCGGTCGGCGCGTGGTCCGGCCGATAAGTCGACGGTGACGAGCCGCCGTCGATCGCGCCCTCTCGTCCGGCCCATCCCTCCCAACGGACACGCCGGACTGCGCGGCTCCGCCGCGACCGGACAAGCGTAAAGAGCCGCCGGCGAGAACTAGTGGTATGAACGACACCGCAGGGCTCCGGCTCACGGTGCGTGCCGCCGAGAAGCGGGACGCGGGCCGGGGCATCGCCAGGCTCCCCGAGTCGGCCCGCAAGCGGCTCGCCCTCCTCAGCGGCGACACGGTCGAGGTGCGCGGCGAGCGCACCGCCGTCGCGAAGGTGTGGCCGGGCGGTCCCGACGCCGCCGAGGGCTCCGTCCTCATCGACGCCGACACCCGTGCGAACGCCGGCGTGAAGGTCGGCGATACTGTCACGATCGCGGCCGTCGACGTCGCCGACGCCGACCGCGTGACGCTGGCCGCGCCCGGGCGGCTCGCCGAGGTGGACGTGAGCCGCGAGGTGGTCGAGCGGGCGCTCTCCCGCGAGCTCCGCGACCGCCCCGTCACCGAGGGCGAGGCCGTCCACGTCGAGCGACTGGGCGGGCTCCGGTTCGTGGTCGCTCGGACCGACCCGGCGGGCACCGTCCGCATCACGGCCTCGACGGACGTCTCCGTCGAGTACAAGGACGGCGCCGGGTCCGCCGGAGACCNCGCCGACGCGTCGGCCGCGCCGGGGAGCGACCGCGCCAGCGGGCCGGCGAANCCGGGGACCGAGACGCCCGGCGACGACGGCCGTCCGAAGGGCGGGTCGCCGCCCGAGGAACACACCGCAGGCGCGACCTACGAGGACATCGGCGGATTGGACGAGGAGCTGGAGCTGGTCCGGGAGACCATCGAGCTCCCGCTCTCCGAGCCGGAGGTGTTCACCCGGCTCGGCGTCGACCCGCCGAAGGGGGTCCTCCTCCACGGCCCGCCGGGGACGGGGAAGACGCTCATCGCCCGCGCCGTCGCCAACGAGGTCGACGCGACGTTCATCACCGTCGACGGCCCGGAGATCATGTCGAAGTACAAGGGCGAGTCGGAGGAGCGGCTCCGCGAGGTGTTCGAGCGCGCGAGCGACGACGCCCCCGCGATCGTTTTCTTCGACGAGATCGACTCGATCGCGGGCAAGCGCGACGACGGCGGCGACGTGGAGAACCGCGTCGTCGGCCAGCTGCTCTCGCTGATGGACGGGCTCGACGCCCGTGGCGACGTGATCGTCATCGGCGCGACGAACCGCGTCGACACCATCGACCCCGCCCTCCGGCGCGGCGGGCGCTTCGACCGCGAGATCGAGATCGGCGTGCCCGGCGAGTCGGGGCGGCGGCAGATCCTCGACGTCCACACGCGCCGGATGCCGCTCGCGGACGACGTGGACTTGGACCGGATCGCGGGCCGGACGCACGGGTTCGTCGGCGCCGACATCGAGGGGCTATCGCAGGAGGCGGCGATGACCGCGCTCCGTCGCGCCCGGGAGTCGGACTCACGGGCGCTGAACGACGTGACCGTCACGAAGGCGGACTTCGAGGCGGCGCACGCCAACGTCGAGCCGAGCGCGATGCGCGAGTACGTCGCCGAGCAGCCGACCACCGACTTCGCGGACGTCGGCGGCCTCGACGACGCCAAGGGGGAGCTCGAACGCGCCGTGACGTGGCCGCTGTCGTACGGGCCGCTGTTCGACGCCGCCGGCGCCGACCCCCCGACCGGCGTCCTGCTGTACGGCCCGCCGGGCACCGGGAAGACGCTGCTCGCGCGCGCCATCGCCGGCGAGAGCGGCGTCAACTTCATCCAGGTCGCCGGGCCGGAGCTGCTCGACCGGTACGTCGGGGAGTCGGAGAAGGCGGTCCGCGAGCTGTTCGACCGCGCGCGGCAGGCGGCCCCCGCGATCGTCTTCTTCGACGAGATCGACGCGGTCGCGACCGACCGGGACGCGGCGGGCGGCGACGGCTCGGGCGTGAGCGAGCGCGTCGTCTCCCAGCTCCTGACGGAGCTCGACCGGGCCAGCGACAACCCGAACCTCGTCGTCCTCGCGGCCACCAACCGGCGGGACGCGCTCGACCCCGCGCTGCTCCGCCCCGGCCGGCTCGAGACGCACGTCGAGGTGCCGGAGCCGGACCGCGAGGCGCGCCGCAAGATCCTGGAGGTCCACACCCGCGGGAAGCCCCTCACGGACGAGGTCGACCTGGAGCGCGTCGCCGACGAGACGGAGGGGTTCTCCGGGGCCGAGATCGCCTCGCTGTCGCGGGCGGCGGCGATGCGCGCCATCGAGCGCGTCGCCGACGAGCACGGCGAGGCCGCAAACGACCACGCCGACGAGGTGGGTATCACCGGGGAAGACTTCGACGCGGCGCTCGAGTCCGTCCGGCCCGAGAGCGTCTGAGGGCGCCGAGGTCCCGCGGGCCGGTCCCGTCTCCGATCAGTCGTCTCCGCTCGACTCGGCGGCCGCGCCGTCCTCCGTCCCCTTCTCTTCCACCTCTCTGCCCTCCGTTCCCCCGTCGTCGGACTCGCCGTGATCGTGTCCGCCGTGCGCGCCGGCGTCTCCGAGCGCGCCGGGACCGAACTCGTCGACCGGGGTGACGCTGTAATCGACCGTGAGCGTGTCTTTCGTCGCGCGGACCTTGCCCACGAACGTCGATATCTCCGCGAGCTCGCCCTCCAACACGAACAGCTCCATGCAGTACTGCGAGCCCACGTGGCTGTGGAAGTTCGAGGCGACGATCCCCTCGTCCTCGTGGCGCAGGCGCATCATCCGCTCCTCGACGTTCGTCGTCTCGTAGTTGAAAAGCACCGTCACGACGGCCATGAGGTCGCGGTCCTCGAGCTTCGCGTCCTCGAACTCGCCGAGGAGGTTCCGGGAGGCCTCGCGGACGACCTCGCTGCGGCCGGTGTACCCGTGCTCGTCGGAGAAGTTGTCGATGCGCTCTAGCAGCTCCTCCGGCATGGACACGCTGACGACTGTCATATATTAAATCATACCGCGGAAGTTGTTAATCCTTGAGGTCCGGGCCGCCGCGTTCCGCTTCTCGCTCGGGCCGGTCGCCGCCTCCTCCGGTCCCCTCGCTGTCGCCGCCTGCGATCCGCTCGCCGAGCCACGCGTAGTGGTCGAGTAGGGCTGCCTCGCCCGCCTCGGTGAGCGCGTACACGTCCGCGATCCCCTCGGTGCGCCGGCGGAGGTGGCCGGCCTCGACGAGCGCGGAGAGCGTGCCGTAGAACGATCCCGGATCGATCCGCTCGTCGTAGTGCGATTCGAGCCGGCTCTTCAGCGACTGCGCGCGCAGCTCCCCGTGTTCGTACAGGAGCGCGCAGAGGTCGCGGCGGCGGCCGCTGTGGAACCACTTCGTCATGTGTCGCGAGTCGGCCCGCGGCGGCATAAATCGCTCACGACGCGTCGACAAGCTCGTCGAGCCGGCGCACGCGCCGGTCCCCGAGCACGCACCGCCCGCGCTCGTCGTGGCCGACGCGCTCGACGTGGACCGCGTCGAGGCCGGCGTTCCAGGCGGCCGCCACGTCGCTCTCGCCGTCGCCGACGTAGTAGCCGCGACCTCGGGTCGGATCGACGCCGAGGTCTCTCATCGCGGTCTCGATCGGGTCGGGGGACGGCTTCCACCCCGTCTCGTCGGTGCAGCAGACGACGGCGTCGAAGCGGTCGTCGAGGCCGACGCGGTCGAGGACTGGCTCGGCGAGGAACTCCTG
>P_A23_Liq_2_FmtDRAFT_1000317_pt1 | contig 10776 bp, 10 predicted proteins | sample PonA232FremontCA_FD_10599 | JGI IMG/M metagenome (IMG submission 10599) | reverse complement strand
TTAAATTTGTGGCATATAGTGACGGCATTCACCCTCGGGGTCAAGCCCCGAGGCACTCTGCCTGTTAATCTGTAGCTGTCGATTGTGATCATATACCTAATCAACGAGGAATTGAATGATACTGCCAACATTCTTTATTCATGATTGCTATTATGGAGGTTTCACAGCATGAGTATGAAATTCTCACACGCAATCTCAAAAGCTGTTCTTACTCACCGATTGGCATCTAACAGCGAGGACGGGTTCCCCGGTCTACCGGGTCGCTTGCCGAGCAGAGAGTGCTATTGCACGGCTGAGGGAGGAAATAAAAGCTTCGGGGCATAGTAATCCATAGAAGAACTGGGTGATTAAGTAGACATGCATCGACCAGGGTAGTTCTCTCGCATCGAATGAGTGAATCAGTTCACACAGAAGTTTGTTGAATCACTAGCACGCCCGAGGCTGCTTACTGTGAGTCGAACAGAGAGACACAGTAGTGAATATATCACATGTAAAGTGAAATAACGAGCCCAAACAGTATGTCACCGTATGTAAATGCAATAACCGTACCAAGACAGATTGGGACGAGGAACGGGATTCCTGGAGAAACCCATACAGTCTGTCGGTCGGGAGCTGAGAGTAGCGTCAGTGTGTCTCGGAGCTGTGTAGGTGAACTTCCATACGCGCGATGATTGACAGCCTCAAGGAATCTATCAGCACCCCAGACGTCTGTTGCATCGACTGAATCGAAGTCCGTCAGATTGGAGGACCTCATGTCCGTGTGAGATTTAGCAGATGTTCTTTCTACGGATGAACGATCTGGCGTGATACTAACAGCACCATCCGTCGGGGCGTATGTTTGAATAATGCTCGCAGGGTTGCGATGTGTCGTCGGTGACTCACGAATTGCACTGAGTGTCGTACCGCGCCATCGAAGATACATCCGGAGCGCGTCAAGATCAATTCCGTTTCGAGTGATACGATCTGATGTTTCAGCCAGTTGCCCGTGTTCAGTATTAAGATCATCAATACTGACCGGTCGGGCAAAAAGTGCCGCCGGGAATTCCCACACCCGGTCAGTGATGTTATGAAGTATCAAATTAATTGGATATGCGGTGGTAAGTACCACTGTATTTGTGAGGATTGTCAGTGAGAATACGCCCAATGGGGCTGTAACCACAGGAAATGTCATGCCTAGAAACTGATATATCGGCACTGTCGGAATGAGGATTGCGAGTGTCATCAGCACTTTTGCATCTGCCCCGCCGAAGCCACCGATAGCCCAGAGGCCATACGAGAGTGGGATAATGATTAAACAGCTAACACTAACGCGAAAAAGAAACGCAATAGCAATTGGGGTATATATAGGCGAAAGTCCCGAGAAATACACTGATGTATCCCAGACAAGAAGCACCACACCGAGCATAACAAGCGGTGGCCAGAGATATGATGGGAGACGACGAGTTTTCACATCACGCCAAGCAGCCCACACGAGAATAGGCATGATACATAATCGAAGGAGATCAGAAATACTAGCAATCATACTGGAACCGCGAGAGGTGTCATATTGTAGTTTCCGTCTCCCCAGTAATCACTGATATATTTCGAGGTCATCACAGGGAATCCATCATGAATAGTTGCTTCCAACAACATCACGAATTCGGGCTGCAGTGACAGCACCGACACCGTCGACTGCTGTAAGGTCATCTTCACCTGCTGTCATCACAGCCTCAACAGTACCAAACGCATCAAGCAATGATTGTGCAGTCACAGGACCGATATCGGCAATTGAAGAAACAACATACTCCTGTTGTTCTTGTAATGTTTTGGCGCTTTTCTCTCCATGCACACTTATGCTTCGATCGCGTGAGGTCTGTTCACGGGTTGCGATTGTCTCAAGCATATCCGCTGTATCACTATCATCGCGCGTCTGAAGAATACTTATGTCAAAATCAACTGCAAGCGATGCAAGTGCCCCTTGAATTGCGCTTGGATCGATATTCCGTTCTGTATATAGTGTGGTCAATTCCCCTTCAAGAATAAGCACTGGTCGTCCATACGCTCGAACAAGATCACCAGTTTGTTCGAATAATGACCGATTGCCATCAAGTAACGTATCAAGAAAGTCAGTTGCTGATTTTCGCTCAACAGCAACACGATCTGAGAGCACATAATCACCGACAGCAAGCGTTTCTAAGCGAGTCTGAATAGCATCACGGGTCGAGAGGCTTCGTGGGACCGTCGAGTCAAGCTCACGCTGGTCAACAACAATTTCAATCGTATCCTCACTGATGTCAACGTCCGGTGTTGGAGGAGACTCAGAGACAGCAGTATTCGTCTCAATGTCTGTGGAATATACTTCCTCAGATGCTGTCTCTGCTGATTGTGCCTCTGTCTCTGTCTCTGTATTTGACAGTTCGGAATCGCTAGGAGCAAAGTCTGTGATCCCTGATTGACTGTCCTTCGCAGAATCTGCTATTTTTTGTTTGGATATATTAGAGTCTGAGTCTGAGTCTGAGTCTGAGTCTGTTTCTACATCTGTGTCCTCATCCGACGCTTTAGCGTCGGTTTCGGTCGATGAATCATGGTTGTATGTTGTCAGTTCTTCTTGTGGGGAGATAATCGAGGACTCAATATCGTCAACAGATTGTTTGAGCGACCGTAATTCAGATTCCATCTTTTTTTGTCGTCGTCGCGAGATCCAAAAGTAGGCTTCATCTCGTGTATCTTCAGCAAGAAGGACAACCACACGCCCCTCAGTTTGGCGACCTGTTCGACCCTTTCGTTGTATTGACCGAATTGCTGTCGGAACGGGTTCAAAAAATAACACAAGATCAACTTCAGGAACATCAAGCCCCTCTTCTGCGACTGAGGTTGAAATAAGCACCTCAAATTCGCCTGAACGGAATGCTGTAAGTGCCTTTTGCTGCTCGCGTTGGGTCATGCCTTCGGAACGACCGGTGTCATTTTGTCCGACAAATCGCTGGACATCGAATGACGCTGAGAGAAACTCAGTAAGCGCCTCAGCGGTATCTCGTGATTCTGTAAAAATAATCACGCGCTCACCACCCTCAATACCAAGTGTTTGTGCAAGAAGAATCCGGGTCCGAGAAAACTTCGGATGCGTCCCATCAAATGATTCCGCAAGCTGCATTGATTGACGAACCTTCGGCTCAGCAATAAGTCGTTGACTAGCTTTTGAGGCTCCCGATGATTGTGCTGCATTACGCTGACGTTCGAAATACCGACGAACGGATTCAACTGACTGAGTCTCAACAAGTTCAACAGCGCGACGTAATTTCATGACCTCTGCGTGCGTTGACATCCCAGCGTACCCATCTGAATTATCTGCGTCAATCAGCTTCTGTAATTTCCCCCGCATTTGGTTCAGTTGCTTTTGTGAAACATCAGGCTGGGTCGTGTCTGCAACTCCGAGGGATTTCAGTTGTTGCAGTCTATCACGAATTACATCGTTGAGCGCGTCTCGAATCTGTATAATCTCATCAGGAAGTTCAATATGCTTCCACTCGACATCCGTGGTGTATGTATATTCAGCTACATCCGCATCATCTTCTGTCATCACCTCAACCGCTGAGACACCGATATTGTTGCATACGGTCACGATTCCTTCCTTATCACTGCCTGGAGAGGCGCTCATACCGGTCACACGTGGATTTGTCGCGTCGTCGTGATATCGCTCTGCAATGTAGACGTATGCATACTCGCCGGTCGCGCGATGGCATTCATCGAATGTTAAATGCGTGACTGAATTGAGCGAAATTCGATTGCCAATAAGATCATTTTCAATCACCTGTGGGGTTGCGATGACGACTTGTGCGTCATCCCAGAGCGCTGCTCTATCATCTGGACTTACCTCTCCGGTGAACACAACGATATCTTCGTCAGGAATTGTAAGCGCATTACGATAAAATTCAATATGTTGACGAACAAGCGGTTTCGTTGGGGCGAGAAATAACGCAGTGCCACCGATAGAGTTCAGTCGGGTTGCTGTAACAAGTAAGCTTACGGTTGTTTTTCCAAGCCCTGTGGGGAGACAAACGAGAGTATCCGTCTTGCGGGCAGTTCCTGCAAGCTGAATTTGATACAAGCGTTGCTCAATGAACGACGAGACAAGAAGCGGATGGTCCACATACGCGGAGTCATCGGTGGCAGCCATCGAGATATATTATATTAAGCAGGGACTAACAGTTATCGGTTAATTATACATCCGGTGGTGTGGGTAATATGATTTAGCATAGTAAAAGAGAAGTCTCCCCCACGCTCAAAGGGTGAACGGCAAAAGTCGTGAGTAAGCATAGGGGTAGTTCAAAAATAGCAACCGGATAACCGCTCTCACCAGACTGCCTGCATTCGATCCATCCATGAAACGATGACGACATGCGGTGCAGTAAGCGCTGCAATGCCGACTAAATAGAATGCAGCAAGAGACTCAATATTGTTTGGCTGACGAGGAACAAGAATATATAAACTAGCAAAAAAGAGGAGAGCAGCAGCAGTAAGGGGTGCTGCATCGCGAACGAATCGCCAGACTGCAGGGCGAATATGCGCTGAGTCAAGCGCCTGCCGAGACGGGTGATCAATAATCGCAAGTCGGGCAATATGCCGGAGTGAGTGCCAGATGCAGAAATAGACGCCAACAGCAAATATAGGGGGCAAAGCAATAAAAAATGCCCATAACAGACCAATTTCACCGGCATCAATGAGATATGGGCGAGCACTCGCCCCTGTGTAAACACGCCATGCACCGGCAGCGATAGTCATTATAGTGAGACCGATAATCACAGCAGTGACAACGTTACGAATCGGTGATGAAAATAGAAATCCAATTGATACGGTGTTCACACTGAAGAGTTCAATAAACCCAATTAGGACACGCTGATACGACATCGGATGTGCAATGAGTGGAATAAGCATTGGCATCGCCCCGCGAGTTACAATTGAGAGCGCTCGCTCAAATCGGGTTGGAAGGTGATCAGCGTCAAGAAATGATAAGATTGCATAAAGATCACCTTGTCCCCAGTGAAGTAACGTAATGAATACAAACATAATCGCAGCACTGGTTGGAGCGAAGAACCACCAGCCAAGATACACTCCACCGATGCTGAGATATAATCCACCAACAGATAGCATTGAGCGAACCGTGACTGGTGTATTAACTGTTCGTGCTGGTGTAAGGTGGTCAACCGCACCATGTGGAAGTCCAAAAATAAGCAGACTCAAAGCAAACGGAAGATAGCGCAACCGCGGCGAGAGTGATTCGACAAGTGGTGCAAGGAGAATGCAGCCTATCAGTATAAGCCACGCAGGTATGAAGACACTGCGCTCAAGCACCTGACGGGTAGTGTCTGAGAGCGATTCACTTACAGCCACTCTCGGGACACCTCCGGTCCAATAGCGTCTGGGTGGTGATACCAGTAATCGATAATCCACTCAAAGAGAATTAAGCCATATACAATGAGTATATTCGTTATAAGAAAGAATACAGCTTCTTCAATTGGAAGACCGAGAAGGTTAATCCCAGTTGAATACTGATCGGAGATTGTCCAGACACCAAGGGCAATGGCGATGCTATCTATCATCCATAGATATACTGTTGGGATAGCAATAGCAAGCGACCATTCACGCCATCGTCGAGTAAGATATCCGCCACCAACAGCCCACTGGAGTGCCACAACTGGACAAGCCCACGCTAAGATTGCACCGAGATAAAATCCGGACTCAACTGTAAGAAGGACAGTACCAATAATACCAAACCCAAGCCATACGAGAGCACCGAGTGTTCGAGGTCGACGATCAAAATCACCATTACGATATGTGGCATCAGGCGTGAGCGTTGTAACCCACAGTCCAGTGAGGATTGGTTGAAGAATAAAAAATAGATACTCACCAACGGGTGCCTTCCAGATACGAGCAAATATATCACCTGGACCATACCACCACACGCCGCGCTGTATAAGATAGTTGTCCCACGGTGTCGTGTATATCACCGCGACGACGGTCATAAGTATAATTCCGACACGGGCAACTCGGCGGGTCGGAGTCGTCCCAAACACAAAGAGGTACGCAAGTGGCGGGAGTGTGAATAAGACATGAAACCCCGCATATGAGAGTCCACTCACAAGTGGCTGAACTGATAACGACAATTACGGAGGTAATGCATGAGTTGAGATAGGGATGGTTCAGCAATAAATGTAATGTTAACCGATGAGTTCGGTTGAAATAAACATCAAGATAATACTGAACTACCTCAATCTGCCCCGGTTTGCTTCTTGAGGAAGGGGACTTAGCCTGTATTAGTTAAAATATGGACAGCAAGCGAAATATTATTTTGATAATTTATATCCAGATTTATATTGACAGGTAAAGAGCGTCACTAATTACCACTCATGTCACCCTCGACTATGCTCGATTAATTTCAATTTCCGATTTTGATTCCGGGAACTCAGAATTTTCTGTATCCCCAGAGCGAATAAAGAATCATCTCAGATTTCCACAGTACTAAGAAAAAAATCAGTTGTGCTGAGTGAACGACCCCGACCTGCTCAGCAGTCAGAATCTGACCAGATTTATGAGCAGAGAGAATTATCCGTTGTGGGGCGTCCACGAGCCGCTGTGGATTCTCTTTCTCAAACATCTTGTTCAAGAGACTAAGCGTACCTGTTTGAACAGTGGCGAAACGACAAGAACGAATGGTGTTGCCGTCTGTGTTAGTAGTTTGAATTAGTTCCACGTTAAGGGAATAACTTGTCTGTTAGCTTAGATATTAATTGTTGTAGTCTGTCAGGTGTATCCCCTCGCTACTTGTTCGTTTCACTCACTTCTTGATGAGGGGTCTTGCCCTCAAATTTAGATAATCACGATCCGCCACAGCATATAAATTGTGAGAGGACAACATGTTATGTGGGTATGGCGACACCAGGCTCAGAAGCGACCTGGCTGTGGATTGGAACCATCGGAATGGTGCTAGGAACAGTGTATTTTGCAGTACGAGGGCGAGGATCAACTGATCCCGAACAGCAGACATACTATATTATCACAACCCTGATTCCAGCGATTGCAGCAGCCGCCTATCTCGCAATGGCGACTGGACTGGGGGTCATTTCGATGCCAATAAGAGGAACTGAAGTGATCGATATCTATTGGGCACGATATGCTGATTGGCTATTGACAACGCCACTTTTGATAATTGATTTAGCATTAGTTGCAGGCGCGAGAAAGCAGACACTGTATAAATTGATTATCATTGATGCAATCATGATTCTCGGTGGACTCGCCGGGTCGATGATGCAGCAAGGTGCCGTCATTAGAATCGTATGGTGGGCAGTGAGTACTGCGGCATTTATTATTTTATTATATTATCTACTCGGTGAACTCTCAGAACGCGCTAGAAGCCGATCAGCAGAGACGGGTATAGTATTCAACCGACTTCGTAATATTACACTCGGACTCTGGGCACTATACCCAATCGTATGGATTCTTGGAACAGGCGGTGGATTTGGTATAATCGCTGTCACCACAGAAATAATGCTATACGTTATGCTTGATATTGGAACAAAAATTGGATTTGGTGCTGTTTTACTAGAGAGTCAAGATGTTCTTCAGGCTGCTAGTCATCCATCGTCGACGAACGATATAAAATCACACTGACACTTGCGGAGATCAATCGAGATAGTCATAAGTGGGAATTTAAACTGCATGACAGGATTATAATAGCGCTGTGTCTTCGCCTCACTCACTCATTTCGCTCGTTCCTTGAGGACGAGGAAGGGGGGGGTTAGCGCCTCTTAAATGCTAGAATATTGAATGATAAATAAAAATATGATTCATCAGTTTATTTTGATACATGGCTCACGGTACTCCGTGAAACATTTTGAACCATCGGTTCTACGCAACAGTATCAGCAGCTACTCTATGACAAGATTTTGGATTGAATTTCTCAATAAGTTTTCAGGAGCAGTAAAAGCCATGTTGATCCCTATATTTGAAAATATTAGACGATTTGCTCGCCATCGTCATCATACACTTCAATTGCGTCAACTGGACAGACACGGGCAGCAAATTTCGCTTCGAATTCCACATCTTCAGGAACCTCACGCTCAAATATCCCATCTTCGACTTCATCTGCCTTGGCTAATTCAGCCTTTCCAGCGTCAATATTTTCCTCAAATGCATCCCATTCATTAACACACTGAAACATTCCAATACATGTTTCACGATTATATCTGATTCGCATATCTGTTATCGACGATGTAACAGTATAGTGGTGACGCTGTAGGGCGTGCATCAGAGCGTATGCAAAGCGCCTGGAGATTCCGGTTTCCTGATATCACTAGATACTATCCAACAGTCAGTCGAATATAACTTATTCACTATACCTCGGAACTCAAACCTGAAAATTACTAATGTACCGAATGCATTACCCACTAATTTTCCATATAAAGAGCAAGTCACCGACGACGCAGTCCGACAGTCGCCTGCAAGGATGAGTATCTTGAAGATAGTAAACGAGCGGATATTAGATGATAGTCACTCAAAGTGTGACTCTGGTGAGCTGCAAGAAGCGTATTAACCCCTGAATTACTATCAGCTTTCAGAAGAAGCGAGAAAGATTATCGAGGAAAGAAGTCATAGACTGCCTCAGGATCAGCTATGTGGTATTCGCCTTGTAACTCTGTGAAGTATGTCGAGTCCCCCGAGAAAAATTCAATTTACAGACTAGAAATTATATCTGCAATAGCGGCTGTGACACTCGATGAAATAAAATAATAACCCAATATTAACGACGTTAATATTCGTGAAAGACACGTCCGCAATCAGAACATTTTATTTTTGCACTGCGGAAGAACGGATTTGATTTAATAACTGGACCATGACAGTCCGGACAAACGCCGGTTGCATCACCACTTGCAACGCGCGCTGAGAGATCCAACACAAGGTCCTCAAGCTCTTCAATTCGGTCACCTTGTTCCTCAACAGTATTTTGAAGCGCCTCAATGGATGCTTCTTGCTCAGCTGCTGCCTCAATATCAAGCGTTGTTTCTGGTTCAGTTTCGGTTTCGGTCTCAGTCTCAGTCTTTACTGTAGTGTCTGTCCGTGTCGTTTCATCTTCGGATTCAACTTCTGTCGTCTCATCTCCGCTCATAATTTTTTATTGGATAGCTAACCGCAGGGTTGATTTCGGATATTTGATAGTGCTCATTTGATTCCACACACATGAGTTGTCTCCAGTCTATATGGGTTTACTCTACAATTTTATTGTACGTACCATCTAAATTTGATGGGTACTGGACTTAAAATTTATTGCCGGGTCGGCGAATATCGTTAAGTGTGAGGAGCACATACTGGACAATGCAATGTCTCAGCTGGCGCTGCAAATGAGCAGTCTCGGAGTAGAAGGCGAGGGCATATGGCTAGCCCTTGGAACAATTGGAATGTTACTTGGGATGCTGTACTTCATTGCTGACGGATTGGATGTCCAAGATCCCCGTCAGAAGGAGTTCTACGTCATCACAATTCTCATTCCAGCAATCGCAGCTGCATCGTATCTATCAATGTTCTTTGGCTTCGGATTGACCGAAGTGTCATTGGCGAACGGACGTGTCGTTGACGTGTATTGGGCACGATATGCTGACTGGCTATTCACAACACCACTGCTTCTGCTTGACATTGGCCTCCTTGCCGGTGCAAGTCAGCGCGATATTGGTGCGCTTGTCGGTATTGACGCATTCATGATCGTGACTGGTCTTGTGGCAACGTTGACAAAGGTCGTGGTCGCACGATATGCTTTCTGGACGATAAGCACTATCTCAATGGTGTTCCTCCTATACTACCTGGTTGCCGTCTTCGGTGAGGCAGTTAGTGATGCAGATGAGGACACCCGGTCGACATTCAACGCGCTTCGAAATATTATCCTTGTAACGTGGGCAATATACCCAGTTGCATGGCTTGTTGGAACTGAAGGGCTTGCACTCACCGGTCTCTACGGTGAAACGCTTCTCTTCATGGTTCTTGATTTGGTCGCGAAGGTTGGATTCGGATTTATCCTCCTACGCAGTCGAGCTATTGTGGGTGGCGGCAGCGAGCCAACACCGTCAGCACAAGAAACCGCTGCGGACTAACGACTACCTAACAACAATTATCGATTGTTGCGGTAACAATGACACCACATATCGTGGTTGTCATACAGTATATGACCGCAATTCACTCCGAGTATAGCTTTTCATTTTTTGATTTGTCACACACGAGAGATAGCCCAGGCTCTGTGACTTAGCACAATACGTGCATTGTNTGATTACAANCAATATGATCTTTTGATAGTATGCTCTATTCTCATAGANACTCANTTATGCTGTGCATCATCTTGAGATAACCATGAGCATAGCGAGTAGGTTCAAGTGTTCATNAATACATACTATATTTGTTGACTATCAAATGACCATGAATCAAAATGATGGCGAGAAAGAACCGCTTGCGCCGGAATCATTGAATCANCAGGCACTCATTGGNTTAATCCTTTCTGTGATTATTGGCGTTGGAGGATTGTTTGCACTGCCAGCAATCCAGGTGCTTTTTCAGTTACAGTTTTTTCCAGCATTTACCATTGTGCTTGTGATTGAACTTATTGCGACAGCTGGTGTTGTCATCTCAATGTTCCGACTACATCAACAACAGCACTTCGGTTGACATCCTCCCCGCGCTGAAGCGCGAGGATTCCCACGGCACCGCACCGCTGAGTTGGGATATTGTGGTTTACGACCTAACCCGTTCTTCAGGTGC
>P_A23_Liq_2_FmtDRAFT_1000315_pt1 | contig 10780 bp, 9 predicted proteins | sample PonA232FremontCA_FD_10599 | JGI IMG/M metagenome (IMG submission 10599) | reverse complement strand
CGGAGGAGGATGTCAATACTAATATCTGAATCTTAAAAACCGAAGTGATATTGGATTCAGCAGTATTCAGCCGACGAGAGGTTCTCTTCTTCGCGCAGTGGCAATTTAACAGTTTGGCCCGTACGTTGGGGTGGTCAGTATGGCTGCCAGACGTATACTACGATACCGTATAGTATGCCGGAGAAGGCACCGTAAGAGATGGCCTCCACTGGCGCGTCTCCTAGAAGGAATGAAACGGCTGAGACTGTAACGATCCAGAGAAGACCGTGAAGGAGAGCGGTTCGTTGTCGCTCAGTCGTGGGCAAAAGACTGCTCGGCAGGCGCTGCTTGGAAGGCATAAATGATCGTGGAGCAGGGATCTCCTTGAGTCTAAGCACACAATACGACAGGGCCGCTGGCGGTGGAGGGCCGATACACAGGGTGAGTGGCGGCCAGTGAACGCCAAAGCGGGGGAGGGGGAGGTGATGAGAGATCCCACCAACTGTGCCACGGCGATGGGACGAGCTCAACAGTCGGATACTTGTTGTCGGCCGCCTCCGACCGGCGGCTACGTGAACCATATAGCCCTCGAAACATCAACCCATCAGCAGTGTTTCACGCCGCGAAACAACAACGCTTCTCGTCAAGAATGTCGATGATCCGTTGGTGTGTCTCGTGGAAGCGAAAGCAGCAAACCGCAAATTAGTGCGAGTTTCGAAACAAGACGCTACAGGCGATGTCCGGCAATGCTTCGAAAATATACCTTTTGACTCTGCTGAAATTCTCAGCAGGTGAGATATTCTGGCCCGGTTGTGGTCAATACAGGAGATTATATAGTCTCAACCAATTCAGCAACTGATTCGACGACATCGTCCGGGCGGTACGCGAACTCTGTGAGTTCGTCACGACTAGTCGACCCAGTGAGTACGAGGTACGTAGTCAGGCCAGCCTCGATGCCGGCCACGACATCGGTGTCCATGCGATCCCCTACCATCGCCGTCGATTCGGAGTGCGCGCCGATCCGATTGAGGCCACTCCGGATCATCACTGGATTGGGTTTGCCAACGAAGTACGGCTCTTGCCCAGTGGCTTCCGTAAGGAGCGCAGCAACGGAGCCGGTAGCCGGGAGTGGGCCCTCAGGTGAGGGTCCGGTAGCGTCCGGGTTCGTTGCGACAAACCGCGCGCCCTGATCAATCAGTTGGACGGCCTGTGTGATATTCTGGAACGAATACGTGCGGCTCTCCCCGAGAACGACGAAATCTGGGTCAGTATCGGTCAGCGTGTAGCCCACCTTATGGAGCGCTGTCTTCAGTCCAGCCTCACCGATAACGTAGGCGGACGCATCTGGGACTTGATTTGACAAAAACTGTGCCGTGGCCACGGCCGAGGTCCAAATCCGCTCCTCTGGAACATCAATACCCACATCCGCAAGACGGGCAGACAGATCGCGACGCGTGTAAATTGAGTTGTTCGTGAGCACGAGAAACTCCTTGTCCTGCTCTTGAAGCCGGCCGATGAACTCTTTCGCCCCCGGGAGAGCAACCTCCTCATGTATCAGCACTCCATCCATATCAAGGAGCCACGTGCTGGGTTGGTCTTGTGTATGAGACATAGGAAGAAGTTATCAGAACTGTGTTCGCCGTGGACTTGAAAGTTTACAGGCTGTCGAGGCGAATGCCACGGGGCTTGACCCCGTGGATGAAGCCGACACTCCGTGACACAAGCCATTAACTAGCAACACAGCGATAATCGAGGTACGGCGATGTGGTATGACTACCGCTTCCGCGCCTACCCTGACCGAACAGGTGTGACTGCGGAAGTGGAACGCCACATCGACATCCACCGCCAAGCATACAACCACACCCGCTACGAATACAGTGTCCTCGACACCGACGAGGACAACATCGGTTCGGCGTACCAACACCAGAAACGCCTCACCGAATGGAAGGACGAGTGGCCTGTGTTCTCCAAAGTCCACTCGAAGGCGTTACAGAAGACCGTCGAACGCTTCTACGACAACCTCTCGAACCTCTCCGAGAAGAAGCAGAACGGGCACAAGGTCGGGTGGCTCAACTGGAAGTCCCCAAGCGAGTACCAGAGTATGACGTATTCGCAGTCTGGCTTCGAACTCAAAAACACGAGTGGCCGGACTGCCACAATCTGGCTCTCCAAAATCAGTGACATCCCCATTCGATATCACCGTTCCATCCCCGACAACGCAGACATCAAAGAGGTGACGCTGAAGAAAGAGACGACGGGTGAGTGGTACGTCACGTTCGGCCTCGAAGTCGAAGACACCACGCTCCCCGAGAAACCCGCTGTAGACGACGTGGATGTTGAGGACTGCGTTGGCCTCGACCTCGGCATCCAGAACTACATCTACACGTCTGACGGCAACAGCGTGGACTGGCTTGACCTCTCCGACGAGTACGAACGCCTGCGTCGGGAGCAGCGCAATCTCTCCCGGAAAGAACACGGGAGCAACAACTGGGAGAAACAGCGCCGTGGGGTTGCCAAGATTAAGCGCAGAATCAAGCGGAGGGTTGAAGACTTCCAGCACAAGCTCACGACGTGGCTCGTCACGACGTATGACGCCGTGTTCGTGGAAGACTTGAACGTCTCGGGAATGCTTCAACAGCGTGGGAACGCTCGGAATAAGCAGGATGCCGCGTGGCGCAGATTCATCGAGATGCTGGAGTACAAGGGCGACCTGTACGGTACGCACGTCGTCCAAGTAGATCCTGCGGGGACGACCAAAGAGTGCGCTGAATGTGGTGTCGAGACGGACAAACCGTTGTGGGTGCGGGAACACAGTTGTCCGAGTTGCGGGTTCGAGGCGGATAGAGACGCGAATGCGTCGTACAACGTTCTTTNTCGCGGCCTTCAAGAGTTAGGTCTGGGACAGGCCGAATCGACGCCCGTGGAGACTGCGACCGCTGTGGAAACCGATGGAGGACAGTCTTTGTCGGTTCCTGTAAGTCGCGTCGTTGAAACGGGAAGCCTCGGGGCTTGACCCCGAGGCGGTTCACGACGCGCTTGACATCCTCCCACGGCTGAAGCCGGGGGATTCGTCCGCGTTTACGCGGAGGAGGATGTCAACTGTAGCGACGCCGGACACCCAGCGCCGGCGACGACAGTTTCTCCATGACAGAAAATTCGGGGCGAAAACCTCGCCTTTCAGGTCAGGGAGGATGTTAAGGTCGGTTTCGGTGATGAAGGATAGTGGACTACAGACCTGCGTTTCCGGCACTGAAACGCGACAGTACAATTTTGAATCAACCGCATCAGTACCTATCCGGATGCTGGGGGGGATACAATCGAAAGAGCTGGCACTGCTGGTTTGGTTGGTGGCGACGTTCGCTATTGGAACAGTGGTGTATTCGCCGTTGAATGGGCTTGCGCTCTCTGTGCCAACGACCTGGGGATTGTGGGCGCTGTTGATGTTGCGTGAGAGAGAATAGAACATTCGTAATCAGAGGAGGGCCCAGGATAACTTGCGTCGAATTTTTGAAGGAAGCTAGCCCAGATTCGTGTACACCCGTCGTGTCTGTGCGGCGACAACAACAAGACCAACACCGACGGCGGCGAAGACAATCGGGACTCCCAACGACGTGCCCCGAGCGGTGACGCCGGCAAAGTCAGCAACGAATCCACCGTTGAGCGGACCGATGTACCAAAGTCCGAGATACAACGCTTCGAACAGCCGAGGCGATCCAGTCCATAACCCAGCAGCGAGTGCGAGCGACGGCGGGAAGATGACGAGACCCGTCACTCCGATGAGTGCGGTGGGACCTCCTGTGGCCACAGCGATCGCAAACGCACCGGCCCCGACGACGATGGTGATTAAACAGCCGGCAATCCACTCGCCGACAAGCTGGCCAACCGGGTAGTCGGACGTGAGAACTTGAGGGCGAATCCCATGACGAGCGGTCTGTGAGCCGATCTGTGACCAAACGAAGAGTGGCCAGACCGCGACCAACGAGAGCAGCCCCCGGGCAGCTCCCTCAGTGCCACCACCAGTGAGGGCGATTCCAGCTGGCACGACCGCCAACAGCCCCGCACCGAGATACCACCAACGCGGTTGTCCACGCAGGAGACGACGAAGTTCCATCGTGAGGACGCGCCGAAACCCGCCGGCACCACGACGGGTAACCGGAGGAATCGTGACATCATCACCAACAGGCGAAGGGGACACAGCCGGATCAGCCGTGTCTGTTGGAGTTTGTGGATTGGACGCTGTCTGTGTCGCAGTCTCAGGGGGAGTCTCGTCGAGCGGGAGGCGCCGACGTACCTTCTCCACTACCCCGCCGGTCGTCCGAAACCAATTAAACGGCAGTGCCGCGACAAGCGTTACGGCCAGTCCGACGGCGACGGTACCCAATCGCTGAGCGAAGAACCACGCCGGCCACGGGCCTCCCTCGTACCGGAACGTTTGCGCGTTGGATCCACCCGTTCCGAAGTTCGCGAAGCTACTCTCGAATCCCGGCACAGCGGCCTGTATTGATTCGAAGGTGAGATCGTACGCGAGGGTGAGCCCGACAATATCGAGCGCTTTCACAGTCGTCGGGACAGCGGCCGGGACTGCCGTTTCCGGACGCGCCGACTGTGCGGAGAGCAAGAAGATGGCCCCGAAAAAGTACGCTATCCGACCGAGGGTTCCAGCGAGCAGATTGATCGTGCCAAACAGCATCGCGACCGCGCCAACAAACACGGTAAGTGGAACGACCATCACAAAGACTGGCCAGCTGATGGCAATTGGGTCGGTGGCACCGACCCCGTAGATCGAGTGGTTGACGACCGCTGCGCCTGCGAGTACCGCTGCGGTGAGAACGCCGACGGCGGTGTTGCTCAGTAGTTTTCCGAGTAGGTACACCGGTTTACTGGTCTGTGAACTGGTTACCACCGGGAGGTGCCCGTGGCGGTCATCGCGTTCAATCGACCCGCGAAGCACGTAGAATCCGGCCAGAAGCATGACCGCTGATCCGGCCATCCCAGCGTTGAGCCCGACGAGGTGAGAGGTCAGCGCGCCGTTGACGTTCGGCCCGTTGGAAACCGTATAGAAGACGCCAAACGAGCCCGAGTTGATCAGGTATCCGACATAGATGACAACGGCAAAAAAAGATGAGTAGCTTTCGCGACCGAACACGAGCGATAATGTCAGTCCGAGCAATATGATAGGCTCGGCGGACGTCAGTTCGCATGCGTAACCGTTTGGAGATATGCGTCTTCGAGCGATGCGGTGACCTGCTCGGCGTCGGTGGTCGGCGGATCCTCCGCGACGAGCCGAACATCGACGCCGTCTGCCCGCTGGACGGTGTTACAGATGGGGAACTCTTGTCCGAGTTGCTCTAGCGTCGACTGGGAGACCCGGCATTCGTAGACATCGCCGTCAACGGACTTGATCAGCGACTCGGTTGGTGCGTGGGTGAGTAACTGCCCGTCTTCTAACACGGTAACCGTGTCAGCTGTCGCCTCAATGTCCGCGACGACGTGTGTCGAAAAAATCACGACGCGATCATCAGCGGTGTCAGCCAGCGCATTACGCATGCGAACGCGCTCCTCCGGATCGAGGCCGACGGTTGGTTCGTCGACGACCAACAGCTCGGGGTCGTTAAGCAACGCTTGTGCAATCCCTGCCCGCTGCCGCATACCACCAGAGAACGTGTCGAGGCGCCGATCACGCACGTCGGTGAGGTTCACGAGGTCGAGCAACGCTTCGATCCGCGCGCTCGCCGTTTCGGAATCAAGCCCCCGTAGCGCCGCCACGTACTCGAGATACTCCTCAAGCGTTAACGTCGGATAAGTGTCGAAATCCTGTGGCAGATATCCGAGTAGGCTTCGGACGACACCGGGCGATTCGCTCACCCGAGTTCCGTCCCAGTAGATCGCTCCTTCTGTCGGGGGCGTCACCGTCGTGAGCATGCGCATGAGAGTAGACTTCCCAGCACCGTTCGGACCGACGAGGCCGTGTACACCAGCACCGAGTCGAAGGGTAATGTCTCGAACCCCCCAAAGACCCTCTGAGTACTGCTTGCCGAGCGATTCTATCTCAAGTCGCATGTGTGCCCCAGAGTGTCGAGATGACATATACATGGGTCCGGTGTTTCTGGGCCAGTGACAGAGCCGGCATAGGTCAGCAAAGTCGCGAAATTGGTGTTTCACGTCCGGTAACGGTGACTCAACTTATTATGGACTGGATTTCCACCGTCTGTACATGCCCGCAAAAGAGGCTTACCGCGCTGCGCATCGCACAACCGACCACTCAGGAAACCCAGATACACGTCGGGTTAGTGGTGAGAGTCTGGTACTGAGGAGTTACGACGATAGTACCCACAATGTTCACGTCACAATCACCGACGACAACGGCGAAACCGCGTTCACTCGGACCGTCTCTGTCGGTCCACAAGACACCGTCAGCATCCAGACACGTCTCGAACGCGCAGTCTACCGAGTAGATGTCCGACTGGATAACGGTGTGGGTGACCGCGCAGACTGTCTTCTCGGCAGCGACCCGAATGAGTGTGCCAAGATCGAAACTGGAAACGGAGTGGTTAGTGTCGTTGAAGGCTATTTTTGATCGGCTGGTGTGCGCGGCGAAGAGCTACTGAGAGTTGAGAGTTAGTCTCGTTTTAGGGGGCAGATGGCTGACTCTGTATCGTCTCCAGAACTGTGACTAACCCGTTGGTTTCCCCTGAACACACGAATAGCACCGGCAGTTAGCCCTATGGAATATTAGAGCAAAAATCCACGCAGCGGCTGATGAACCGATGCTAAGCCGTCGCGTTCTCTGGCGGCTCAGGCGGCTCGGGCGGCGTCGGGCCACCGGGCGGCATACCCCCACCCGGTGGAGTCCCGCCGCCCGGTCCGGTCGGCGGTCCGAACGACACGTCAGGCGCGTCACCGCTCACGAGGAAGTCAGCGAGGTTCCCGATGAAGACGCCGTTATCGGCGCGACGGGCGTTTTCGGGCGCGAAGAAACTCGAGTCTCCAACTACTGCGAGAGACTCGCTCCGTACTGCGACCGTGTATGAGCCAGACTCCCGAGTGGTCGAAAGACGCGATGTCTCCGCCGTGGTGAGCGTTGCTGAATCGTCAGCAGAGCCAACGGACGCCGCGCCACGAAGGACGACCTGCTCAACCCCCTCAGTAAGCGGCGTCGACTCGGGCGGCTGTACGAGGACGCTGAGGTAGCCCGCGTCGTTGTGCTCCATGTCGTACACGTAGCCGGCGTCGCCGTAGACGCCGAACGGGGATCCGAAGTCGGTCAATGCCCCGGCGTTGCCTGGGTCACTCGCGACGAGGGTTCGGCCGCCCGCCTCAACGAACGAGTTGACGGCATCAGCATCTGGTCCCGAGAGTGCGCCGGGGGCGGTCGTCACGAACGCGTCCGCATCAGCGAGCAGCGACTGGAGCCGCTCACCGCTTCTGATTCCGCCGTAGAACCGAACCTCGTGGCCGTTCTCGATGAGTGTCGAGGTAAGCGGTGTGACGCCACGCCGGGCGCCACCGAGCGTCCCAATATCTGCCTCCGTGGGGGCATTACCGTCCTCAATCGGAAGCACGGGCAGCCCGCCACCGGCGCCAGTCGTACTGCTTCCGAGGTGGACGACGACCGTGTTCGACGGCTCGCCGCTCTCCATTTCGATGTCACCGCCCTCGCTGACGGTTTCCGGTTCGACGGAGTCGAGCCGCCAGTGGTCGTCTGTAACGGGCTCCGTATCCGGTGGGGCCGTATCTAAGAGGACGCCCCCGGCTGCGGCGACGCCGACAACAGCCAGGAATATGAGCGCGAATGCGCCGATTGCCGTTCGGAGATTAACGCTCATGCGGGCTCACCTCCGTTCGTCGCGCCGGTATCGTCGTGTTGCGTGCGGGCGTCGTCGGCGTTCGTCTCACTACTGAGTTGGTCCGTGGGCAGTCGTCCAGTGTAGCTTGTCATGACTATTTCCTCGCCGACAGTCTCGTCCCATGTTTGCGGTGCCACCGCGAGGATAAGATCGTCGTTGAGATCGCTTTCAGAGTCGTCGACAACGACGACAGTACTGTCGTCCTGTTGTAAGAGCGGAATACCCCCCGGAACGCGATTCTCGGTACGACGCGTGTCGACCGCGTAGTCGTCAATACCGGCTTCAGTTGCGGCATCAGCGACTGCTCCATCGACAAAGCCAAATCGGTCCGCGAATCCGTTGGCAACGGCTTCGGTTCCGAGATAAGCATCGGCGTGCGCGATCGCTTCTCGGTCAAGCTCGATCTCTTCGCCGCGCTGTTCGATCACGTTCTCGATGAAGAGGTTGGCGAGCGTTTGTCGCCGCTCGCGTTGTGTGTCCGGATCGCTACCTCGTTTGTCAGGGCCGGTCGTACCCGCACTTGGCCCGTTTGGAGCCGGCGCGGCCCCCGCAACACCGACGCTACCGACCGCCTGCGCGGACGGAGCTACGTAGATGCGATCGGCAGGCGCAATCGCGAGATACGCGCCGGACGCTCCGAGCGTATCTACTGCGGCGTATACCGGCATCACCGAGGCAGTACGGTCGACCGCAGCGTACATCCGTTCGCTCTGTGCAGGCAGGCCGCCACCGCTGTCAACTTCCAAGACGACCGCCTGGATGGAGTCGTTCATGCGGGCGTCTCGGAGGTTGTCTTCGACGTGCTGTGCTGTCGACGAGTCTATCGCTCCGTCGATTTCGATCACAGCGACGGTGCCGTCGGGACCGGTTACGGCGCCGTACACGCTGGGAGCGACGAACAGCCCCGCAGCAAGCGCCAGTATCACTGCGACACCAACGGCGTGTCGAGTGGTCAGCCGGTCGACAACCGATCCCGACTCGGAGCGTGGCAGAACACGGTCGGAAGTTGTCGGCGAGTGGCGCTCGGTTCGTGTGTCCGTATCCGGCGTCGATTCATCTGGAGATTCTGTGGGGCCCTTCTCAGAACTCATTGCCCTGTCCTCGCTCGGTCTCGCGGTCGTATTTGGAGGTTTTGTCGGTCTTGCATCGTCGAACTGATTGTGCGGTAATAGAGTACCGCTGTAGCTGCGTTGGGGTCATACGGCAACCGATGCCGTGTGTCGAGAGTGGACGCAATGTTGGAACTCATGAGTCTGACAGCGACTCGACGTCGCCGACGGTCACCCCCGCCAGTTCGGCATGTGGCGCAAATATATCGCCGTCGGCGGCAGTTTCTAGTATTACTGTACGCCCGTGTCTAGAGACGGTTGCGTCACTAAACGAGGACTCTCCCTCGCGTGCGGCGCGCGCAATCGCCTCTGCCGTCTCTCTGTCGAGCCGTTTCGGATCGGCTACTGCGCCGTACCGAAACGTCGTCATCGGAGTATCGGCAGTGTCATGCTGGCTTGTCGGGGGCGTGGCTGACAGAGACTTCGAAGGCCCTGAGCCGTCTGGGGTCACACTACAAGCGACGCCAACTGCGGCTGCCGCATCAACCGCCGTCCGGAGCGCTTTCGGTGCGTCCGAGAGGGTGCGTCGCAGATACTCCCGCGTCTCTGTCCCCAAGTCGACACAGACCGTCGCGTCTCCGTGGAGCCGTGACGGGAGCGATCCGTAGTCTGTGTCTGTCCGTGAGTGCTCCGTGTCGTGACCGCTGATACCAGCGTCGCGGTGGGCCACCGCACTGCTAATCGATGAAGCGTGCCCGATGACAACTTCGTCCGCGCGGACACCAAGCGTCGTGGTGGTGCGTTTCGACTTGAACCGGGTAAAGCCGGCCTTGGTGGCTGGCTCTCGGATGAGATCGGCGTCTCGAGTGAGTTCTCGACGGAGTGTCCGTGCGTCGATGTCACCGACGATGACACCACAGCCCTCAGGGCCGTCTGTCGTGAGTGCGGTTCCGCCAGCCACCTGTTGGAGTCGGTCAAGCGATACACTGTCGTACCGAGAGAGGAGGTCACGGATCGGGGCCGCAACCCCCTGTGGGACCCCCGTCATCGTTACCAGGCTCGGGTTAAACCGCGCAGTAACCACGGTGTCAACTCCCCGTGATGTAACTGCGGCCGGCTTGTACGCCCCGTTAGCAACCGCTGAGTGGAGTTGCCGCGCAGGGCTGTGTTTGGCCGAGCTACCTGTCGCCGCTCCCGTTTCACCGGATCCGTTGATTGCGAGCGTTCCAGCGGGCGGGGGTTCTGAAGTCAGTGCTCCAATGGGCCTATTAACACCGAGCCCGGTTGCCACGAGCGCACCTAAGCGCCTCGCGAACGTCCGTTTGGAGGGCATCGTTTCAGAAGACGTGCGCTCGGTGATAATGCTCCGAGACGTGTTTCAGGTTCGGAAGCACATCCGTCGGGCGCGTGTTCATCAACCAACGCAGGGAGGAAGTGCAGAACTAAGTTACGGGAGCCGTCTACAGTTACTTTTCCAACTTTTCCGTGACAGAATCTTCTTCCAGATGCGATTGCGCGTCATCTCTGTCGGACTCAAGTAGTCGTTCAACTTTGTCTTCAAATTCCGCATCGTTGAGCTCACCGCTGGCATATCGTTCTTGGAGTGTTGACAACGCATCATCCGTAGAGTCGGTGTTGCGGCCGTCGGTTGGAACATCACCCGAATCCGCGGCTGCCCACAGCGGGTACTGTTCCGGGTCGTACTCGTCGGTGTCAGGCGGTACCTCCTTGATCGCAAATTCAAGAACGCCAGACACGATCATTCCCGCGATCAACGCCGTGTACCACACTGCCGGAGTGAGTACATACACTCCGGCGACGGTCACAAATCCGGCCACAAGTGAGACCGGGTGATCGTCCAGTTGGTTGAAGATGGAGGGCATACACATGCCGACAATTAGCGGT
>P_A23_Liq_2_FmtDRAFT_1000313_pt1 | contig 10840 bp, 7 predicted proteins | sample PonA232FremontCA_FD_10599 | JGI IMG/M metagenome (IMG submission 10599) | reverse complement strand
CCCGCCGTCGGAACTGGGGGGAACACGCCACCACCGCCGGCTACCGGCTGGCGTATCTGGGCGTGTTCGTCTTCCTGTTGGCACCGGTGGTGGTCGTCGCCGCGACCTCGTTGTCCGACGCCAACACCGTCGCGTTCCCGCCGAGCGGGCTCTCCCTGCGGTGGTACGAGGCGTTGCTCGCGAGCGGGCCGTGGATCGAGGCGACCCGGAACAGTCTGGTGATCGCGACCGGCACCGCACTGTTGTCGACGGGGTTGGGTGTCGCGGGCGCGCTCGGAACGCGCAAACTCGACGGGAAGCTAGCGGATCTCGTCACCGGGATCGCCGTCGCGCCGTTGCTCGTCCCGGGGGTCGTGTTGGGAGTCACGCTGCTCGTGTTCTTCAGCGAGTTCGGGCTCCAACAGGAGCCGGTGACGATCGTGCTCGCTCACTCGTTGTGGGCGACGCCGCTCACCTACTCGGTGATGCGGGCGACGTTCTCGCGGTACGACTGGCAGATGCGCGACGCCGCTCTGGATCTGGGTGCGAGCCGCCTCCGTGCGTTCCGGGAGGTGGTCGCGCCGAACGTCGCCGCCGGGCTCGCGGCCGCGACGCTGATTGGCTTCGTCGTCAGTCTCCAGGAGTTCGTGATGACCCTGTTCCTGTCGGGCCGCGGGAGCCGGACGGTGCCGGTGAAGGCGTGGAACTCGCTCCGGAACTCGCTGGACCCGTTGGTGAGTGTCACCTCGACGCTGCTGGTGGTCACGGTGTTGCTGGTGGTGCTCGCGGCCGGTGCCGCCGTCGGACTCGACCGGGTGGCTCGGGACACTGGGTGAGGGTGTCCTGGCGGCGTCGTTCGGATCGCTGCCGGTGTGTTGTTCCCGCAGACACCGAATCTGTTCTTCGGAGTAGTTCTGAAGAGAAGGAGCACTGGACCACGGAGCGCGTCTGTCAGTAGCTCACCACTCGATCGAGCGTCAGTAGAGGCGCACTACGTGAGACCCGGCAGGCGTGTGCCGAAGTATCTTAGTAGTACGCTCGACAACAGTAATACACGTATGTCTAGTAAGACCGGCGAGGGAACAGTCATTCGTGTGTCGAAGAAGGGGCAGGCGACGATTCCGAAGGAGCTGCGCGAACGGTTCGGTATCGAGACGCCCGGAAAGGTGCTCGTCCACGAGTCGGACGGGCAGATTGTCGTCGAACCACTCCCGTCGGTCGGGGAGATGCAGGGTGTCCACGCCGGGAGCTACGAGGAGGGAGCAGTCACCGACCACCTCCGAGCGATGCGGGCCGAGGACGACCGACTCGAAGACGGTGAGTCTCGCTGATGAGTTCGTACGTCTTCGACACGGAGCCGCTCGTCGCGTACCTCTACGACGAGCCGGGCGCAAGTCGGGTGACCGAACGGCTCCGCGCAGTCGAGCAGGAGGCGGCGACGGGGGCGATCTCCCACGCGACCGCGACCGAACTGGTGTACAAGATCGCCCGTCTCGAAACCGGCGATCCGAACCAGACACCGCCCGGTGACGAGGAGTTCGAGACTGCACGGCGTGATCTTCGCATCGTCCGTGGCTACGGGCTCACAGTCGAGACACCCGGCTGGGACACTGTCGGAGAGATCAAAGGCGCGGGCGGAATCTCGTTGGGCGACGCCTACACCGCGGCGCTCGCTGCCGAGCGCGAGGCGACGCTCGTCGTCGGCGCAGACCCGGAGTTCGGTGATCTGTCGGTCGACGTGGAACTGTCTCGGATTCGGGACGACCCTGCCTGAGACAGTGGACCGAGTCGCTGGCAACGACACCGATTCTATCGGGACGAGGAGTGTTCGTTTCCGGGTGAGTGTCGCGGTTGGGCTCGGGGTTGTGCGTGGCGCTGGGTGACGGCGAACGGGCTACCGGCTGGTTTCAAACTCTCTCTCGAACATCTAGTACCAATTATTGTTTCACCGTAACGTTGATATCTACGGTCGCCCGACGCGAGGCTCGTGACGGAAGGCGACTACGCGGAACCGTTGTTGATCGAGTTGATTGCGCGGCGACTCCAGTTCGACCGCCTCGCCGCTGCACTCCCCGGTGATCCGTACCCACCGTACCTACTCGTCGCTGTCGGATTGTTCATCGAGCACGGCGTGTTCGACGTGTACAACTACTTCGTCGCCGGGAAGTCGACGCCACTGGACGACCCCGGGTCGCTCGGAATCGGCGTTGGTGTCGCATTTGCAGTCGTCGCTGTAAAACGGCTCGAAGAGGCGCGTCAAGCAGCTGTCGAAGACCTACACAAGCTAGACTACGACGACACGACGAGTGACACGGAAGACAAACTGTTCAGTCCGATTCAGACAACACAACAGTGGCTGTGGCAAGCAAGCGAACGAACTGAAACTGATGGTGGAGACACAACGTCTGAGGGTCGATCTGCAGTCATCGACCGGGTGCAGAGGGGTGTGAGACTGAGTTGGGTCGTTCAACAGTTACGTCAGCGCGTTAGATCACCACCGAATCCTTCACGAACAGCCACGGCACCGCTCACACCGACTGTTCCGTTGCGGTACAAGTTCACTTCCTATTTACTTGGTCTTGTTATGTCTTTTTACAATGCGTTTGTTTTCATCGGATGGGAACGTCTAGTTGAAATTCAGGGATTTCTTGTAGGGATAGTTGGGCTCCTTCTCTTCCCACTGATGTACATCCCGTTGATCGTCGACGTGACGGTGTTGTGTCTCGGTGTCAGTCTCTTTGTTCCACGTCAGATCGTTCGTGCCGACCCAGATCTGATCTATCACAGTCCGTGGGAGTTCGGTGGGTTCAGATCTGTGGGAAAGGCACTCCGACGGTCGTACTTCCTGTACGTAGTCGGCTTCTCACTGTACACCGGATTGTTGTATCTCCGATTTTTCACTCCAGCTCCGACACCGTACCCGCCACCGAGCACATTCATCGATCTGCTCTTTACTGGGCTCGGGATTGCCGGAGCCCTCGCTATCGGCTACTCCGTCTACCGGATTCACACGTTCATGAAGCGGAAACGCGAGCAGCGTCTCGACGAACTCAAGAGCAAAGTACGGCAGCGGATAGAGTCGCCCGTCGACACGTACGGAGCGTCGACAGCCGGGTTAGAGAGTTGGGAGACACTCCAGACGAAGATCGAGCAGGTCAAGAACACCCGCACGTACCCGTTCACACCGGCGGCGTCGCTTCGGATCGCTGTCGGTGTGTTGCTCCCGCAGGTGTTGAACCTGTTCAGATTTCTTCTGACCACAGATGTGGTGAGCGTGGGTCTCTGAAGAGAAGCGTAAAGTGTGCGATCACCGCCACACGGCCAGACGACAGCTACGACCGGCTCACTCCAGTTCGAACCGGTCGGCCTGCATCACCGTCGTCCAGGCGTCGACGAAGTCCTCGACGAACTCGTCTTCCCCGTCGTCGGTGGCGTACGTCTCCGAAAGCGCGCGCAGTCGAGAGTGCGAGCCGAAGATCAGGTCGAACCGGCTCCCCTCCCACTGGAGCTCTCCGGTCTCGCGGTCGTACCCCTCGAACAACTGCCGTTCGTCGGACACCGGCTCCCACCGGGTGTCCATGCTCAGCAGGTTCTGGAAGAAGTCGTTCGACAGCTCCCCCGGGCTGTCGGTCAACACGCCGATGTCGGTGTCCTGGTAGGTCGCGCCCAGCACGCGGAGCCCGCCGACCAACGAGGTCATCTGCTCGGGCGTCAGCCCCAACAGGTCGGCCTTGTCGACCAACATCTCCTCGGCGGTCTGTTCCACGTCACCGGGCAGGTAGTTGCGGAAGCCGTCCGCATCCGGCTTCAGCGCCTCGAAGGAGTCGGCGTCCGTCTGTTCGGGGGTCGCGTCCGTCCGACCCGGCTCGAACGGCACCGTCACGTCGTGACCGGCGTCGGCGGCGGCCTGCTCGACGGCCGCGTTCCCGCCGAGGACGATCAGGTCCGCGAGCGACACCCGCACGTCGTCGTCGCGATCCTCATTGAAGCCGCCTTGTACGTCCTCCAGCGTCTCCAGCGTCGCCTCCAACTGCGCCGGCTCGTTGACCTCCCAGTTGCGTTGCGGCTCCAGTCGGATGCGGGCACCGTTCGCGCCGCCGCGCTTGTCGCTGTCGCGGTACGTCGACGCAGACGCCCACGCCGTCTTGACGAGTTGGGAGACGGAGAGGTCCGTGTCCAGAATCTCTCCCTTCAGGCTCTCGACGTGCTCGTCGTCGACAGTCTCGTAGTCGGCGTCCGGCAGGGGGTCCTGCCAGATCATCTCCTCGTCTGGCACCTCCGGGCCGAGGAACCGTTCCGGCGGCCCCATGTCCCGGTGGGTCAGCTTGTACCAGGCCTGCGCGAAGGAGATACCGAACTCCATCATGTTGTCCTGGAACCGTTCGACGATCTCGCGGTAGTCCGGGTCGCGCTTCAGCGCCACGTCCGTCGTGAGCATCATCGGCGTGACGGACTCACCGTCCTCGTGGGCGTCCGGGACGGTGTCTTCCAACTCCTCGCTCTTCGGTGTCCACTGCCAGGCACCGCCGGGCCCCTTCTCGGGTTCCCACTCGTAGTCGAGCAGGTTGTTGAGGTACCCCCCGTCCCACTCCGTCGGTGACTGGGTCCACGGGCCCTCGATCCCGCTGGTGATCGTGTCGCCGCCCTTCCCGGAGCCGTGATCGTTCTGCCACCCCAGCCCCTGTTGTTCGATCGGAGCGGCAACGGGTTCGGGACCGAGGTTCTCCTCGGGGTCGTCGGCACCGTGGACCTTCCCGAACGTGTGGCCGCCGGCGATCAGCGCGACCGTCTGTTCGTCGTTCATCGCCATCCGGCTGAACGTCTGACGGATGTTCTTCGCAGAGGCCTCGGGGTCCGGCTTCCCGTCTGGTCCCTCCGGGTTGACGTAGATCAACCCCATCATCGAGGCACCGAGTCCGCCTTCGATCTCACCCGGCTGCTCGAACCGTTCCTGTGTCTCGACCTCGTCTTCTGGCCCCCAGTTGACCGACTCGTCCGTGTCGAAGTCGTCCTGGCGACCGCCGGCGAAGCCGACCGTCTGGAACCCCATCGACTCCATGGCGACGTTCCCGGCGAGAACGATCAGATCCGACCAGGAGATCTTCTTCCCGTACTTCTGTTTGACCGGCCACAACAACCGCCGCGCTTTGTCGAGGTTGGCGTTGTCCGGCCAACTGTTCAACGGAGCGAACCGTTGGCGAGCGCCGGCGGCACCGCCGCGGCCGTCGGCCGCTCGGTACGTCCCGGCGCTGTGCCACGCCATCCGAATCATGAACGGCCCGTAGTGACCGTAGTCGGCCGGCCACCACTCCTTCGACTCCGTCATCACTTCCTCTAAGTCCGACTTCACTGCGTCGAGATCTAGCGACTCGAACGCCTCCGCGTAGTCGAAGTCGTCACGCGGGTCGCTGTCCCGCGCGTTCTGGTCGAGGATGTCGAGAGTGAGCATCTCGGGCCACCACTCGTCGTTCGACTTCGCTCTGTTGGACTTACTCATCCAGTCGGCTTTGTTCGTAGCCGCTAATAAGATTGTCTACCCACGCGTGAATTCTTTGGCGAAAGAACAAACTTTCTTATTTACAAGATAACGAGCGACGTACAGCGGCGGGAGAGCGGGCGAGCCGGCGGCCTCACCGCCGGAACTAATGCCTTCGGGAGTCAGGTAACGACGAGTGATGCGCCAGGAGTACACCGAGGGGGGGGCCGGCGCAGTGGCAACACTCGTCGAGTCGGTCGCTGCAGCGACCGACGTCGAAGGGGTGTTCGTGCTGGTCGGCGAGGCCGCGGCGTTCACGCCGGGGGCCGGTGACACGGGGGGTGACGGGTCGGAGACAGGTCCGGAGACGTGGGACGTGGCGGTTCCAGTGTTCGGTGGCGTCTTCCCAGTAGTGATCCACGACGGGACGGAGACGGACCGGGGGACGCTCGTCGTCGGGTTACCGGCTGGGGTAGAACTCCAGTCCGTGACCGGACTCGACGACGAACGCGTCGGGATCGACACACAACTCGACCCGGAGGTGTTAGACCGGGGCCACGAGACCGCGTTCGTGCTCGTCGACGCGTACGCCAGCCGGGTAGAGGAGTTCGTCGGCGAGTTGTTCGACACGTACGGTGTCGAGGTGACGTTCGTCGGCGGTGGGGCCGGGTGTCTCGACGGACCGTGTGGGCCGTCGGTGTTCACCCACCAGGGGACCATTTCGGACGGAGCAGTCGTCGCGTCGACGCCACTCGCGAGTGCCGTCGGGGTCGAACACGGCTGGGAGGAGGTCGCCGGCCCGCTGCGCGTGACCGACTCCGACGGGCGGACCGTCCACAGCCTCGACGGAGAGCCGGCGGCCGAGCGGTACCGCGCGATCGTCGCCGAACACGCCGGAGAGTCGCCCGACCCGGAGTCGTTCTTCGAGTTCGCGAAGGGGTATCCGTTCGGGATCAGCCGTGTCGGCGGGGAGACGGTCGTCCGGGACCCGTACGCGGTCAGTGACGGGAGTGTCGACTGTTTCGGTGCCGTCCCCGAAGGGGAGTTCGTCCATGTCCTCCACGGGGACCGGCGACGGCTCGTCGCTGCCGCGCGGGCGGCGCGTGCGGACACTGTCGACGACACGGCGGAGGGTAGTGGGGAGCCCGGCCGAGACTCGCCCGACGGCGGGATCGCCGGAGAGTCGCTCGATCACGACTCCGTCGGGTCGCCGTCGTTCGTGTTCGACTGCGTCTCTCGTGTCCGTTACTTGGGCGAGGCGTTCGCCGAGGAGTTGGCGGCCGTCGTCGACGGGGACGGCTCGACCGTCGGTGCGTCGACACTCGGCGAGATCGCCGACGACGACGGTCGGCTCGAGTACCACAACAAGGCGACCGTCGTCGCCAGACTCTCCGACAGATGACCTCTCGACGGGAACGGATCCAGGTCCTCTACGAGCTCTCGCTGGCCGTCGGTCGAGGCAGTGGGCTGCGAGAGACGGCACAGGAGGCGTTGTCAGCGTACCTCCGGAAGCTGAACTGCACTGCCGGTGCAGTGTTGCGCGAGACGGGGGACTCGGCGGCCGTCGAGTACGAACCGGTCGCTACGACGCCCGCAGACCCGACGATCAACGACGGCTACGCTCGCGCCGTCGAGTGGCTCGGAGCGACCGACGAGCCGGCGTTTCCGGCGGAACTGTCCGTCGACGGCACACACGTCCACCTGGCGGAGCTCCCGGAGTTCGGCGTGTTGGTACTCGTCAGCGGCAGTCGGAAGATCGACGCGGAGACGCTCGGTGCGCTGACCGCCACTAACCGGAAACTCGCGGACGCCTGCCTGGCCGAGGAGGTCGAGCGCGAGCTCCGGACACAACGCGACCGACTGGAGGCCGTCGTCGAGACTGTCTCCGAGCCGATCGTCCGGGTCGTCACTCGCGACGGCGACCCGATCGTCGACGATGTGAACTCTGCGTTCGAGGCGACGTTCGGCTGTGACCGGCAGGCCGCACGGGGTGCGTCGCTCGACACACTCCTGACCACCGACGACACGGACAGTGGGGACGCCTCGGGGGCAGCAGTGACCGGCGACGGCGGACACGTCGAGAGTGGAACCCCGAGCGGGGACCAGTCACTGCTGGAGTCTGGAGGGGTCTGGGGCGGCCCCGACACGCCGGACGACCCAGACACCTCGTGGGTCGAAAGCGACGTGCCGGTCAGACGAGAGGTGCGACGCCAGACGACGGACGGCCAACGAGTGTTCAGCCTCCGAACCGTTCCGGTTCCGTCGTCTGGGGGAGAGACCGAGCAGTTCGGGCTGTACATCGACATCACGGAGCAACGGAGACGGCAACGGACGCTGGAACGACTCTACCGGGCCGCAGAGGAGTTCTTCGACGCGCCGGGCCGCGAGGCAGTGTGTCGGCGAGCCGCTCGGGTCGCGGCGGACGTGCTCGACTTCTCGCTGTGTGGTGTCCACCTGTACGACCGTGAGTCGAGAGCGTTGGAGCCGGTCGCGACCCGTGGGGTCGACCGGTCGGAGATCCGGCGGGAACAACTCCGGTACACCGACCGGGACTCGGTCGTCTGGGAGGCGTACCGAGAGGGAGAGCCGACTGCCATCGCCGATCTGGCGACGTTCGACGGGGCGTTGCCGAACGAGAACACGCCGGTCCGGTCTGCACTCGTGTTACCGCTGGGCAACCACGGCGTGTTCGTCGCCTCCGCTCCGACAGCCGACGCGTTCGACGACTCGGACCGGTACTTCGGGAAGCTACTCGCGCGGATGCTCCAGACCGCGCTCGACCGAACCGGGCGTGAACAGGCGCTGCGGTCGATCCAGTCGGCGACCCGTTCGTTGGTGACCGCGACGGACGCGACGGGGGTCGCCGAGCAGTTGGTCGCGTACACCTCGGACACGATCGGTGCGCCGTACGTCTGCGTCTGGCGCTACGAGCCGGGCGAACGGCTGTTGCGACCGGTCGTGTGGACCGACGAGGCCGGCGAACTGCTCGGCGAGATGCCGACGTTCGGGCCGGGCGGGAGTATCGCCTGGGAGGTGTTCCACGAGGGATCACCGCGGGTCGTCGACGACGTCACCAGCGTCGGCGAGGCGTACGACGCAGACAGCCCGATTCGGTCGGAGATTCTCGTCCCACTGGGCGAGTACGGCGTGTTGACCGCCGGGTCACAGCTCGTAGACGACTTCAGTCGGACGGAGTTCGAGTTTCTCCAGACGCTGGCGGCCAGCGCGGAGTCGGCGCTCCAGATCGTCGGGAAACGGCAGGAACTGAACGTACTCGACGAGGTGCTCGCGCGGATCCTCCGGCACAACGTCCGCAACGACCTCAACGTGATCCGGGGTCGCGCGGAGCTCCTCGTAGACGAGGCGAGCGAGACGGACCACGCAGAGCGGATCGTCGACACCGCCGACGAGATTCTCTCGACGGCGATCAACGCGAAACAGATTCGACGGATCGTCGACCGTCGCGGAGAGTTCGTCGCGACACGGATCGACAGGCTCGTCAGGTCGGCCGTCGAAGGGGTGGCCGGCGACTATCCCGACGCCGAGATCGGTGTCGGCCCACTGCCGGGAGTCGAGTTGGAGCTCCACCCGCACTTCGAGTACGCGGTCAGACACGCCGTCGAGAACGGAGTCGAACACCAGTCGGGTGAGTCGTGGGTGACGGTGCGGGCGGCCACGTTGGAGACCGGCGTGGTGATCGAGGTCGAAGACGACGGCCCGGGGATCCCGGAGGCGGAACTGGACCCGCTGGCCGCCGGCGAGGAGACACAGCTCGTCCACGGGAGCGGTGCCGGGCTCTGGATCGTCGACCGTGTCGTGCGGTACTCCGGAGGCACCGTCGAGTTCGACACGTCGGACTCCGGGACAGTTGTCAGGCTGATTCTCGACCGGGCCACCACGCCGTGGTAGTGCCGGTCGCGACGAGGCTGGTAGTCGAGTGTGGTCGTCGACTGCGAGGCAGTTGTCGGCTGCAAGTCCCCGGGGGACCGTCGCTCAGTCCGTGTAGTCGCCGCGCTCCTCGTAGGCGATCGGGTCGCGGAGACCGTTCGCCTGGAACGCCTGGAGCCGGAAGGCACAGGCGTCACACGTCCCGCAGGCGGGCGTGTCGGCACGGTAACAGCTCCACGTCTCTCCGTACGGGACACCCAACTCCGTCCCGCGGGCGGCGATCTCCGTCTTCGACCACTCGGTGAAGGGAGCCTCGACACTGATCTGCGTCTCCGGTTTCGTCCCGGCGTCGACGACGCCCTGGAACGCCTCGAAGAACGCCGGCCGACAGTCGGGGTAGCCGGAGTAGTCCTCACTGTGTGCGCCGACGAACACCGCCGTGCAGTCGTTCGCCTCCGCGTACGCGGTCGCCATCGACAGGAGGTTCGCGTTCCGGAACGGGACGTACGAGTCCGGGATCTCGTCGCTGTCGAGGTCGGCGTCCGCGACCTCGATCCCGTCGTCGGTGAGACTCGACGCGCCGATGCGTGCGAGGTGACTCGTCTCGACGTGGAGGAAGTCCCGGACATCCATCTCCTCGGCCAACGCCCGGGCACACTCTCGTTCCTTGGCGGCCGTCTGTTGGCCGTAGGAGGTGTGCAGGAAGTAGAGATCGTACCCTCTGTCGCGAGCCTCGTAGGCGGCGGTGGCGCTGTCCATCCCGCCGGAGACGAGGACAACTGCGCGTTTCTGTGTGGACTCTGTCGTAGTCTGCGTGTCGTCGGTCATCTGTGTGGTGTGTCGTCGGTGTCGTTCGCTTCGTCGTTCGGTCGTCTCGGCTACCTCAGGTAGCTCAGCCGGCTACCTCAGGTAGCTCAGCCGGCTACGGTAGCTTAGCCGACTGAACTGTTTCAGCTACCTCGGGTGAGTGTGGTGGCTCGACTCGGTCAGGTACCGGGTGCGTCGTTCCACACGTCGACGTGGACCCGGGGGGTGTAGCGGTAGCCGTGCTCGGCGGCGAGTTCGGCCACACGCCGGCGGCTCTCGTCGAGTTCCGTCCGAGTGGTCCCCTCTGGCATGAGGAGCACGTCCTCGTCCGGCACCGGGTCGGTCGCGGCCGCACGGACACGGTCGACAATCTGTTCGATCTCCGGGAGGTCGTCGCCGCTCGTGACGACGAACTTGAGTTGGCTCTCGTAGTCGTCGACGAGTCGAGCGAGCGCGTCGACGTCGATCCGGTCGGCCTCGTGACGGTCCGCCCACTCCCCGTCGCCTTTCGGGTCGCGGTCGGGCGTGGGGGTCGAGGAAGCGAGTTTTGGGCTGACACTCGCGAGGTCGATCGGTGCCTCGCGGTAGATCGTCCCGTTCGTCTCGACGGTCGTGTGGTAGCCGCGGTCGGCGAGCCGGTCGAGTAGCGTGACGATCCCGTCGTGGAGCATCGGCTCCCCGCCGGTGACG
>P_A23_Liq_2_FmtDRAFT_1000311_pt1 | contig 10920 bp, 11 predicted proteins | sample PonA232FremontCA_FD_10599 | JGI IMG/M metagenome (IMG submission 10599) | reverse complement strand
GGGAGATGATATGTGGTATGGAGCTTATTTCTTTGAGAAATTAGAAGCGTGGGCATATACTGTGTATGGTGAAGACAAAGGAGAAGTACAAAACTCACACGCTCTATATGTAAGCGGTATAAAACAACAAAAATCGATGGCCGACAGCACTAAAGAGGATATTTTAGATCTAGATCAAGATAATAGTTGATAAGTCAGCTACCAACGAGTAAACTCGTTGGTTTGTCAGTGGACTCCCGTTCTGCCGACGTTGGAGTGTCGGACGCCACTTCAGTAGCGTTCACGATCAATGTCCCTGACTTCAGGGCGTACTGACAGAACGCCCCTCCAGCGAGGGACTTCTGCCCACGCTGGAGCTGCAAAGCGAGTTTCCGAGCGATATTTTTCGCCGCGTTGTAGTCGGCGTTTACCGCATACGAACAGTTGAGACAGGCGAACGTCTGCCCGTTGCGGTTCTCATCGAGCGTACATCCACACTGCGAACATTGCTGACTCGTGTAGGCTGGTTCAACCTTCGAGATGGCAATTCCGACCATCTCAGCCTTGTATTCGGTCTGTTCCTGCAACGCTCGGAACGCCCACTGCTGGAACTTTTTGCCGTCGCTGATCCGCTCACGAATCTGCTCTAAGTCTTCAAACGCAATGTGGGTACAATCGTGCCGCTGCGCTTCCGCAACAATTTCTTTTGAGCAGCGGTGGAGATAGTCTTCGCTCCACCCCCCAAAGCGATCACCGATCTGCTGGAAGGTCAGGTGTGCGCTCCGAGTGCCGGTCTGTTGGAGGTCGCCACGCCGTTTTTCAAACTCTCGGCGTTCGTGATTGAGCAGGTCAGCGTTGCCGATGAACCGGCCTGTTGAAGTCACAGCGATGTGGTCATCGATGTTGCAATCCACGCCAAGGACTTTCGAATCCTCAGCTTTCTCAGGACTGTCAATCTCAACTGTTTTTTCTATCGCGGCGTGGAGATAGAACTCGTCGGCTTCGCTGTCGTAATGGACAGTGCTAGTCGCAAACGAGTAGTCGTCGTTCAACAGGTATTCGCCGTGCGGCGTTCCCTCCGGGTCGTCGGGGAGGTCATACTCACAGACGACACGCCCATCAACAGTAGCGAGACTCACTTTGTTGCGGTAGAACGTCGCCGCTCGCTTGTCGTAGACGATACTGAACGTATCGTAGTGTGGTTGACTTGTGTTTTCACCAGCAGCAAGCCGGTCAACGCAGTTGCCGATGTCTTTCGTCGCCCGCTTGATCGCCTTCTGGACGAGATTCGCGTGGAGATTATCGGTCGCTTCCCGCAGCTCGTCGTAGATGGCTTGTTCAGCTTCGGATTTGCTGGTCACGCAGTCGTCGTGTGGGTATCGCCATGCCCAGTCAGCAGTTCGATTGGCGCAGAACTGGAACTGCTGATTGGTGGCGTGGAGGTCGCTCTTGCGGTCGTCAGGCACGTCAAGCCGGATCTGAACCGTTCGAGTTACGTCCCACGCCATGTATCTCACAGTAATTGCTACTCTTTATTATAGTTTATTATTAGTAGAGAGTCAATCGAGGCGTTTGTAATGTGGTTTGGTGCGCTGTTTGTCGGCTTCCTCCACGGCTAAAGCCGATGGGCTTCCGCCTTGTTACCGCTGTGAAGTACCGCGCCACCGTGCGCGGGGCAATCGTGCTGGTTCTTTTATAGATTGAAAAGCTCCTCAACCACTACCTATTTGTTGGGTTGACTATCATTTAATCGTTCAGGTGAGAAAGAATCGGACGGCTGTATCCCCGTCCTCAAGGAGCAACACAAGCCAGAAAGCGAGTAGCGCAGTAGGGCAGGGACTTAGCCTGCAAAAGTTAAATAGTGTGAAGAGAGGTTAGATTGAATCAACAGTTCCAAAGAAATTGCCGAAGTTAATTCCAAACCCTCCAGTCAGTCGTACAATTGAGAATAGATTCCAAGAGTTTATTTCTGTAAAGTCTTCGCCAGGATAAGATGCCATTAATTGAAGCTTAAGAACAACGATGCGAATGTAATCACCTGAACTAGTGATTTCATCTCTAGTGGTTTCTGGTATATTATCCCATCCTGTGGCATCCTTAATACCTTCATTGACAAATTCATCTTCACCATCATCATAAATATCTATATCAGTGTCTGGATTAACACTTAGATTATCAGTTGTCAACCCAGAGTGAGCTGTAACACTTTTTTTCTCACGGTTGGTGAAGAACTCAGAGCCACTGATTGAAACCGGAGTATCTTTGCTGCCAGTTTCAACTTGATATCCCATTTTACCAATCACTTCCGTGTCCCCTATAAACGAAGGATCGCTACCAGGGGTGCTTATGTGTGTTGGCGTGAGACGCAACTGAAGGTCAATGATATCACCACGAATAAGACCGTCCCAAGTAAGACCGAATTCCGTGTTACCATCCAGATAAACATCATTGACACCACCACCACCATCATTTGTGATTGATATAAGACCACTCCCATCACCGACGCTTTGGGCAGTTACAGGCTTTCCAATAACACTGACAGCCGTGGATGTAGTAGTACCCAACGAAAAGAGAACAGCAGATGTTTTTATTAAGTCTCTCCGATCAAATTCAATACCAGACGATAACATACCTGTGTCTTTCTTGGAATTAGTCTGATTGTTTGTATCAACAGGGTCAGTATTATTCGACATTAAGTGATGTGTATGTGTGTAGGTATAAAAATATTAGTTTGGACAACGATCAATTGAATCATATTAGAGTAATCCCTGAAGCACTCGCCTTTTATTCGCCTATACGTTTATCTGCAAGATTCTGTCGAGTTTAGCTGGAGTTCACCCAGCGGTATTATGATACAAGGCACCAGAATGGGGTGTCTCTGTCGAAGAGATCGAACCGAACCACACGTCACAACGCTGTTCACGGACAGACTGCGGGTTCACACATGAGGATAACCGCAATGGAGAACAGTTCCGTTGTCTGAAATGCGGGTATGAGGTGAACGCAGATTACAACGCGGCGAAGAACGTTAGAACACGGTACGCTCGAACAGAGCATCACAGACTCCGTTCCTCGCCCACGTCGGGGGCGGAGACGCACCGGTAGACGTGCGTATGGATGGTGGGACGTTGAACGGCGAGAGTTACCAGCCTATTGCTGGAGACTGATTGCCGGGAGTTCCACATCAAAACCCCCTCCCTCAAGGACTGAGGCGCGTCTGCGCCGAAGGAGTAGAGTAGGGTAGTTTACTTGTAAGAGTAGTGCAAGCCAGAATCAATCAGATGGTTCAGATGTGAAATTCAATGAAGTAGATGAGCTAGCATTGCTAACCTCGCCACTACTACGCACGGCCGTTCCTGTGACTTGAGGTGATGGGATATAGAGTTGTTGAACAATGCTGCCACCACCTCCATCGCGGATCCATACAACGTCAACTTGTGTATCATACGGAATTTCTTTTGTTTCGTTAGGTTCACCAGTTATATAAACAGTATCGCCAGTATCTACCGAATAACCCGACTTGTTAGTGGGATCAGAGTATAGTTTGTTGTATTCTGGTTCAGGATAAATTTCATAGGTTTTTTCGACTCCACTGCGATTATCATACTCAAGATATAACTCACTCGTAACACGACCACGAAATGTTTGTTCACCCGTATACTTCACTTCAATAGAAGACTCCGATGTAGTAGACTCAAACTCAGGTTGGCGTATCTGTTCAGAAGTAGATTCTGTAAGCATACCGCTAACGGAAACAGCCATGGTTGCAGTAAGAACAACAACACCTGTGATCAATGCAACAAACAAAACTTCTTGTCCACCCTTACTGTCTGACTCGATCATGTATGGATAGGTTAGAAACTGAGCAATAATATATCCCATGGTATACCCGACCACAGGGGTTATATATTAGATATGCCAAAACAGACCCACCTCACTTATGAGTAAAATAGTTGGAATAGATTTAGGCACTACAAATACAGTTTGTGCAGCAATGGTTGGGGGGGAACCAGAGATAATATTGAATAACGAAGGAGACACATACACACCATCAACAGTTGCATTTAGAGATGATAACGAGCACATCGTAGGGCAACCAGCAGTAAACCAAGCAGTGGAAAACCCCAATCGGACAGTACATTCGGTAAAGCGATATATGGGCAACAGACAATACAATTTTGACATGGGGTTTGACAAATTCTCCCCTGAAGAAATATCAGCATTTATCTTGCGAAAGATACGGAAAGACGCAGAAGACTATCTAAATGAGTCTGTTGAAGAAGCAGTTATAACGGTGCCGGCATACTTTAGTGACAAACAGAGGAAAGCAACAGAACGGGCTGGAGATATAGCTGGATTAGATGTAAAACGAATAATAAACGAGCCAACAGCAGCAGCTGTCGCATATGGTATGGATAAGCAAAGAAATCAAAATGTACTAGTAGTCGATCTAGGAGGCGGAACATTTGATATCTCAATACTTGAGTTAGGTGGTGGAGTATGTGATGTGATAGCTACAAGCGGAATAAGGCAGTTAGGAGGAGACGACTGGGATCAGGCAATTGTGGATTATCTTATCGAAGAATTCCGAAAAGAATATCAAATAAATCTCCACGATCAGCCACAGCCAAAAGAGCGGATACGACAAGAAGCAGAAAAAGCGAAAAAAGATCTAACGACACAACATCAGACAATTGTAAACATTCCATTCATTACGACAACAGATAGTGGCCCACTGCACTTAGAAAAAACAATAACACGAGACCAATTTGAAAATCTAACTTCAGACCTGAGAAAAGAAATTAGATCGCCAATTGAAGATGCAATATCAGATGCTAATATAAGGAAGAGAGATGTCGGTAGTACAATTTTGGTGGGTGGATCTACAAAAATGCCACAAATCCAACGGTATATACGGACAGTCACAGGATTAGATCCTAAAACAGACATAGACCAAGATGAAGTTGTTGCCAAAGGTGCAGCAATTCAAGGGAGTATACTGAAAGGAAATAAGGATGACATGGTTTTATTGGATGTAGTTCCAAAGAGCATCGGTGTGGAAGTAAAAGGGGGTATCTTTGAGCCAATAGTAATTAAAAACACCACAATCCCTACGAAAAGAAAAAAGATATACACCACATCCAAACATAATCAAGAGACAGTAGAAATAAATGTGTACGAAGGGGAAAATCAAATCGCAACAGAAAATGAACTGCTAGGGAATTTTGTTCTACGCGGGATCCCAAAAGCAGAAGCCGGAACCCCCCGGATAGAAGTAGAACTGGAGATAGACTCAAGTGGGATACTAAATGTTTCCGCAAAAGAGACAGAAACCGGTGCAGAGAAAACTATACAGATAGATAGAGATAAAACCGTAGACAAATCAGACGTTGACGAGATGAAAGAGAAATCTAAGCAGTACGAGGAGTCAGCTGTTGATCAGAAAGAAAGAATAAATGCACGGAGAGAAGCGAATGATATGATCGCAAAGGCAAAGAAATTGCTTGCCTCAGAAGATATAGATATGTCACCATCAGAAGCAATCGAATTAGAAGAGCAGATTAACGCTGCTAATGACATTCTTCAACAAGACACCCCATATACAGAAGAGATAAACAAATCGACAAAAGAGATTGGATATATTGTCAAAGATATCATAGAATCAAATGAAGACACTAACCAGAAGCCAGCATCAAACGATATATAATGGTTTCACGAAGATCATACATTGCAACCGCTATCGGGAGTGCAAGCTTGCTCTGGTATGGGCTGACCCAGAACCCACTCCAAGACACAACCCGCTCAACCAGTGAAAGTGAAAATAAATATATAGGCTCAAAAACTGAAACGAGTGGAACCACTACGGGTGTGAAAGATATCATAAAGATACCAAAAGGTACGATAACATCAAAAGTGACTGTTTCTGCAAAGACAAATTCTCAATGCGAAATATACTTAATTGAACAGAGAGGGTTATCATACGAAAGAATATTTGCATCAACAGATGGAAATCTCAATAGCAGAGAAAATATCAATATGCTACAGCCAGGGGAGTACACACTATCAGTAAAAGGAGAAGTAGATAAATGGAGTGTAAAGATCGAGAACTACACCTCAATCCCAGATAGAGGTACGATCAGAAATATTCCAATGGAGAAGTCTGCAAGCGGGGTGAAGGTGTATGGGCCAATAGCAATCGCACCATTCCCAAAAACAGAAATAAAATTCAATACTCTCTCACAAGCAGATAGAGAAAGCACTCTTTCATTAATCCAAATAGCCGAAAAATATCGAGTGGTGGATTTACTATCTATTCCCTCAGAATCGTCCAGACAAAAACAATTCACTGGGCGACTAGATGGCGTCGGGTTCGTTAAAGTGCAATCGGACGCAGAGTGGAAGCTGGAAATAAATCAAGTAAATGAGTGAACCGCCTCGGGGTCAAGCACTGTGGCACCTGGCCTGCTCCACCTGTAGATGAAAGTATTATACGACGTATAGAACGCCACCTATAGTAATAAGCGCAACCCCCCCGATAACGGCAGTGTACACAACAAAATCAAGCAATCCATTTAGCAGTTCAACAACAAGCGCAATTAATAGTAAGATAGAACCAGCAAGAAGAATTTCATTCTCCAATATGAATGGAAATATTTCATCAGAAATTAGTGTTATAAGGTAAGAAATAATCGATATTATAAGATCAAAAACAGTCCCACCAATGGATAGGGTTTGGCTACTCAGGAAAATGTCTAACGAATAGAGCATATCTCGTATAGAGCAAAAGAATATAAATAACCTGTGGGTTTATTTGTGTAATAGGTGACATGGGACTGNTAACAATGTTACTAATGAGTATCGGCGTGAATAAAGCGATAAACTCAGAAANGCCAGCCTACAACATACTGAAAGTTATATGGGGTGCCGTGGCAGTAGTCGCCTGTCCACTGTATATCATATTTGGGTTAATATATCTTGATACAGTCGCGTTCCTTGGGATCCCAATAGCAATAATAACAACCATAGCAATCATTAGACACAACACAAGCGATGATCACTAAAGCACGAATACTAAAAACATACTATATACTTACATTTATTGGTACAGTATTCCACGAACTAGCACATGTTAAATTCGCAAGAGGGAGAGGTTTAAAGATAATTGAAGTATCTTACTTTAAAATAGAAGATGGTAAGTTAGGGTATGTAAAACACTCACCACCAAAGACATATATGGATGTTTTTTCAGTCAGCGTAGCTCCTTTCTTGTTTAACACCGGGATAGCTGTCTTAACATTATTATGCCTATTTATATATCAGACAACAGTACAAAGAAGAACAACTGTATTAATTGGGTTAGCACTCTTTATCGGATACTGGTTTTCGATTTCGCTATTACTCCATGCAATACCAAGTACAGTCGATATAAAAAACACAACCGGTGTAATAAAGAAGCTATGGAAGGATTCAATTCCAGACTCAGTAGACAGAATAAAGAAGTGGATATCTGACGTACACGTAATAGCTCAGGTGATACTATTACCAGTATCAGCTACAGTATATACGACACAAGCAGTTGTGTTTTTATTAAGACACTTAGTTATAATAGTAACATTGCCAGTAATCAGTATAGTAAAGCTCCTCAATCAAACAAGAAGGTTCGGATCAGAAGTATATTATACAATAACAATCATGGCAGCTACTTGGTTTATCTTTCTGCCGGAATTAAACTATATGTTACAAGAAACAGTGCTAAAGTTATGACATCCATTACTTCAGCTTGTGAACCGCTATCTGTATCAAAAGGAAGATCTCGCCGTTCAGGGTGAAAAGATATTACACAGGAACTGAAGATGTTTGGTCAGAATTATCAACGATGCTTGCAAACGAATAGTTTTGCTTCACAGAATCAATATGGACTAACAGTTCTTCACCAACATTAGCGTCCTCTACGACAACAACATATCCACCAGCAACGTGGGCGATACCATCCCCTTGGTCACCGGTAGAGTCTATCGTTACCGTCAACTCTTCCCCAACAGAAACAGGCGGTTCATACTCATCGCCGGTCGGCGAATTTCTGTTAGTGTTAGAAACGGTCGATTCTTCTGGGTCACTATCTGAGGCACTCTGTGAAGATGTGGAGGTATCGGTTGTCTGCATGATAGCAACACGATACTCATCAGACTCATCAAGAGGCCCCCCTTCTATGTGTGTATCGGGGATTTGAATCTCATATTGTTCATCAGATTGCTGTATTTTATGTGTAGAAAGGTACACAAGTTCTTCTGGTATCATAATCCGATTGCTCTTTGTGTATGGATATTAATTAATCTTTGTTTGGCCAGATTCGGTAAAAAGACTAACCTTAGTTCATCAGAGATATTTGATTCAGGACTTATATGGTTTATGTCCAAGACATATCAATCAAAATTAAGCACGTTTTTGTACTTGGGAGAGGTATAGATATCCAATGCTGAGAGAAGGACATATAGGAATCACATTAGCAATTATATCTCCAATCGCATTGATCATATCAGCCGTCTTCCCGGTGTACATGGGAGTGATAGTCTTGGCAGGAGCTCTAACTGGAAGCAATCTGCCAGATATAGATACATCAATTCGGATCGTAAAGCACAGAGGGTTTACACATACATTTTGGTTTGCAGGGATAGCAAGTGTGGCAAGCAGTGTATTCATGTATATAACGGCAACATACATATTAGTAGGGATAGGAAGTGTGGCAAGCAGTGTATTCACGTATATAACGGCAACATACATACCACCTGGAACAGTGATACAACACCCTCAATCGACACAAATAGTAATGTCTATTCTCTTTGGAGGAGGCGTTGGTCTCGGCGTAATAACACATCTTCTTGGGGACGTAATAACACCAACAGGGATCAAGCCGTATCATCCAGTGACACCAAGAGATACGCTTCCAGTATCAGTATCAGAGAAAAAGTATGTGTATGAAATAGCGAAAGCATCAAACAAAAAGTATAATGCTGGATTCTCAATATTAGGGGTGCTTTCTGCGAGCATCTCCGCTGTAATCGGTATAACGGTTTTTATTTAACAGTCCAATGACCTGAGTGTCGAAACGATCCATTCATCCAGATCTGACTCGGGTGGTCTATTGTCCAACCCAACACAGTGCAACGACTTTTGGCCAGAAGATGTGTCCTTAGAGTAATAAAGAGACGTTTTAGACACCAACTCAGATTTCACAAGAGATATGATTCTTTCACTCCGTATATCATGGTGTCGTATGAATTCGCGGACATGTTTATACTCGATTCCAACGTATGCAGCAAGAAGCATAATATATGAGACAAAGTATCTGCCGGGATGCTCAAATAGGGGCTCAGTTTTAGCAAAAGGCACATTGGTTGCACCTAATATATCTTGGAATTTATCACCAAGAAACCGTTTTGCCGATATATTTAGTTGTGAAAGGGTAATCGATCCCAACTCAGTACCACTTGATTCAGGCAATCTCTCACTATACGACTGGAATACAGATGAACACTGTGAAGAGGGGGCTCTGAATACGTGGTCTGCCTGTCCTTGAAGACAGATCGCTTCGTCACTTGTTGCGATGATACGATCTGATACGTTCTCTTTTACTCTATAATCGATATAACCCTCTCGAAGTAATTGATTTATCATGCAGCTCGTCATGATTGTGTCTAACAGAGTGGCATGTGTTTTCTCAGATACTACTAGTGTCAGTTGTTGGTTTGGATTAACGCCCCTGCTTGTGAGGCAATGAGACACTATGAGGGATACATCTGTTCTGTTCACGCCTGCCGCAATTGTTGGCTCTGTCAATGATACAACTTCACCAATAACATCATCATGATTGTATGCGACCTCAGTCATCACACGAATAATATAGGCTGGTGCGTTTACTCTTTACGGGGTGAGTAAGCTTTGACCTCCTCCTCCGCGTGAACGCGGAGGAATCCCGGCAAAGGATTCCCGGCTTACGCCGTTTCAGGTTTCAAGACGCATACGGTTCAAGCGTCATCTGCTGGGGTTCAGCATTCGCTTGACTGTCTTGTGGCCCGGTCAATGAGGCCCCGTCCCCGCCCGAGTCATTACCAACCACCTTCTGACCAGAACGCTGGTCGTTTTGGGGTTGGTTCTCTCCGGCAGGGTAGCGATCTGCGATATTCACTGCACCATTAATATCGGCCTGATACTCCGACACCCAACAGTCATCATTTGTACAACTAAAGGTTCCCTGATGGCGGCGGGAACCCACTTCCTTGCACACATGGCATTCTTTGGATGTGTTTTGAGGATTGACTGTCTCCACTGCAATCCCCTTTTCAGCGGCCTTGTACATGATCTGACTGTGGAGTTTGGCGAACGCCCACCCGTGAAGACGGCGGTTCATGTAGTCACCGTAGTCAATATTTTCACGGATATGCGTCAGGTCTTCTACCACGATTACCCCACCGTCAATATCAGCAACGTGAGCAACGACCTCACGGCTGACTGTGTGGAGTGTATTGTCTATCTGTCGCCATATCTTATCACCATACGTTTCGGTCAACACGTCGGCGTCACGGCGTTGTAACCGACGCATGGCGGTGAAATACCGCTCTCGTAGCTCTCGAACTTGTTTGGCTTCAGTATTCCACAGTGTTGGTGCAGTCGGAGAGCCACGCTCATCACGGTGACACACCGTGACGAGGCTCGCTTCTCCGATGTCCACACCAACTGGAGTAATATCTGACTCCGAGCAGGTGGTATCTGACTCCGCAACCTCAAAGTGGACTGTAATATGTAGATACCATTCGCCGTTTCGTTCAATCAACCGAAACTCGCCGGGGGCTGCATCACCGACATAGAGGGCTTCAATCAGTGGCCGTTGTTCTGGGTTGATCCCGGCGGGAAGCCACAGTGTGTAATCTTCGTGGTGCGGGA
>P_A23_Liq_2_FmtDRAFT_1000309_pt1 | contig 10937 bp, 14 predicted proteins | sample PonA232FremontCA_FD_10599 | JGI IMG/M metagenome (IMG submission 10599) | reverse complement strand
GCTGCCCGTCGGATCATGTTGATGAACTCCTTGAACGACCACTCCCAGAGGCGACGCCCGCCTCGGCGGGGCGTCGCCACGTACTCCCAGTGTAGATACCGCCAGACGTTCTGTAACAGCAAGCTCACCACGACGTACAACAGCCGTACAACCGGATTCTGTGTCGAGGTCGTCGCGATACTTTGCTCGGAGAGTCGGTAGCTCGCCTCGATACCGAAGCGTTTCGCGTAGTGGTATCGAGCGTCTCGTGGTGAGTTGATGAACGGCGCGTCAGCGGCGTAGCCGTGACGCGCCACCCCATGCTCGTCGTACCGCCCATTCTGGTAGGTACAGTCGATGTAGACGGGAAACTCGACGGTCCAGCTGTGACCGTTGAGTTTCGCCGTCATGTCGTGCTGAATCACGCGACTCCAGCCTTCCGAGAGTTCTTGCTTGATCGTCTGTCCCCAGCGGACGATCGGCATGACGTAGGCGTGGTTGTGCGCCTGAAGCAGCGTCAAACACTTGCTGTCGTAGAATTCACGGTCAAGATAGACAGCCTTGACGTCGAGGTCAAGGCCGTCGAGGAGGCCGAGAAACTCTGCGAGGACGCTGCTGGCGGTGTCGCCGTCTTCGAGACGGCGCACCGCCAGCGTGTAGCGTTTGTTCTTCACACGCGCGTAGAGTGTCGCGTAAGCGTGGAACGCGGTGGTTCCACGCTTCGCCTGGGAGTGATAGAGACCGTCGGTGTCGTCTTCGTCTCCATAGTAGGGCCGCAGGTGGAGGTCCGAAACGACCTCCACCTGCTCGGGGAGGACGTCGAGAACGTCCTTCTGGAGAAGCGTGTTGCCAACTTGTTCGAGCGTCTCAAGGTCAAATTTGGTGCGGAGATGGTAGAGAACCGAGTTTTCGTGGGGCGCATCTTCGCTTCTCTCACAGAGCGTTGAGACCGAGGTCCCGTCGGCGCAAGCGCCGACGAGGACCTCGTAGATGTCTTCAGCATCGAGTTCGGCGTTTTCAGCGAGTGTGAGAGCAACTTCCTCGTCAAGGGAGTTGACGAGGAAATTAAGAAGTTGGTCCTCGTGGATTTCACCGTCTGCTTGCTGGGTTTTGAACACACCTTCTGCAAGCAGACGTCTCAACTAACCGGCTTTGTGATGTACTGAAAATAATGGCTCTGTAGTTTCGCTAGACGCGAGGGCTACGACTCTGTTATTGCTGTAGAAAGCGAAGAGACAGATCGGTGTGAGATCCGAAATCCGTCTCTTCACGCGTGTTACGGTGGCTAAAGCTAAATCAGTTGTCGCTAATCCGGACGAGCCCGCCGACCCCGAAGGGGGAGGCGGGTTCGCCGAGTGGGCGATGCTCACCGTGCATGCACTCCGCATCGAGCTGGCCAAATCCTACCGCGTTGCGGTGGATTTGCTCTCAGAAATGCCCGGCGTCCTTGAAGAGATCGGACTCACCAGACTTCCACACTACACGGTACTTCGCACGTGGTTTGAGCGGATTCCAACCAAGACGTGGCGTGCGTTTCTCGGCGCGTCAGCCGAGAAACGCACCGGCCACGCCGCCATCGATTCCACCGGCTTCGACCGTGATCAGCCCAGTCGCCATTACGCTAACCGCACGAACTACCGCGTTCGAGCGCTGAAAGTCACCGCGCTCGTGGATGTCGAAACGCTGTACATCACCGACATCCACTCGACGACCTCGAAGAAACACGACGCGAAGATCGGCCCGCAGGTCGCCCGGCGCAACGCCGGCGACCTGCGGAGCCTCGCTGCTGATCGCGGCTACGACGCCAAAGCCTTCCGCGATGAACTCCGCGAAAACGGCATCAGACCGCTGATTAAACACCGGATCATGAACTCGCTCGATCACGCCCACAACGCCCGCATGGACGGTGATCGGTACCACCAGCGTTCCATGTCAGAAACCGTCTTCTCGTCGATCAAGCGCACGCTCGGCTCCGCCGTGCGTGCGCGAAGCTGGTGGTTAGAGTTCCGCGAAATGTTGCTGAAAGCTACCGTCTACAACCTTCGCCGGAGCGTCCGATACCCGTGAAATCCGCCGCAGTGTACCGAAACTACAGAGCCGAAGATAGCAACCGTTGAGACTGACACAGAACAGAGTAATGGACAGATTTCCCCGAAATCCGGTACTGATTTCGAAGCCGATCCAGAGATCTCTGAGGGGCCTACCCAATCTCAACAAGGTATAGGTCAGGTAGAGATCGGACAACACAAGGCACAGAAGCAAACTCAATCAGATTCATTCTCTGTCAGTCTGGAATTGAATGGCAATGAGGAACCCGAAAACGTTGAACAACTGATTCTCGCGATACGTCGAGGACTCGAAAAAGATCTCAGCGAGAATTCAACGAAGACAGAGGGAGAACAAAAGAGTACCACGAACAATCAAGAGTCTGAGGAGGATTCTGACTCATCAGATCAGTCTCTAGATTCTTTCATGAGCCAAGATACGAAAAATGATGAAGACGGAAGCACGAACCAAGGATAGGTCCAAAATATGACAGAAATCGTATATTTTTTACGTTAACAGCCTCTAGCTTCTCCCAAGAGTGGCCTATGTCTAACCAGGCCGATTCCAGGAGTGAAGCTTTGGAAGCGAGTTCCCAAGATGCAATCCAGATCAACGAAGCGGGAGACACTCTGCCCGTCGTCGAAGTTCTTACTGGACGAGGGGTGATTTTAGGGAAGTCAGGCAGCGGAAAGAGTAACACGGCAAGTGTCGTCGTAGAGGAACTGCTCGAAGACGGCTATCCAGTCCTGATCGTCGATGTAGATGGGGAGTACTTCGGACTTAAAGAGGAATACGAACTTCTACATCTGGGAGCGGATGAAGAGTGTGACCTACAGGTCGGGGCAGAACATGCAGAGAAGATCGCGGAACTCACCCTCGAAGAGAACATTCCCGTTATCCTTGATATGTCCGGATATCTCCATAAAGAAGATCAAAAAGAGCTAATCAAGGAAGTCGGACGACACCTCTTTGCGAAAGAAAAGAAGCTGAAGAAGCCGTTTCTGTTCCTTATTGAAGAGATTCATGAGTATATTCCAGAGTCAGGCCTCGATGACGCTGGGCAGATGCTCATTAAAATCGCAAAACGAGGTCGCAAACACGGCCTCGGACTCTGTGGCATCTCGCAACGCCCCGCAGATGTCAAGAAAGATTTCATCACTCAGTGTGACTGGCACGTTTGGCATCGCCTGACCTGGGAGAACGACACCAAGGTCGTACGTAGAGTATTGGGGTCGGAATATGCGGAGATGGTCAAAGACCTCGATGATGGTGAAGCGATCCTCCATACGGACTGGAATGACCAAATCAGGCAAGTTCAGTTCCGTCGAAAGTATACCTTTGACGCAGGGGCGACGCCGGGGCTGGAGGAGATCGAGCGGCCGGATTTGAAGTCTGTTAGCAACGATATTCTCTCGGAGCTGGAAACAATATCTGAAAGGAGACAGGCTGAGCAGAGTGAAATAGAACGCCTCCGATCTGAGCTGGAAGCGCGTGAAGAGCACATCAGTGAACTTCAAGATGAATTAGAGAGGTCTCGTGATGTTAGTGACCTTGCGGAGAGGTTTACTGAGGCTATCGTCAAGGCTGATGGGCAAGAAACATCTTCGGAGACGATCGAGGAAACCGTTGAAGAGATCCGAGAGGAGAAAAACGAGCAGATACGTTCGCTACAGGAAGAGAACCAAGAACTCCGTCAGGAGAATCAAGAACTGCGCAACCGAGTTCAGAAGTTGGAGCAGACTGCCGATCACGTCGAAAGTATCGAGGCACTCAACGAAAATATCGAAGAAGTGTCAGAAGCGTATCTTCGATTGGGTGAGGCACTCGGTCTGGACCCGCAAGAGAAAGAGATAGAACAGCTCCGGGAGCGCGTTGAGACGCTTCAAAAAGAGTTGTCGGCGCAATCAAACCCTTCAACCGAGCAGCCCAGTGAAACGGCCGAGGAGAGTGTTCATACCTATCAAGAATTCCTGAGTGACGAAGCCATCCAAGACAAAATTACGTCTGCAAAGGATGAAGCGACATCACCTCGGTACGTTGAAGGAGTCATCACAGCGATAATGGCGCATAATGAGCCGGTTACCTACGAACAAATCGCCGATGAGCTCAATATTAGTTCGACAGGCCATGTGGCCTCTGCAGTTAATGCTCTTCACAGTCGGGATGTCGTAACGAAATCAAAGAATGGTCGAGTCACGGAAGTCGACCTGAATATTGACGATCTCGGAGAGATTCGCGCGGCTGCTGCACGGCGAGCTGCCTCAGAAGAACTCATGAGCAGTATCTAGCTACGACGCGGTGACAGCCTGTTGATCAGTCTTCTCTGTAAGAGTCAACTCACCCGGTGACTCTTTTTCTGCAAGTTCGGTGTATGTGAGCCAAGGGGTGAGACGCTTGATCCGCGTTTCTATCGTGACCTCACTCCATCCCTTGAGATGCTTGTCCGATACTTGGCTCATCAGGTCCTCAGCATCGAATGGCCCATCAGGAGCTTCGTCACAGTATGCTTGAACCAACGGTACCTGCAGCAGTTCCTCAGCAAGGATCGTCTTACGATTCCCGACGCTAGACCGATGTAGCTCCTTTCCTCGGTCAGTAAGGACCGGTCCGGTGCGAGTATAGTCAGCGATCCCGAGGGCATAACAGGTTGAGAGAGTTTTTTCGACTGTCGTTGAAGACATCTCTGTGGTCGTCTTTAACTCCTCTCGGGACTCAGCCATTGAGATGCTTGGCAGCAGCTCGAAGACCTTTTCTGGAGGAACACGAGGGCAGTTTGCCCCCCGCGGGTTTTCTAGAGGGTCGGTCTCAACCGATACCTGCTCGGGACTGGAGGCTACAACGCCGTCAGATTTCGTACCAATATCGAGATGATTGATCCAGTGTGCGTATATTGCCCCATATTTGCGAAATAGTTTCTCAGAAGCAGCTCCGGATTTAGTCTCAAAGCTGATGAGGCGACCAGCTTCTTCAAAAGTCACAGAGTCGTCCTGTATCTGGTTGAGAAGCTTCGAAACACCTGGGAGCTGTTTAAAAGCCTCGCGCAGGGGGTCGAGATCCTGTAGCTGGACAATCCTTCTAGCGTCTTCGGTCACCGAAAGCTGACCATTCTCTCGGTTAATCAGGCCGAGGATGACACCATCATGGATTTTATTCATAGCTGTCTTGCGCGAATTGCCGAGTCCTTCAGCGACCCCGTCACTGGTAGATGCCCCACTAGTGATTTCTCCGAGGACATCCTCCGTGTGCTTCGGGCGCCTGAACAGTTGTTTCGTAGTCATCAATCACCACCCCCAATCGCATCCTCAATTTCATCAAGAGCCTCCGGGAGGTTCTCAACAAGGAGTTCATGCTTACTTTGCCCCTCTTTCGATAGATACCCCGCTTCCCGGAGTTTCTGAAGGTAGTTCCGAACAGTACGGTCGCTCTTATCGATGCGGCTGTAGAAGAATGACGACTCCAGTTCTGGATCATCCACGAGGTCGCCCTCATACGCGAACCGTTGCCCGATGAAGTACACCAGAATCTGGAGTTCTGCGTCGAGCGACCGTGCCCGACTGTCCAGATTGATAGTCCCGTCACTATGCAGGTCGAATAGTTTCTTGACGCGGTCGAACTCCGATTCTAAGATCGTCGCATCGTCAACGACGATCTCCTCGTTGATGCGTTCACTCAGATCCATTGTTTGAATCCTCCTCGACGGTGTTCAAGGCAGTTCCAGTCAGTTCCCACAGCTGTGCACGGCCGTCAGTGCCTGCCCGAAGAACCCAATCACGATCCTCCATACGGCCTAGTACGTCACTCATATTTCCGGCAGGTTGAACTCGACACTCACGATAAGCATCCTCGATATCACCAACCGTAAACTCGTCAAGCCCACGTTGGGTTTCGAGGTAGTACGCAATATAGAGAGACCGCTCAGTATGACTTGAGGGACTGTTCTCCTCAACGAACTCCCTGAGATTCGCTCCAGCGGTTGGCTGGTCTGTCCCATCAAGTCGATTCTCGAGCTCTGTGACTCGCTGCTCCAGCTCCTCAACTGTTCTTCAAGGCCCTCAGCGCTGTCACTCATCGGTATCATCCTCGTCAATATAGTCACGGACTTGGTCGATACTATGCGAGGGGATTCGATAGGCACCGTCGTCACTCTCGACCAGGCCCTCATTATCTAACTCCCTTACAGTGGGGTACACCGTGTTCTGATTGACCCCACTTTGTGTACTGATCTCTCCGGGGGTCATCCAGTTGGACTCGACCATATCCAGTTCTGCACGAGCCTTCTGTGCCAGCAGTACTATCAGCGTCTTTTTCTTTGCCGTCAGATCTCGGAAGAGGTCTTGTGGGATAAGGTCTCCACTCTGCTTGCCAATTCGAATGTATTCTTCCAAGAGATCATGAAGTATCTCTTCGTGCATCTCTTGCTCATCAACGAGCAAGTTTTCGAGCGTTTTCTGATTCTCAGACATCGGCATTTGCCTTTCATATCTCCACCCATATAATATTTTGGCAATCTTGGATGTGCTTCCCCTAAGACTCCTCCTCGGAACACACACCGGTATATAAGAGCTTCCGGGTTTTATTCTGACGATTAGTATTGCCAAGTTGCCAAAGTAGATACAGGGGCAATATCTATATAAAGAATAGTCTGTTTCGAGTTTAGCTTGCTAGTTTTTCTTCATAGAGTCCTTCTTGGAGAAGCGAGAGAATTACATTGTCTGTCTCCCCTTTGACTGAGACAACGAAACTAAGTATGTGCAGATTCTACACATAGAGTGATGGCCGAAGAGAAAACACGGGTCGATTTCAATGCCCCAAAGTCCCTCGTCGAGCGCGCCGACAGCGTCGTTGAAATCCTCGATACCTCCCGGACCCGGCTTCTCATCGACGCTCTTGAGGACGAACTCGAAGCACTCGCAAACGACAAAGGGTTCCGCCAGCGGCTTAGCGACGCCTACTACGACGGCCGCGTCGACTACGACACGGTCGAAGCAATCCTCGGGCGCGAAGAAGCAATGCGAATGAAACTCCTCCGGGAGTCGATCGACCGGACACCCGCCGTCCCCCGGCTTGAAGACGACCTCCCCAGCGATGAAGCGTTCTACGACGGCGAGGTTGCCGAATGGACGGACTCGAGTTCGTCTGAGTCGTCAGATGACGAGTCCCACGCTTGACGATGTCGGAGAAAGCGGTTGCTGTCGTTGATACCAACGTCCTGCTGAATCTGGCCACCCCCGTCGTCGACGGTCGTCCGCAAGCCCCCTCCGGTGCGGATCCACTCAAAGCACTGCTCACCGGGTACGATGTGCAGATACCTGCGAGCGTGTTGGGAGAGCTCACCGATGCGACTGGGAGCGATGATCTCCTGGCTGCAGCTGCCGACTTCGTGCTTCAGGCAGCAAACCATCTAACGACACACGACATCGACGCACAGATCGACGAACCGCTCGACTATGGGCTCGATCATGGGGAATCAGAATGCATCTGGCTGGCTAACGAATTGGAGGCGGATCTCTTCATCACGGACGAGTTCAATACAACCAACTACCTGTTCGTCAACCTCGCACTCGACGATCGGAATATACTCTTCACGACGCCGCACATCCTCTGCACGTTCGCGACGCACGAGATTCTGCCTGTAGAATACGTTGAAGCCGCACTCACCTACTACGTCGAAACCAAAGGCTGGGATACACACTATTTGTCCCAACTACGGAAACAATATCTGAAAGAGTGACTCCCTCGTTGGGAATGGATGAATGATTCTCCTGTCGTCATCCCATAGAGTACTCACTTTCCGATTTTGTTAATGGAGTCGGAAACTCAAAGTAGCTGGCGGGGTTTCTCGAGTGTAACTGTATATAAAACGATGTCCGCCGATACGAATTCGGAAACTCAGTCGAACGAGCAGGCCGATGTCTGGCTCACGCCCAACTAGGTCGACGCGATGCGTGATGTAGCGATCGATACCGGGGCGAAGTACCTCCGACAGCGCAACGAGGCAATCATTACGCTGCTTGCGGACACCGGACTCCGCAACGAGGAGCTCACGCAGCTGACGGTCGAGATGTATCTGCGCGACCAAGGAGAACTCTATCTCCCGAAAGAGATCCAGAAATCGAGTCACAACGGCCGCTCAGATTGGCCACGATCCCACCACCTCAAGCTCGACGTCGACGAGACGTTGGGCACACAGCGCTCCTTGAACAGTTACCTCGACAATCGATGGAAAGAGAGCACCTATCTGTTCCCGAGCCGCCAGAAAGAGCAGATCACGACGCGGTCAGTTCGGAATCTCGTCAAACAGGCTGCGGTCGAAGCCGACGTCCGTCCCTACAAATACGAGGATGGGGACTTCGGCCGTGGGAATCCAGAGGACGTCCATCCTCACGTCCTGCGCCATAGTCTCGCCTACCGGCTCCTGCACGAGCGCGATACCGATCAGTTCGACATCTACTTTGTCCGGAATCGGTTGCGGCACGCCTCCCTCCAGACGACGCTCCGAGAGTACGACCACTTCCGCACGATCTAAGCAGCCTCTCTCAGGAAGTGTACGGCGCTAACACCTGACTACCCCGTTTTTATCCATATAGAGAAGCCTATAGCAAATATTATAGAATATCATATAGAAACATAAGAAGGCTGATTGGCTAGAAACGGAGGTCAGAAGACGTCGTCAGAGCTCAGGACCCAATCACCCGAAGCAATCGATATAGCGCATATCGATATATGATTAGCAGCTACGTCGAGGTGCTACCGGAGCTCCTCAACAAGCGCTGTGACGGCTACATCGACTAGCTCAGCATCAAGACGTCCTTGCCAGAAATCGATATCATCACGATTGACTGATTGAACGCCCCAAGGAACAATTCTGCTGTCATCGGGCATTCCACCGCGAATCCAACTCTCCTCGGGGATCTCGATGAGGTCATTCAGCCACGATTTAGTGGTCAGTGTCAGCGTGATATACTGCTCGCCGTGGAATGGACGGCCCTCGTGGTTCGAGAGGATCAGCCACGGACGAGCCTCTTCTTCACTCTTGAATGGATCGTCACCATACACGACATCCCCTCGTTCGAAGATTGGTTGGGATGTGTCGCTCACTAGTCGTCCTCAGTATCGACGCTTGGATGCGCCTTCTCGGGCGCGTGTTCACGCCAAGCGTCCTTGTCCTCCGGTCCGAGCCGTTCGTTAAACAGGGCATTCGCCCGCTCATACCCGCTATATCCCTCGAGGCGTTCTTCATCGTCCGTCACTGCCCAGTACGTTGCTTTGTGCTCGACCAGCTCACGATCCTTCAACCGAGAGAGTGCCGTACTAACCGCGCCTTCGTCAAGACCGGTCTGAGACGCAATCTCGCGGGCCTTGAACGCATAGTTGTCGTTTGCTATGAGGAAGCCGAGGACCTGATCAGGAACCGAAAGATCGGCGAGCTCGTCCTCGCTCGTGTTCTCGAATGTGTCTCGGTCGATGGACATCGTTGAAAATAGGTACGTCGTCTGCTGTAAAAGTGTTAGGTGTGAAAGTCGCGAAATTTTTGAAGATGAATCACTGTCAATCGCGAAGACCGTATGCATCGGAACAGCCAGTCTCACCTACTGTCTCTCCGGGAGAGCTGAGACTACGCCCGGTATAGAGGGGCTGTATACGTGTTTCTGAGCGGATTGGCGGAGAGAAATTGCTGCATACCAACTCTGAAAGGCCAAGGAAGATGTGCATCTAAATCCATCTCCAGCGGTCCCGAGTAGTTGTGATGATACAATCACTCGCCGCGTTATTTTGATTTAGCGCCGGAAAAACCAATAGTGGCCACCATATTTGTAGAGATACTACTGATAGAACGGGATGACTTCGACGAAACGGCTTCCAATTAAACCGTTCCTACGACGACGCCGAAGGGAACGTATTCAGCGGTCCGGCCCGATCCACTCCCTCCTTCAATCAGCACTAAACAGCTCGTCATTTCGCAGGCTGCTCCTCGTCGTCCGCGTCGTCATCACTGAATTCGAGTGCGTTCGCTCCCTCTACCTCAATCGAGAATCGAGTCGAACAGGCGATGATGGTCGTCAAGCCACTCGATCTCGTGGTATGTCACGTCATTCTGAATGTCGTAGGCAAGCGGGAGTGGGTCCGAACGGTGGGCCGTGAACGTGAGGTTGATTTCGACACAGGGCCCATGCTCGGTGACGCACTCGAAGCCATCGTCAAAGGGGTACACAACGCTGAACCAGCGAATCTGAAAGCCAAAGTGGTCACACACATCTCTGACGACGGCAGCGTCACAATAGGGCGTGTGGACCCACAGTTCCCCGCCAACGTACGCCTGATCTTTGACGCACCAGACTGCATCAAGGGAGCGGAGAAACTCCGCAGCGCGATTGTAGTGCGCTTCAGTCAGGCGGTCCCACCAGTGGTACTCCTCGACGTCGTCAACGAGGAGCTGGAGGCAATCACCACACACATCATACGCCCGTTCACCGAGGGAGATTTCGTGGAGTTTGTCGGACTGGGTGGTATCACACGCATCACACGGCGGGGAAGCACCACTGCACTCGCATCCGGAGGATGATCGCTGTTCGGTAGGGTTGGAACACCCGCTGTTTGCACTCCCTGCCTTCTGAGATTCGTTTGAGTCGGTATTCTCGGTCATTGGTATCTAACCGAGAACCGTCAGTCACGCCGTGTGACTGGGCTCCCGGCTAGCACCGGACCGATGATCGGTCATTCATCTATCGCCACAGAGAGCAGGTTGTTGTAAATAGTTTCTGTGGGTCCAACCGCGATCACCGGCCAGCGTCCGGCTATCGGCGACAGCCGATGCTAGAGTAATGAACGTCGTGTGCAACCGCTTGTTGAAGTGTGTCTACCGTGCCTATGGGTAACACACCCTGACTAATTTTAATACAATTGCCACGATA
>P_A23_Liq_2_FmtDRAFT_1000307_pt1 | contig 10986 bp, 14 predicted proteins | sample PonA232FremontCA_FD_10599 | JGI IMG/M metagenome (IMG submission 10599) | reverse complement strand
CGGCAGCCGCGGGCTGTCTCGGGATCAGTCGAAACACGACGACCGACGAGCCGACAGCTACCGCGACCGACGAGCCGACACGGACGGCCACCGCGACGAGGACGATCCCACCGTACAACAGGTCACTCCACACACTCCGGGTTAGCAACAGCCGGCAGGAGCCCGTGGTAGTGGTGATCCAGTCGCGTGCGACCGACGACGAGCGGACGATGCGTCTCCAGCTCGAACCGGGAGAGAGTCGGGAGTACGAGGACCTCGACCTGCTCGCGGAGCCGGTCGACGTACGGGTGACCATCGGCGGCGAGACGACGACGTACACCCCACAGTCGGACGGGATTATCGTCGTCAGCGTGACCGCGGACGGCGTCGAGTTCGAGGAGATCGTCAGCTGAACGACCGCGTCGACGCGGCTGAACCCCTTTCGCCAGTTTGTTGTCACTCTGTGTCGATCTTCCAACAGTGCCGACGACGAGTACGAAGCTGTTCTACTATCTCCGTGCGCTCACGACAGCAGTCCTCTCGGTCGCTTTCGGGGTCGCGAGCCTGCGGTTCGGGACACAGGGAAGTACCGCGTTCTACGTTCTCCTCCTCTCGACGGCGTTCGCCGCGTACTCCTGTTACTGTCTGCTCGCCGCCGGCTACCAGGACGCCGAGTGAGGACCGCTCGTCGGAACCGACAGCTTCGAGACGCGAGCGTCCCACAGACGGCCGATGGACTCGCGCGAGGACCTGCCCCGCACACTGCTGTGGGACACCGTCCGGGTCGCGGTTGTCGTCTGTGCCGTCGTGGGCGCGACGACAGTCGTCGCCGGGGTCTGGCCGCCGATGGTCGCCGTCGAGAGCGGGAGCATGACCCCGGCACTCTCGGTCGGCGACCTGGTCGTCGTGACCACGCCGGGGCGGTTCGCGGCCGACGCGGCCGACTCGGACGGTGTCGTCACCCGCGAGCGAGGCGCGACGGTCGGCCACCGCGCGTTCGGCACACCGGGGTCTGTCGTCGTCTTCGACCCACCGGGGGAGCCGGGGCCGCCGATCGTCCACCGGGCACAGTTCCGCGTCGCGGCGGGCGAGAACTGGTACGACAGGGCGAACACGTCCGCGCTCGCGGCCGACGACTGTGCGGAACTGCGGTACTGTCCGGCCCCACACGCCGGGCTGATCACCAGAGGCGACGCCAACCGGCGATCCGATCAGGCCGTCGGGCGAGCACCGCCGGTGCGGTCGTCGTGGGTGCGGGGTGTCGCCCGCGCCCGAGCACCGTACCTCGGCTGTCTCCGGGTCGCGTTCGCGGGGCGGCGCTGCGTCTGACCTGACACTCGGTTGACGGGTCGCGCGCGTGTGCGCGAGACGCGAGAACCGCCGATTTCGGCCACACGCGTGTCTGACGCGAGTCTGACGAGAGGGGAAAGGTAATTAGTCTCCGTCGACAACTGCGAGCTATAAATGGACTCGATCGTGGAGGACGCCATCGACGAGGTCGAGGGGGACGCGCCGAGCGAGGCGCGAGAGGCCCCCGACGAGGGCGGTGGGGGTCACCCGACTGGAGAGATGACCGACGACGAGCTCGAGGACGTGCTCCGGGAGCTCCAGACCAACATCACCGTCGTTGGCTGTGGCGGCGCTGGCGGGAACACGGTCGACCGGATGGCCACCGAGGGAATCCACGGCGCGAAGCTCGTCGCCGCCAACACGGACGTCCAACACCTCGTCAACATCGAAGCGGACACGAAGATCCTGATGGGCAAAGAGAAGACGCAGGGCCGCGGTGCCGGCTCGCTCCCACAGGTCGGCGAGGAGGCCGCCATCGAGTCCCAACAGGAGATCCACGACTCCATCGCCGGCTCCGACATGGTGTTCGTCACCGCCGGGCTCGGCGGCGGCACCGGCACCGGCTCCGCGCCGGTCGTCGCCAAGGCCGCCCGCGAGATCGGCGCGCTCACGATCGCGATCGTCACCACCCCGTTCACCGCCGAGGGTGAGGTGCGGCGAACGAACGCCGAGGCTGGCCTCGAACGACTCCGTGACGTCGCCGACACCGTCATCGTCGTTCCCAACGACCGTCTGCTCGACGCCGTCGGCAAACTCCCCGTCCGACAGGCGTTCAAGGTGTCCGACGAGGTGTTGATGCGCTCGGTCAAGGGGATCACCGAGCTCATCACCAAACCGGGGCTCGTCAACCTGGACTTCGCGGACGTGCGGACGGTCATGGAGAAGGGCGGCGTCGCGATGATCGGGCTCGGCGAGGCCGACAACGACACCAAAGCCAGCGAGTCCGTCCAGTCGGCGTTGCGTTCCCCCCTGTTGGACGTGGACATCTCCGGTGCCAACTCCGCGCTCGTCAACGTCACCGGCGGCTCCGACATGTCCATCGAGGAGGCGGAGGGTGTCGTCGAGGAGATCTACGACCGGATCGACCCGGACGCCCGTATCATCTGGGGCACCTCCATCGACGAGGAGTTGGAGGGACAGATGCGGACGATGATCGTCGTCACTGGGGTCGAGTCACCACAGATCTACGGCCGCAACGAGACCACACAGGAACAAGCCCAGGAACGCGTCCGCGACATCGACTACGTCGAGTGAACTGACGCTCTCGATCGAGTCCACACGTCGTCCGGAGTGTCGCTGCGGCGGGCTACACCGGTGTGCCGCCCTGCCAACCGGCGTACTCCAACAGTTCTCCCGTCCGGTCCGCGTTCGCCAGAAACACCTCCGTCCGGCCCGGCACCTCGAACTTCATGTCTTCGGGCACCGTCTCCGCGGGGACGGTGAGTGTCCCCGACGGGAGGTCGTCGTCGCCGACGACCGGGAAGTGCCGTGTGCCGAGCTTCATTACGAGTGGGGAGTCGAGTCGGGTGAGCCCCGACTCGTCGCCGAACAACTGCTCGTTCACTCGCTCGTGGTCCGCCCGCCTGATGGCGGCGGTGTCCGTCTCTCTCGGCTGGACGTACAACTCCCCCAGGTAGTAGCCGGTGGAGAACTGTTCGAACATCGTTCCACCCTACCGCAGTCGGGCGAGTGTGTTAAGCCTTCCCACGAGAGTTTATACCGTACCGCTTTCGTTCCCCGTCGGCGGTCTCAGTTTCGAGAACTGGCGGTCACTCCAACAGATCGGTCGTCTCGCCGACGACCTGGACTGTGGCCTCCATGTCGGCGAACGCCGTCGCGTCCTCCTGCATCGCCGCGGCCGTCTCCGTCTCCATCGCCTCGCGCATCGCCTCGGCGTCCGGGAACCGGAGTCTGGCGATCCCGTCGTACGGTGACCGGTCGGGGTCTGCCGGGAACGTCACCTCGTAGCCGACGAGGTTCGGGAGTTCCGAGACGAGTGGAGCGTGTGTCTCGTGGTAGTAGTCGCGCATCTCTGCGGCGGTGAAGTCGTCTCGTTTCTCGAAGGCGATCGTGAGTTCGCGCACGACGGGGCATTCTGGAGCGAGCGACATAACTCTAGACACGTGCTCTCCGACAGGCTCAGGCCACTCCCACCCGATCCACTCGTGTGACGACGTTCCACCGCTTCGGCCTCGGCACCTACGAACTCGACGGGAGTCAGTGCGTCGACAGCGTCGCGACCGCGTTAGACGCCGGCTACCGCCACCTCGACACCGCACAGGGGTACGACAACGAGACGGAGGTCGCCGCCGGGATCGACCAGTCGAGCGTCGCCCGCGAGGACGTGTTCGTCGCGACGAAGCTGTCGACGGACCAGCTCTCGTACGACGACGCCGTCGCGACGGCCCGCGCTTCGGCCGACCGGCTCGGCGTCGACACGATCGACCTGTTGTACGTCCACTGGCCGATCGACAGCTACGACGCTCCCGAGACCTGCCGGGCGCTCGACGACCTCCGTGCGGAGGGGACGATCCGACACGTCGGGTTGTCGAACTTCCGGCCGGACCAACTCGACACCGCTCGCGACCACCTGTCGTCGCCGATCTTCGCCCACCAGGTCGAGTGTCACCCGCTCTTCCCACAGCCGGAGCTCTGGCGGTACGCTCGCGACCACGACCACTGGCTCGTCGCGTACTCGCCGATCGCGCGCAACCGCGTCGCCGACGTGCCCGCAGTGAGAGCGATCGCAGACGACCACGACGCCACCCCAGCACAGGTCGCGTTGGCGTGGCTGTCGTCGAAAGATCGGGTCGCGGCGATCCCGAAGGCGACGAGCGAGAGCCACCTCCGAGAGAACCTCGCCGCGGGCGACCTGGAGCTGTCGCCGGCGGCGCTCGAACAGCTCGACGGGATCGACCGCCGAGACCGGGTCGTCGACTTCGACCGGGCACCGTGGAACGCGGCCGACTGACCCGTCCGTCGTCGGGGGGATTCCGTCGGGCAGACCTTCGTCAGGCTTTTGCCCGGGCGAAGCCGAGGCGAGCGCATGAGCGCGGACGCGGACAAGTACCCCGGTGACTCCGGTCGTCGCCGGTTCGTCAAAGGTGTCGTCGGCGGCGCGACGCTGGCGGGAGTCGGCGCGACCGGCTCCGCCGCGATCAACAGCGTGACCTCCTCGTCGGGAGCCGGTGGTGGCGCGACCCAGTCGATGGTGATCGAGAACACCGCCGGCCCGGCACCGCGCGGGATGCCACAGATCCCACTCGAGATCGACGGCGGGGAGCTCAAGGGACTCTGGCCGGAGGTCGTCGAAGAGACCAACGGTGGGGTCACCTACGAGATCGCCGAGACCGACATCGGCGGGATGACCTACTCTTCGGAGTGGTTCCACTTCTGTGGGCTGGAGACGTACGACGCGGTCGACCCCAGTTTCGAGCCGGCCGAAGGGAACTACCTCGTCGCCGGATCGAACCCGACCTACGACTGGCAGTCCGACCTGGGCGAGGCCGACCGGCTCACCGTCGACATGTTCGACGACTACGAGTCGTGGGGGAACGACATCGGTGTCTCGGGGCTCGGGAAACCCGCCAGCGCCAACTGGCGCTCGTTGGAGACCGACAACAGCCTCGTGGTGAACGTCATTCGGTCACCCATCATCGAGAGGCTCGTCGAGAACGGCCGCGCGGAGGGTGCCGACGGGGAGACGTACGAGGTCGACGACCCGACACAGACGTGGCTCGAAGCGACCGCCCCGCAGGGGTTCGTCGCCTGGCTCAACAAGTGTACCCACTTCTGTTGTGTCCCCAAGTACAAAGGGCTAGACGGTGCCGCGAAGTTCGACGCGGAAAACGAGGTGTACTGTCCGTGTCACCAGTCGGTCTACGAGCCGTTCAGCATCGTCCCGAGCCTGTTCACCGCACGGCCACGGCCGACCGGCTGACGACGCTCGCGCGACCACTCGTTTTTCACCGCCTGCCCCCGAACGTCGGGGCGTGACAGACAACGACGAGAGGTTCGAACGGGAACTGGCGAAGGCACGCGAACTGCTCGACGACGACGACGTGTCGGCGTTCAACGTCAACGTCGTCCACGACGACCGGGTCGACACTGCCGTCGCCCAACGGTCTGCAGACGACCGCGACGAGGAACTGCAGGCGTTGACGCTCCTTGCGACCCACCTCCGGGTCGTCGCCGGCGCGGCCGACGCCGAGCACGACGCCGTCGCCGCCAACGCCGCCCAGATCGCGACCCAACTCGAAGAAGACCGGCCGTTGTCGCCACCCGACGACACCGACGAGACGTGACCAGTCGCCCCGAGAGAGCCGAGACCGACACCGCAGACGCCGACAGACGAGACGGCCCGCCCCAGCTTTTTTGCTCACGACCGCGTAGCCAGTGACATGAGCGACGACCCCGCGGACAGTCCGGTGTTGAACCCCGACGAGTTCGACATCGCGGACGACGAGCGGGTCGCGGAGATCGGAGACGACCGGTACGTCGTCTCCGCGTCCGGCGATCCGCCGGACACCGACGGGTACGACCGCGGGGGCGGAGACCGACGCGACGGGCACGACGAACGACGGCGCGGACGAGACGAGAGCCGGCGCGAGGTTCGCAGCCCGGACACGGACGGTGGGACGGCGGCACGCGGAGCGGACCCACAACTCCCGGAGGACTCCGGTGGACGTGGCGGTGCCCAGCCCGGACGCGGTGGTCGGGAGCCCCCGCGCGACCGGGGGACCCCCCCAGACGAACCGGCTGGCGGTGGGACCGTACGGGGTGACGGCCGTCCCAGTGGCTCTCCGGAACCCGGCCGGGGTGCCGACACGGGTGGGCAGCCGGGCCCGTCACGCGGAGGCCAACCACCACGGGAGGACCGCCGCTCCGAGGGCACCACAGGTGGTGGTCGACGGGGTCGTGGTGGCGGCCAGCCGACTGGTGGTACTGGATCGTCACGCGACCAGCCACAGGGTCGACAGGACGGGACGCCGGCCGACCTCGGGCTCGACGAGGGGCGCGACGGGCGTGCGGGGGCCCGTGATCCACCCGCCCGGGAACGGACCAGCGGCAGCGGGAACGTCCGACGCGGTGCGCCGCGGGAGGGGCTCGACTCGGCGGCGGTTCGGCGACACCTCGCACGGTCGCTGTCGGAGCCGGACTTCCAGTACGGCTTCGACGCGACACTGACGGCCGACGACGAGACGAGTCGCCACCGGATGGTGTCGGACGACCTCCCGACGACCTTCGAGACGCTCGTCACCTGGTTCGCACAGTCCGTCGGCGGCGACACGTCGCCGGAACGCGCTCTGGGGCTGTTGTTGGCGAAGTCCGACACGAGCGTCGAACTCCCGCCGGATCTGATCCGGAAGGTGGCCGTCGAACACGGGTTGTCGGCCGACGACTCCATCGGGGACCTGCTCGGAGCGGCCAGAGAGGAGGGGTCGATCACGATGGAGTGATCGTCCGACGCGATCGTTCTCACTGGTGATACGCCAGGGAGAGTGTTTTTACGTTTCCGGGAAGTTCACTCCCGCATGGCGACTCGGGTACTCATTGCCGACGACTCGGAGTTCATGCGGAACCTCCTGCGGGAGATTCTCGAAGAGGAGTTCGAGATCGTCGGCGAGGCCGAGAACGGGGTCGAGGCGGTGGACATGTACGACGACCACGATCCCGACCTCGTGATGATGGACATCGTGATGCCCATCCGCAACGGGATCGAGGCTACCGAGGAGATCATGGAGGAGAGCCCGGACGCGACGGTGATCATGTGTACCTCCGTCGGTCAGGAGGAGAAGATGAAGGAGGCGATCAAGGCTGGCGCGGAGGGGTACATCACGAAGCCGTTCCAGAAGCCGAACGTCTTGGAAGCCATCAACGACGCGGTGCCCGCGTAACCGGATGTACGTCGACATCCAGTCGCTAGAGACGTTCAGTCGCCTCGCGGCCGAGGGTGCCAGCACCGCGGCCGACTCGCTCGGACAGTTGACCGGCACCGACGTCTACGTCGAGGTGACGGACGTGACGCTGATGGCCGCCGGCGACCTACGAGAGGCGTTCGCCGGCCGGGAGTTCGTCGGCGTCGAAGTCGGCCTGGAGGGCGGGATCGTCGGCCAGACGGTGATGGCGTTCGAACGCGACGCCGCGGAGGTGTTGTTGGAGAAGCTGATGCCCGGGAGTGGCTCCGTCGACGACGAGTCGTTCGCCCGCAGCGGTGTCCAGGAGGCCGGCAACATCATGACCAGCGGGTTCATCGACGGCTGGGCGGACCACCTCGGCGTCGGGATCGACATGACGCCGCCGAGCTACGTCCGGGCGACTGGGACAGACATCCTCCCGGGCAACGCGTTCGACGACGACCGCGCCGGCGTGTTCATGTTCGAGTCGCGCATCCGGTCGTTGAACGACGAGTTGGAGTTCACCATCTACATGCTCCCGGAGTACGCCGGCTTCACCGACATGCTCCGGCAGACCGGCGGCGGTTCCAGCCCCGCGATCCCGGTCGAGAAACTCCCGGAGTTCAACCAGATGACGAAACAGGGGGCGACCAGCGCCGCGGACAACATCACGATGATGACCGGGACGGAGACGGATGTCGAGGTGTCGCGCCTCCGGTTCGTCCCGATACAGGACGTCCCCTCGGAGGTGGGCGACACGACCGTCGCGGGGACGATCTTCGAGCTCCACGGCAAGCCGAGCGGCTACCTCGCGATCCTCTTCGACGAGCCGTCCGCCGAGGAGGTCGCCCAGGGGATGATCCCGACGGAGACGGAGCCGGGGATCGGCGAGATGGAGCGTGGCGCGTTGCGCGAACTGGGGAACATCATGACCAGCGGGTTCATCGACGGCTGGGCGAACGTCCTCGAGACGAGTATCGAACACACGCCGCCGCAGTTCATCCACGACATGGGGTCGGCCGTGATGGACCCGCTCGTCTCCCGGCTCGGGCGGACACAGGAACACGCGTTCATCATCGACTCCACCGTACGGACGCCGGACGGTGGTGTCCGGTGTGACATCTACGCGCTGCCGGACCAACACGAGTTGGCCGAGGCACTCGACCAGATCGACGACGGCGGGCGCTGACAGCCAGATGCTCCCTTCCGACTCCGGGCTGGGTGGGCACACGAACGGTGGGTTCGGAAGCGAGAAGGAACGCGTCAAGGTCGGCGTCTCCGACGCGGAGGTGACGAGCCGGGACGTGACCCTCGTGACGAGCGGGCTGGGGTCGTGTCTCGGGGTCGCGTTGTACGACCCACAGAGCGACATCGGCGGACTGTTGCACGCGATGTTGCCGGAGTCGGCCGACCACCCCGGCCCCCCGGAGAAGTTCGTCGTCGACGGGATCGACCAGATGATCGACGATCTCGACCGCGCGGGCGCGTCCAGACGGTCGATCCGGGCGAAGCTAGCCGGCGCGAGCTCGATGTTGGATCTGGAGACGGAGAGCGCCTCCGTGGGCGAACAGAACGTCGACGCCGCACACCGCGCACTGACGGCCCGTAACGTCCCTATCGAAGACGCCGACACGGGGGGGAGCAACGGTCGCTCGCTCCAGTTCGAGCCGGCCGAGGGGGAACTGTTGGTCTCCAGTGCCGACGGAGACCGTCGCGTTCTGTGAGTCCGCCGGTGTGCGGGCTCCGAGACAGTCCAGAAGACTCTCGTCACTCCGTCGACAGGCACTGTCCCGTGAACCGCCGTCAGGTCCTCACGACGACCGCCCTCGCGACGCTCGCCCCGTTCACGACCGGTTGTCTCCGCTCCGGCACACGCTCCAACCAGACACCTCGAAACTGGCGACAGTTCGGCCGGGACGCCACCCACGCGGCCACAGCCACGGACCGCGGGGTGCCTCGATCGGTCGAGACTGGTGAACAACACTCGCTCGACGGGGACGCCGCCACCTCCCCGGTGATCGGCGCGACGGACGCGTTCGCCGCCGACGAGCGTGGACTGTTCGTCGCCCCGTTCGACACGGATCGGACGCCGGGACACGTCCCGCTCCCGGGAGCGACACCGCGTGTCCCCGCGGTCGACACAGACGGACGTGTGGTGGCGACTCGCGAAACCGACGCCGGACCGTCTGTCGTCGCAGTCCACCCGAGAGACAGGCGGGTCGTCTGGGAGCGCCGACTCGACGGCACGGTCGTGACCGCGCCGGCGGTCGCCGACGGAGTCGTCTACGCCGCCACCGACACCGGTGGTGTCGCGCTCGACGCCGCGACCGGTGACGCCCGGTGGCGAGTCGACGCGAGGGTCACTCCCGGGGAGTGGGACCGGCTCGCGACGATGAACCTCGCACCGGCCGTCACCGACGACACGGTCGTCTTCCCGACCGGCGACGGAGTCGTCGCCGTCTCTCGGGGCGGGGTCGAACGGTGGCGAGTCGACTGCCGTCGTGTACGGGCTGCGCCGGCGGCTCGGGACGGCGTCGTCTACGTCCCCGACCTGGGCGTCGGGCTCCGAGCGGTCGATCTCGACACTGGACGGGAACTGTGGCAACACACCACCGAAGAGACGTGGGCGACGCCCGCCGTCGGCAGCCGACGGGTGTTCGTCGGGACGGTCGCCGGACTGAGCGTTCTCGACCGCGAGACCGGCACACTCCGACAGGTGATGGACCAACGAGTCGGACTGATCCCGTCGGCGGTCGCCGTCGTCGGCGGTGTCGTCGTGACGGCGACCCGAGAGGCGAGCCTGCTCGCCGTCACGCTCGTCGGCGATCGGACGGCACCGATACAGTCGCGTGGGGAGGGTGGGTTCGGCGCTCCCGCCGTCGCCAGTGGCCGGTACGTCTTCACCGAGTACACGGCCGACGGCTTCCGGCTGTCCGTCGCGGGGTGAGCGCCGCCGAAGCTTCTTCTCCCGGTCGCACCCACTGGTGGGCGTGACCGACACTGTGCTCCTCGCCGGCGTCGGCGAACAGCTCGGCACCGGACTGGCCCGCGCGTTCGCCGGCACCGGACCGAACCGGCCGGCCGCGAGAACCGACGCGGAGTCGACCGCGGCGGACACCGACCGGCCGTCGGAGACTGCGGGTGCCCGCGTCGCGTTGTTGGCTCGCTCGACCGAGACTGTCGAGTCGCTGGCCGCAGAGATCGAAGCAGACGGCGGGACGGCGACGGCCGTCACCGCCGACCTCACGGACCGCGAACGCGTCGTCGCGGCCGTCGAGACCGTCCGCGACCGGTTCGGCCCGGTGGACGTGGCGGTCCACAACGCGAGCGCGAGTGGTGGGGAACTCGACGAGGCGTCGTCGTTCGCTCGCCCGGTCCGCACCCGAATCGAGGGGGGTGGGAACCTCGCGGCGGCACTGCTGCCGGCGATGCGAGAACGGGGTGCGGGGACGCTGTTGTTCGCGGGGACGACGTACGCCCACGACGGGAGTGAACGACTCCCCGGCTGGGGTGCGGCCGCGTTCGGCACCCGCGGACTGGCTCGCTCGCTCGCGCGTCGGGCCGGCCCGGACGGTGTCCACGTCTGTTACGTCGCGGTCGGCGGCACCGTTCCACCTGCCGACGCACAGTTCCAGCCGGCACAGGCGATGGACCCCCACCGGGTCGGTGAGGCGTTCCGACGGCTGGCCGCACAGCCGCCGACGGCGTGGTCACACGAAGTCGACCTCCGACCGAGCGACTACCCGCCGTAGCTCGTCGC
>P_A23_Liq_2_FmtDRAFT_1000305_pt1 | contig 10994 bp, 11 predicted proteins | sample PonA232FremontCA_FD_10599 | JGI IMG/M metagenome (IMG submission 10599) | reverse complement strand
CTGACTACCGACGGGTTGCCGCCCGGCCCGTAGTGGACGCAGGAGACCTCCTGGCCCGGCGCCACCTCGACCTCGTCCGGCTGGTCGCCGGTGCGACACGCCTCCTCGGCGTACTCGCACCGCGGAGCGAACCGGCAGCCGTCCGGCGGGTCGTGCGGGTCCGGGAGCGTCCCCGGAATGCCGCCGCCGGATCCCCCGAACTCCGGCAAACACTCCAGCAGTTGCTGTGTGTACGGATGCCCGGGGTGATCGAAGATGTCGAGGACGCCGCCCCGCTCCATCACCTTCCCGGCGTACATCACGACGATCCGGTCGGCGATCTCCGCGACGACGCCGAGGTCGTGCGTGACGAACAGGATTCCCATCTCGAACTCCTCTTGGAGGTCGTCGAGGAGCCGCAGGATCTGCGCTTGGACGGTCACGTCGAGCGCGGTCGTGGGCTCGTCGGCGATGAGCAGGTCGGGGTCCCCGACGAGCGCCATCGCGATCATCACGCGCTGCTTCTGTCCGCCGGAGAACTCGTGCGGGTAGTCGTCGAACCGCGAGCTCGCGTTCGCGATCCCGACGCGGTCCATGAGGTCGACCGCCTTCGCGCGGGCCTCGTCGTCGGAGACGTCCTGGTGGATCTGGAGCGCCTCGGTGATCTGCCACCCGACCGTGTAGCAGTGGTTCATCGCCTCCTGCGGGTTCTGAAAGATGTGTGCGATCTCGTTGCCCCGGATGTTCTGAAGCTCCGATTCGGGGAGCGACAGCAGGTCGCGCCCGTCGTACCGGACGGTCCCCTCGATCTCTCCCGGCGGGGTGTTGATAATCCGCGTGATCGACTCCGTCGCGACCGTCTTTCCGGACCCCGACTCGCCGACGATACACACCGTCTCGCCGGTGTCGACGCTGAAGTCGATCCCGTCGACCGCGGTGAGCGTTCCGTTGTCGGTGCTGAACGTCGTCGTGAGGTTTTCGACCTCGAGTAGTGGCTGATCGTCGGCCATTATTCGTTCTCCGCCTCCGCTTCGGGGTTCAGCGCGTCCAACAGCGCGTCACCGAGGAAGTTGAACGCGAGGATGGTCAGGAACAGCACGATACCCGGCGCTAACACGATCCACGGGGCGAACGAGAGGTCGCTCCGCCCGGCGGAGATGAGCTGCCCCCACGAGGGCACCGTCGAGTCGCCGATCCCGAGGAACGCGAGCTGGGCCTCCGCGAGCAGGAAGCCGGGAATGAGCAGCGTGAGCTGGGTGATGATGCTGCTCGCCGCGTTCGGCACGACGTGTCCGCGGATCACCTGATACGTGCTCGCGCCGCTGATCCGGCTCGCCTTGATGAACTCCTCCTCGGAGATCGACAGCGACTTGCTCCGGATGTAGCGGGCGGTCCCGCCCCAGGCGAACAGCGAGAACACCACGATGAACATTCCCAGTCCGGCCCCGTAGATGTACAGGATGAGCAGGAACATCAGGAACGTCGGGAACGAGAGGATGATGTCGACGAACCGCATCATGATCTCGTCGACCCACCCGCCGGCGTACGCGCTGAGCGTCCCGAACGAGATCCCGATCGTGGCGACGATGGTCGTCGTGATGAAGGCGATCTGCATGCTGATCGTCATCCCGTAGACGATCATCGTGAACACGTCCTTCCCGCCCTGCGTGGTCCCGAGCGGGTGTTGCCAGGTGCCGTAGCACCGTCCGTTCATCACCTCGCCGACGCACGTCGCCGGCGTCGTGTCGACGACGGAGGTGAACACCGGCGGCTGGTAGGCGATGAACAGGTCCTGTTGCGGCGCGTTCATGACGAGCGGGCCGACGAGCCCGCCGACGAACACGATGCCGAGCCAGCCGAGGCTCACGACCGCGGGGCGGTTGCGCTTGAACTCCTTCCAGTAGTACCGCGTCATCCGCGGGTTCTGGTACAGCGGCAAGACGAGGTACCAGAACGCCAGGAACAGCGTGAAGATGAAGAAGAAGTCGAGGCTCTCCAAGTTCCGTTCGAGGCCGATGAACTCGAAGGTCGGGGTGCGCTGGCCGGTGAAGCGCCAGTCGTACACGCCGAGCAGCGCGAGCGGCAGGGTCGTCAGCAGCATCCCGATCGAGTTGGTCGACAGATCGAACCGCCCCGACCGCGAGAGGTCGTTCCAGTCGACTTGATCGAACCGTTCGGAGTCTTCAGTTGCCATTGTTTTCGGTTATGTTACCTGTCATCGTAGCTGATCCGCGGGTCGAGCACGGTGAACACGATGTCCTCGAGGAGGTTCCCGATGACGGCGACGAAGGTGAAGAACAGCGTCGTCCCCAACACGAGGTTCGTGTCCTGCGCGAGCAGCGCTTCGTAAGTCAACCGTCCCAGTCCGGGGATACCGAACACGACCTCGACGAGGAGTGACGACCCGAGGAACAGCGCGAGGAGCTGTCCCACGAGCGTCGTCGAGAGCGGGACGAGGGTCGGTCGCATGACGTGATACGCGTACGCACGAAGCGGGGAGACCCCCTTCGCCTTTGCCGTCTTCATGAAGTCGGCGTTCTGGAACTCCGCGGACTCGTTCCGGGAGACGCGCATGACGGCGCCGATCGACCCGGTGACCAACACGAACACCGGGACCGACAGCTGGATCGCGTTCTCCACGCTGAACACCGGTGCGCTCGTGTTGTAGATCACCGGTATCACCTCCAGCCACACGCCGAAGATCAACAGGAGGATGATCCCGAAGAAGAAGTTCGGGATGGCGTAGCCGAAGAAGGCGAACCCGGTCGCCGCGTGGTCCTTCCAACTGTACATGTTCGCGGCGGAGTAGACGCCGACGAGCGGCCCCAAGGTGATCGTGAGGATGGTCCACGGAATCGAGTACTGCGCGGTGTAGTACAGCGCCTGCGTGACCGCCTCCATCACGGGCTGGCTCCGGCTCACGGACCAGCCCCAGTCGAGCGTGTACACGCTCCGGATGAAGTCGAAATACCGGACGTGAAGCGGCTGGTCGAGCCCGCGCAGCTCGCGTACCCGCTCGGCCGCCTCCGCCGGATCGCCGCCTTGAAGCGCCGCCTGCGTCGCTGCCCGCTGGACGGCCGGGTTCGGCGCGGCCGAGAGCAGCAGGAACGTGATCGTGACGATAATGAGCGATACGACTGCTGCCCAGAGAACCCGAGCGGTGACGTACCTTCCAAATCCCATGTGATGTGTAAGTCGGTAGGGTGAGAACGGGGTGGCTCGCTCTTACTCGTCCGTCGACGGGTAGAACTCGGACCAGCGGGGCTGCCAGGTGAAGTGGGAGGAGGCGAGTCCGCGGTAGACCCCTTGGATCAGCTCCTCTTTGCCGATCGCCGCCGCCATCGCCTGGCGGAACGGAACGAGCTGGAACATGTTGCCCGGACCGGTGTTCCACCCGTTCGCGCGCTGGTTCACGGAGATGATCGTGTTGTACGGCGTGGGGACCTGCCGGACGGTCACGTTATCGTCTTCGCTGTACGACTCGTACTGCTCCGGCGGAATCGCCGCCGCGTCCGCCTCGCCCGTCTCGAGCGCACCGAGACGCGACGCCTGCTCTTGAACGACGCTGATCGACGCCTCCTCGAAGAGCGGCCCTTCGGAGAACAGGTCCGGCCCCTCGTCGATGTCCCGGAGGTAGTACTCGTCGTTCCGGACGTACTCGGTACCCGAGCCGCGGTTCCACTCTTCGAGCTCGAACGGCCCGAGGTTCCCCGAGAACTGGAGTTCGAGGAGCTCCTCGTCCTGCTGGAGCCCCTCCACGTCCTCCTCCTCGACGTACGGTTCGAGGAGGGCACGCGGAATCGGGTAGAGGTACGGGTCGTACGTCTGGGGCCACAGCACGTTCGACGTTTCCAGCGTCGCCTCGAACTCGAGTTCCCCGGTCTGCTCGACTTCGACGCCCTCCCAGCTGTCCGAGTCGGCGGTGTTCGCCCAATCGGCCTGTTGGACCTCCTGGATCTGATAGACGAAGTCCTCGGCGGTGACCTGCCCGTACGGCTCGCTGAACTGGAGGTTATCACGGAGTTCGAACGTCCACACCTCGCCGTCCTCCGTGGACATGTCGTACAAAAGCGGGAAGTACTCCTGGTTCTCGTCGAACGTGTAGCCGGGATCGATCGCGCGCTCGATGGCCGTTCCGGCCCCGGACTCGTTGTTGTACAGCGGGTTCAGCGTGTTGAAACTGGCTCCCGTGACCGTGTCGTACGAGCCCGACACGCTGGGGTCGTCGATGTGCCACGCCGGGAGGTCCCAGCCGTTCGAGAAGTTCTCGATCGGACCGGTGAGGTCGGGGTTGTACCCGATGATATCGTCGCCCAGAGTGAGCATGATGTAGGGCTGTTCGCGCGCGAGGTTCGCGAAGATGTCAACGAACGCCTGCCGGATCTCGTCCCGACTCGTCGCCTGCCTCGCCTGCTCGAACAGGGACTCGACGTCGAACTGCGGGTAGTAGCCGACCGGGTTGAAGTTCGCGTTCGCCCCGTCGAAGAACGTCTGGTTCGTGAGGGGGTTGAGCGGGTACGTGTTCAGCCCGAAGTTGACCGACATATCCCACGCCTCGTTGCTCGTGACGGAGCGCGGCCCCGGGTTCCGCGGTCCGGGGTTCGACCACTCCACCTCTTCGCCGTTAACCGTATCCGTCCCGCCTTCGGGGTCGCCCGAGTAGTACTCGTTACTGAACCGAGTCCCGTCGATCGCTTCGGGAGTGACGCTGATACCAAGGTTGTTCTCGAGTTCCTGTGCGATGAACTCCGCGAGGAGCTGGTTGGTCTCGGAGGCGGCGCTGTGATAGATGTCGATCTCGACCTGGTCTCCTTCGGGGTTGACCATGACGTCCCCGTCGAAGCCGTAGTCGTATTCCGACTCCTCGAACGCCTCCCGTGCCAGGTTGCGAGCGACCTCCGATCCGTAGAGGTCACCGACCCCGAACCGGGGGAAATCGGGAACCTCGAGTTCGCCGCCCCCGCCGCCACCGCCGTCAGAGCCGTCCGACCCGTCACCGCCGTTTCCGGAACAGCCGGCGAGCGTTACGGCGCCGGCGAGGCCGAGCGCGGAGAGCCATTGTCGCCGGCCGATATGCCGGGAATCATCACGATTCTCAATGTTTCGCCGTGGCATACCAAGTAGTAAGATTGTGTGTATAAAAAACTTCAGACTTATGGATAGTTGTTAGGGACGATCATCTTACATCCGTGTTAGTGATCGCCGGTCTTAGGGACGTATTCATGATTGGAACGCACATTTTACCGGAAATATGGTTTTCTGTCCCTCTCCGAAGCGAAACGTAGACAGCGTCTCTCCCGTCATCGCGGCGTGCGAGTCGGCTTCGGTCGTCTGCCCTCGCGAGGCGGATCGTCGTCCGCCGCTCTCCGGTTCGGTGTTCGTCGGTCGTCCTCGCCCTCCCCAGCTTAACCGTCGCGTCGGTCTCGCTCGCCGACCGCGTCAGGCTCTCGCCGGGTCACCGCTCCGGTTCTCTCGCTTCGGGAGTTTCGTCCGGTCTGGAGGCATCCCCGCCGTCGCCGGCCGCCGCAGAGCCCCCTGTCGCTCCGCCGCCGACGGCCTGCTCGTAGCGTGCGATCTGCTCGCGGTGGAGGGTGTGGATCATGTCGGCGAGGAAGCCGAACACGAGCAGCTGGATCCCGAGGATCGTCGCGCCGACCGCGCCGACGGCGACCACCTCGTGACTGATCCCGAACGCGAGGTACCGGTACAGCACGAACGACGCCATCGCGATTCCCGCTGCCGTCGACGCCACGCCGACGCTCCCGAAGTAGAACAGCGGGTTGTTCGTCTTGGCCTTCCGGTACAGCTCTAGGAAGATCACCCCGCCGTCCCGGACAGGGTGAAGGTTCGTCGCGGAGCCGCCGGGCCGCTCTCGGTACGTGATCGGGACCACGGCGACCGGGACGCGGTTCTTCACGCACTCGACGGCCATCTCGGTCTCGATACCGAACCCGTCCGCGGTGAGGTGGAGCCGCAGGAACGACTCGCGGGTGAACGCGCGGTATCCCGAGAGGATATCGCCGTAGTCCTCGCGGTGGATCGCCCGGAACGCGAGGTTGATCAGGCGGTTGCCGACCCGGTTCAGGCGCGTCATCGCACCCGGGCGCATGTCCGCGAAGCGATCNCCGACGACGTGTTCGGCCTCGCCGTCGAAGAGCGGGTCGAGCATCGCCGCCGCGTCGTCCGCGTCGTACGTGGCGTCGGCGTCCGCCATCAGCACGTACGGGGCCTCCACGTGGTCGCGGACCGCCTCCCTGACCGCCTGCCCCTTCCCGCGGCCGGACTGTTCGACGACGCGCGCGCCGGAATCGCGGGCGATCGACTGCGTGTCGTCCGTCGAGCCGCCGTCGATAACCAAGACGTTCTCGAATCCGGCGTCCCGGAAGTCCGCGACGACGCGTGCGACCGTCTCGGCCTCGTTCATCGTCGGCAACAGGACGCAGACGCCGTCGTGATCGGTCATCAGACGAGCGATCACGGGGGAGTCGCTAAACTCTGTCCCTCCTCGCCGCCGCGACGGTCCCCTCCGGGCGTCGTCGCCTTCGCCGGCGCCGCGTCCGTGGGTGCCGCGACCACCCACACTCATGTATGTGAACACTGATCATGTGTGTATGTCTCAGCCCTCGGACGTACGCGTCGACGAACTGCTCAGCGCCGCTCGCACGGCGACGGGCGACGAACTGCGGAGCCTCACTTACTTCACGCACGACGACATCGACCAGCTGTACCTCCGCAGCGACCTGAGCCAGACCGCCGATCTCGTCGGCTTCGCCGAGAACGAGCGACAGGGGTTCCACGCGCAGTCGATGTACGCGGACACCCAACTCGGCGACTACCGGTTCACGGTTCGCGTGTTCGTGAACGGCTACCTCACGCGCGTGATCGCGAACGACCACGGCGTCTGGGCGACCACCGACTCGATGGAGATAGACCGGTTTGAGGAACTCGCGAGCGCGCTCGCAGCGATCCTCCGCTCGTTCGACCCCGCCTGACCGTCCCCGCGGGAGCACACTTCTCCTCGTCGAGACTCGACTCCGAAAGGGCGTTTACCCGAGGTGGCTCTCGAACTCGCCGACCAGTTCCGCAGCGTCGACCGGCTTCGTCACGTAGCCGTCGGCGCCCGCCTTCACCGCCTCCATCATCTTCTCCTGTTGGTCGACGCTCGTACACATCACGATCACCGCGTCGGGCCACCGGTCTTTGATCGCCGCGGTCGCCTCGATCCCGGTCATCTCCGGCATCACGACGTCCATGGACACCGCGTCCGGCTCGTACGCCTCGAACAGCTCGACCGCCTCAGCGCCGTTTTCCGCCTCGTCGACGACCTCGAACCGGTCTTCCAGCGCGTCGCGGACGACGGTCCGCTGGAAGGAGGAGTCGTCGACGACGAGTACCCGCTCGGTCATACCATCTCTCCCTTCCTGACCGACATAAACGCGCGGATCGAACGCGCTGTTGCGCGGTCGACGGACGCGGTCGACATCCGTCGGCCTTCGGCCCGGCTCGATCACCTTGTATATTCGATGCTGCGTATAATGAACATGGGAACAAGGTTAAGGTCTATCCCGCGATACGGTGGCGTATGGAAACGCGGAAGGTCCAACGGTTGGGGCCGTCGACGCTGGCGATGACCCTTCCGGCCGAGTGGGCGCAGGAACACGGCGTGAACAAAGGCGACGAGGTGTCGCTCCGAATGGGTGGGAAGGGGACCCTCACGGTGCTTCCCGAGTCTGTGAGCTCCGAGGAGTCCGAGGCGGTGATCAACGCCGACGCGCTCGACGCGCGCTCGCTCGAACGCGCGATCGTCGCGCAGTACGTGCTGGGGCGGCGCGTGATCCACGTCCGCAGCGAGGGCGCGCTCGACAGCGAACACATCAACGCCGTCTACAAGGCGGAGACCCAGCTGATGGGGCTCGGCGTCATCGAGGAGACGCCCGAGGACATCTCGATCCGCTGCTCCGTCGACCCCGAGGACTTCACCCTCGACAACCTCCTCGAACGGCTGGAGAACACCGGCTCCACCATGCGCGGCGAGGGCGTGAAGGCGCTCGCGCACGGCAACCCCGACCTCGCGCAGCGCGCGCTCAACCGCGAGCGGCAGGCGAACAAGATCTTCGTCCTCCTGTTGCGGCTCATCTTCACCGCCTACCAGAACCCGAACCTCGCGCGCGCCGTGGGCTTGGAAGAGGGGTTCCCGCTCATCGGCTACCGCTCCGTCGCGAAGAACCTCGAACTCACCGCCGACAACGCGGAGGACATCGCCGAGATCGTGATGGAGGCCGACGGGCACACCCTCGACGTCGACAGCGCGACGATGCGGCAGATCCGCGAGTTCACCGATCAGGTGGACGAGCTGACCGCGCTCGCGGTCCGCGCCGTCGTCGAGCGCGACTACGACCTCACCGTCGAGTGCCGCGACCTGTTCTCGCGGCTGGAGGACCGCGAACAGGAGATCCTCGACGAGCTGCCGAACGACCTGGACAACGAGACGCTGCTCATGACCCGCGAGGTGCTCGTCAGTCTCCAGCACACCGCCGAGTACGCCATGCGGAACGCCGAGATCGCCGCGAATCTCGCCCTCAACGAGGCGTCCGAACACGTCGAGATCATCTGAGGCGGGCGTGGCGCCCGCGTCACGGCTGCCTCCGGTGACTACCAGCCGTCGGCGTCACGCGGTTCGTATGAACTAAGTGGCCCCCCGCGAAGCGGTTCGTATGAGCGAGGCTTCCATCGAATCGGACAAAGAGGTCGGCGTCGCGCTCGCGCTCGGCGCCGTCGCGGCCGTCAGCGCCGTGGTGATGCTAGCGTACCCGGGGCAGCTCGGGAAAGCGTGGGGGTTCGCGGGCGCGTTCGTCTTCGCGACGCTCGCCGTCGGCGCGGTTCAGTTGTTCAGCTGACCGGGCGCTCCCCGCCGTCGACCGGCCGTCCGGTTCCAGAACGAGAAACCGTTAATAGCGTCAGACGCGTAGACGGGACAATGAGCGAGTACACCGAGGAGGAACAGCGGATCCTCGCGTACCTCACGGACAGCGTCACCCGTGGTGAGCGGTACGTTCGCTCGAAGACGATCGCCGACGCGATCGGACTCACCGCGAAACAGGTCGGTTCGCGGCTTCCCCGCCTCGCCGAGAAGTCGGACGACGTCGACATCGAGAAGTGGGGTCGCGCCAAGTCGACGACCTGGCGCGTGACGCCCGACGGGTGAGGCTCGCGCCGGCGATCCCCCGGTGCCCCGCCCCGTCCTTCGCGGTCGACTCCGTCGACGCGCAATTTTAACACCCGTAGCCCTAAACGGAGACGTATGACCGTTCGAGTCTCCCGGACGTTCGAGTTCGACGCGCCGCCAGCCGACGTGTGGGCGTTCATCTCGGACGCGGAGCAGCGCGCGGGCGCCATCAGCGTGGTCGACTCCTTCGAAGTTCACGACGACCGAACCGCGACCTGGCACGTCGCGCTCCCGATACCGATGATCCGCTCGACGATCGACGTCGAGACGGAGGAGGTCGCGCGCGACCCGCCGAACCGAGTGAAGTTCGTCGGGAAGTCGCGGGCGTTCCGCGTGACCGGAGAACACGAGATCACCGAGACCGACGACGGCGGCTGTCGGCTCGCCAACGAGTTCGTCGTCGACGGGAGCCTCCCGGGCGTCGAGTCCTTCTTCAAGCGCAACTTCGACGCCGAACTGGACAACTTGGAGGACGCGCTCCGGGCCTCGCTCGCCTCGCCGGCATGAGGCTCGCCGGCGTCCAGCTGGCGGTCGAGGGCGGCGACGTCGAGGCGAACGTCGCGCGGGCGCTCGACCGCGTCCGGGGGGCCGCCGCCGAGGGCGCGGACCTCGTCGTCCTCCCCGAGCTGTTCGACGTCGGGTACTTCGCGTTCGACTCGTACGGCCGCGCCGCGGAGAGCCTCGCCGGCGACCGCCTCGCCCGGTTCGCGGCCGCGGCCGACGCGAACGACGTGGCCGTGCTCGCCGGCACGGTCGTCGAGGACCTGTCGGCGTCGGCCGCGGACGGGTTGGCGGTCCCGGCCGAGTCCGGGCTCGCGAATGCCGCGGTGCTTTTCGACGCCGACGGCGAGCGCCGGCTCGTCTACCGGAAGCGGCACCTGTTCGGCTACGGCTCCGAGGAGACGGACCGGATGGTGCCCGGCGAGCGGACGCCGGTGGTCGACCTCGCGGGCGTCACGGTCGGGGTGACGACCTGCTACGACCTCCGATTCCCGGAACAGTTCCGCGCGATGGCCGATCGGGGCGTCGAGTGCGTGCTGGTCCCGAGCGCGTGGCCGTATCCGCGGATCGAGCACTGGCGGACGCTCGGACGGGCGCGGGCCATCGAGAACCTGACGTACGTCGCCGCGGTCAACGGGAGCGGTCGGTTCGGTGACGACGAACTCTGCGGGCGGAGCGCGGTGTACGACCCGTGGGGGACCGCGCTCGCGTCGGTCGGCGACGAACCGGGCGTCGTCACCGCCGCCGTGGACCCCGAGCGGGTCGCGACGGTCCGCGAGGAGTTCCCCGCGCTCCGCGACCGTCGCTGAGCCGGCTCGCGGCGCGTCGTCTCCCGCGACGAACGCCCCCTCGACCGGATCCGGATCTCACACATTTATACGCGTGAGGCACGTATCTTATTTTGCCGAAGACCGACGCTTTTCTCGTTGGAATTCGGCGTTAATCGATCCGCGCGCCCGTCCCGACCGCTCGGGCGGCGACGCCGACGACAGCCCGGGGGTCCGCTGTCCGGCCGCCGCCCGCCGCCTCTCGCCGCCGCCTCGCCTTTCGCCCATCGCTCCTCGACTCCTCCCCTTTCGCCCACCGCTCCTCGACTCATCTCCTTCCGTCGTCTCCAAGCCGTGAGCCTCCGCCACGGCTCATCGTCCGGTCCGCCAATGAAAATATCCGTGCTGATAACTCGGGCGATACGTTCTTACGTCGCTCGGCTGAGGAGGTAAACGCCGCGGACGAATCCGGCCGGCCCCATCCCGTTTCGGGCGGGCCGGCCGGCCACTCGCTTCCACCG
>P_A23_Liq_2_FmtDRAFT_1000302_pt1 | contig 11041 bp, 11 predicted proteins | sample PonA232FremontCA_FD_10599 | JGI IMG/M metagenome (IMG submission 10599) | reverse complement strand
ATGTACGCCATCAACGACCGCGAGCGCGTCCAGAACCTCTTGGAGGACCTGACGGGCCAGCGGCTGATGTTCAACTACTTCCGGCTCGGCGGGGTCGTCTGGGACCTGCCGGAACCGCGCGAGGAGTTCTTCTCGAAGACCCGGGACTTCCTCGACCAGCTCCCGGAGTCCGTCGAGGAGTACCACAACCTGATCACCTCGAACGAGGTGTTCCAGATGCGGACCATCGACACGGGCATCCTGCCGCCGGAGGTCGCGAAGAACTACGGCGCGACCGGCCCCGTCGCCCGCGGCTCGGGGGTCGACTACGACCTCCGCCGCGACGACCCGTACGGCTACTACGACGAGCTCGATTGGGACGTCGTCACCGAGGACGGCGGCGACAACTTCAGCCGCCTGCTCGTCCGGATGCGCGAGGTCGAGGAGTCCGCGAAGATCATCGAGCAGTGCGTCGACCTGCTCGAGGACTGGCCCGAAGACGAGCGCAACATCCAGGCGAACGTGCCGCGCACGCTGCGCCCGGACGACGACACGGAGATCTACCGCGCCGTCGAGGGCGCGAAGGGCGAACTCGGCATCTACATCCGCGCGGACGGCACGGACAAGCCGGCGCGGTTCAAGATCCGGTCGCCGTGCTTCTCGAACCTCCAGACGCTGCCGGAGATGGCGAACGGGGAGTACATCCCCGACGTGATCGCGGCCCTCGGTAGCCTCGACGTCGTTCTCGGGGAGGTGGACCGCTGATGGGTACGGCCCCCGCACAGCTGTTCCCCGAGTTCATCGTCGACACGCTCGGGCTCGACAGCGTCATCGGCGAGGTCGCGGCCTCGCTGGTCGCCGCCTTCGTCGTCGGNAACATCATNCTCGCGTTCACGGGCGTCGCGGGCCCGTGGGCGAAACGGAAGATCACGGCGGCGTTCACCGACCGGATCGCGGTCGACCGGATCGGCCCGTTCGGCCTGCTCATCATCCCGGCGGCCGCGATCCAGCTCCTCGCGAAGGAGCTGATCATCCCCGAGGGCGTCGACCGCCCTTCGTGGGACATCGCGCCGATCATCCTGCCGTCGTCGGCGCTGCTCGGCTTCTCCGTGATCCCGATGGGCCAGCTCGGTCCGATCAACCTCCACCTCGCGGACCCCGAGGTCGGGTTCGCGCTGGTGTTCGCGTTCGCGTCGATCGCCTCGGTCTCGCTGGTGATGGCCGGCTACGCGTCGAACAACAAGTACTCGCTCCTCGGCGGTCTCCGCGCCGTCGCGCAGAACCTCGCGTACGAGATCCCGCTCATCGTCACGGCGATGTCGGTCGTGATCTTCTCCGGCACGCTCCAGATGAGCGGCGTCGTCGGCGCGCAGACGGAGACGCTCGTGACGATCGCCGGCGTCTCGATCCCGTCGTGGTACGCCCTCGTGAACCCGTTCGCGTTCGTGCTGTTCCTCACGGCGAACATGGCGGAGATCGGGCGGAATCCGTTCGACATCCCCGAGGCGCCGACCGAGATCGTCGGCGGGTACCAGACGGAGTACTCCTCGGCGTACTTCGTCCTCTTCTACCTCGGCGAGTTCGTCCACATCTTCCTCGGCGGGGCGATCCTCGCCGTGACGTTCCTCGGCGGGGCCTCCGGGCCCGGTCCGGAGAGTATCAGCTTCATCTGGTTCGTGGTGAAGATCTGGGGCTTCTTCCTGTTCACGCAGTGGGCCCGCGCGGCGCTGCCCCGCGTCCGTATCGACCAGCTGATCGAAATCGGCTGGAAGGGAATGCTGGTGCTGTCGTTCGCGAACCTGGTGCTCACGGCCGTAATCGTGGGGGTGATCGCGTAACATGATTGGACTCATGAAATCCATGGCGACGACGATGAAGCACGCGCTGGACGGGAATACGTTCACGGTGGAATACCCGGAGGACGCGCCCGAAGTGAGCCCGCGGTTCCGCGGGGTCCACAAGTTCAGCCAGGAACGGTGTATCTGGTGTCGGCAGTGCGAGAACGTCTGTCCGAACGACACGATCCAGATCGTTCAGGACGACCAGCGCAACGGTGAGCAGTACAACCTCCACATCGGGCAGTGCATCTACTGCCGGCTCTGCGAGGAGGTCTGTCCCGTCGACGCGATCCTGTTGACGCAGAACTTCGAGTTCACCGCCGACACGAAAGACGACTTCGTGTTCAACAAAGAACAGCTCAAGAACGTCCCGTGGTACAAGGGGATCGACCCGCTGGAGTCCCGCAATCCCGATCGCGGCGCGTGGATCGGGGAGGGTGACGGCGAGGTCGACTACCAGTAGCGGGCACGTCTCGAAATCTTCAAAGGGGTTCTCATAGGAGACAAACACAATGGTTTATCCTACCATCGCGTTCGGGCTGTTCGCCGCGGTTACGCTGGCGTTCGCCCTCGGGGTCGTCCTGGCGCGCGACGTGTTCCACGCCGCGCTGCTGCTGGGCGGAGCCCTCACGAGCGTCGCGGTGCACTACGTGATGCTGCGGGCGGAGTTTATCGCCGCCATGCAGATCCTCGTCTACGTGGGCGGGGTTCTCATCTTGGTCACGTTCGCCGTGATGCTCACGCGATCTGATTCTGAAACGGAGGTGAGTAGCGCGTGAGCAACGACGAGAGCCGCGGGTCGCGGATCGCCCCCGCGGTCGCCGTGGGCGCCCTGTTCGCCGTGCTGGCCGCGACGATCAACGCGGCGACGTTCGGCTTCGAGGAGGTGGGCTTCCCGGCTGACGCTTCGATCGTCCACAACCTCGGGTACGCCCTGTTCAACCTCGGCGCGTACGACATCGCGACCATCCCCGCGGAGGGGTTCCTCGCGGCCTTCCTGATCGCCGCGGTCGCGCTCGACGTCGCGGTCGACGGCGCCGTCTACCTCGCGAAACGCGAGGAGGACGGGTCGGTCATCTCGGCGGTCGGACAGGCGTTCACGGACGGCGGACGCGACGGAGGTGACCGGCAGTGACCGCCGTCGCGTCCTCCATTCCGCCGTCGTGGTACCTGCTGCTGGCGGCGGCCGTCTTCTGCGTCGGTCTGTTCGGCGTGCTGACGCGCCGGAACGCGCTGTACTTCCTCATGAGCGTCGAGCTCATGATGAACGCGGCCAACATCAACTTCGTCGCGTTCGCGCTCTACTACGGCGACCTCACGGGGCAGGTGTTCGCGCTGTTCGTCATCGCGCTCGCCGCCGCCGAGGTCGCCATCGGCATCGGCATCATACTCGTGTTATACCGCAACTTCGGCACGACAGACGTGACTGTTCCCGCGGAGATGAGGTGGTAAGATGGTGAACGCATTCGCATACGTCCCGGCGATCGTGCTCCTCCCGTTCTTCTCGTTCCTGGTCGCGCTCGGCGCGGGCAGGTACCTCCCGAAGGGCGGCGCGTTCGGCGGTATCGCCGCGACCGCGGGCTCGTTCCTGCTGTCGATCTGGGTCGCGGCGACCGTCGCGGGCGGACGGGCGTACAACGAGACGCTGTACTACTGGGCGAGCGAGGGCGGTGCCGGCATCGGCCCGACGGACATCGAGCTCTCCTTCGGCGTCCTGATCGACCCGCTGTCGGCGCTCATGCTCGTCATCGTGACGCTCGTGGCGCTTCTCGTCCACGTGTTCTCGCTCGGCTACATGAACGACGAGGGCGAGACCGGCCTGCCGCGCTACTACGCCGGCCTCGGTCTGTTCACGGCCTCGATGCTCGGGTTCGTCGTCGCCGACAACCTCCTGATGGCGTTCATGTTCTTCGAGCTGGTCGGGCTCTGCTCGTACCTGCTCATCGGCTTCAACTTCCGGGAGCCGGGCCCGCCGTCGGCGGCGAAGAAGGCGTTCCTCGTCACCCGCTTCGGCGACTACTTCTTCCTCGTCGGCGTCGTCGCGGTGTTCGCCACCTTCGGCACGGCGCAGTTCGCCGGTCCGGAGTCGTTCCCGGCGCTCGCCGACGCGGCGCTCAACGGCTCCGGCTCGGTCGCGTGGACGCCCGGCGGCGTCGAACTCGGGACGTGGCTGACCGTCGTCGGCCTGCTCGTCTTGGGCGGCGTGGTCGGGAAGTCCGCGCAGTTCCCGCTTCACACGTGGCTCCCCGACGCGATGGAGGGCCCGACGCCCGTCTCGGCGCTGATCCACGCCGCGACGATGGTCGCGGCCGGCGTCTACCTCGTCGCGCGGATGTACGGGTTCTACGTGCTGACGCCGACGACGATGGCGGTCATCGCCTTCATCGGCGGCTTCACGGCGCTGTTCGCTGCGACGATGGGGCTCGTGAAAAACGAGCTGAAGCAGGTGCTCGCGTACTCCACCATCTCCCAGTACGGGTACATGATGCTCGCGCTCGGCGCGGGCGGGTACGTGGCCGCGGTCTTCCATCTGACCACCCACGCGTTCTTCAAGGCGCTGCTGTTCCTCGGCGCCGGGTCGGTCATCATCGCGATGCACCACAACGAGGACATGTGGGACATGGGCGGGCTGAAGTCGAAGCTGCCCGTCACCTACTACACCTTCCTCGCCGGGTCGCTGGCGCTCGCGGGCATCTTCCCGTTCGCTGGCTTCTGGTCGAAAGACGAAATCCTCTACGAGGCGCTCGTCCACGGCCTCAACGACCCGCTGCTGCTCGGCGGCTACCTGATGGGGCTGCTCGCGGTGCCGGTCACCGCGTTCTACACCTTCCGGATGGTGTTCCTGACCTTCCACGGCGAGCCCCGCAGCGACACCGCGCGCGACCCCGTCCCGGTCCGCTGGAACGTGAAGGGGCCGCTGACGGTCCTCGGCTCGCTCGCGGTCGTCACCGGGTTCATCAACATGGTGCCGGTCCAGAAGGTCCTCGGCATCGAAGGGATCGACCTGCTTCACCTGTGGCTCGACAACCACTGGGGCGGCATCGAGGGCCTCTCCTCGCACCACTACGCCGACTTGGGTCCCTACAGCAGCGGCTACCTCGTCGGCGGTGAGACCGGGACCGTCCTCGTCGGCGCGGCCGTCTCGCTCGGCTTAGCGCTGCTCGGACTCGGACTCGCCTGGCGGCTCTACAACGTGCCGTCGCCCGCGGAACACACCGCCAAGCTCGGCGGCATCAAAGACGTGCTGTACAACAACTACTACCTCGACGAACTGCAGGTCTGGCTCGCGTATCGCACGGAAGACGTCGCGGGCGGCGCGAACGTCTTCGATCAGGGAATCATCGACGGCGTCGTGAACGGCGTCTCCTCGGTGAGCCTCACCGGCGGCGGTCGGATCCGTCAGCTCCAGTCGGGGATCGTCTCGCAGTACGCCGCCCTGCTCACCTTCGGACTCGTCGCGCTGTTGCTCGTGCTCGGCGCGACCGGGGGGTGGTTCCTGTGATACTCGAAGCGCTCATGGCGGCCGCCTTCGTCGGCGCGCTGACCGTGTTCCTCGCGCCCGACGAGTGGGCCGGCCGCTTGTCGTTCGCGATCAGCCTGATCCCGTTCGTCGGCAGCCTCTACCTGTGGTCCGGCTTCGAGGCCGGCGGCAACGCCCTGCTGGGCGGGGAGATAGCGTACGCGACGCAGATCGAGTGGCTCGAAGTCGGCGGCCGCAGCGTCTCGTGGTTCGTCGGCCTCGACGGGATCAGCCTCCCGCTGTTCGTGCTCACGACGTTCCTCGTCCCGCTGGCGATCGTCAGCGCGTGGACGCCCGTGGACTCGCGGCAGAGCCAGTTCTACGGGCTCATGCTGTTCATGGAGGCGAACCTGCTGGGCGTGTTCGCCGCGCTCGACTTCTTCCTGTGGTTCGTCTTCTGGGAGGCCGTGCTGGTCCCGATGTACTTCCTCATCGGGATCTGGGGCGGTCCGCGCCGCAAGTACGCCGCGATCAAGTTCTTCGTGTACACGAACGCGGCGTCGCTACTGATGTTCATCGGCTTCATGAGCCTCGTGTTCGCGCTCGGCGACTCGGTGTCGTCGTTCGCCTTACCCGAGATCGCGCAGGCGATCGCCGCGGGTGACTTGGGCACGTGGTTCGGCATCGCGCCGGACCGCCTCGCCCTGTTCGCGTTCCTCGCGATGTTCCTCGGGTTCGCGGTGAAGGTCCCGATCGTGCCGTTCCACACGTGGCTGCCGGACGCGCACGTTCAGGCGCCGACCCCCGCGTCGGTGCTGCTGGCGGGCGTCCTCCTGAAGATGGGGACGTACGCGCTGCTCCGGTTCAACTTCACGATGCTGCCCGACCAGGCGTCGATGCTCGCGGTTCCGATCGCGGCGATCGCCGTCATCAGCGTCATCTACGGCGCGATGCTGGCGCTCGCACAGAAGGACCTCAAGCGCATCGTCGCGTACTCGTCGGTCTCGTCGATGGGGTACGTCATCCTCGGGCTCATCGTGTTCACCGAGTACGGGGTCGGCGGCGCGACGTTCCAGATGGTCGCGCACGGCCTCATCTCGGGACTGATGTTCATGGCGGTCGGCGTCATCTACAACACGACCCACACGCGGATGATCGGCGACATGGGCGGCATGGCCGACCGGATGCCGGTCACCGTCGGGATCCTCGTCGCCGGCGCGTTCGGCTACATGGGGCTCCCGCTGATGGCCGGCTTCGCGGGCGAGTTCTTCATCTTCGTCGGCTCGCTGTCCGCCCCGTCGCTCCCGTACGCGCCGGTGTTCACGGCGCTCGCGATGTTCGGTATCGTCATCGTCGCCGGCTACCTGCTGTCGGCGATGCAGAGTACGCTGTTCGGTCCGTTCGAACTGGAGACCGACTACGACGTGGGGCCCGCGCCGTTCCACGACGTCGCCCCGCTCGCGGTGCTGCTGGTAGCGATCATCGTGCTCGGCGTTGCGCCCGACATCTTCTTCGAGATGATCCGCGACGCTGCCCTACCCGTGGTAGAGGGGGTGACGATCAATGGTTAACGGCCTGCCCGGCGTGACGGCGCTGCTGCCGGCGCTCCTGCTTGCCGTCACCGGTCTCGCGCTGCTCTTGGTCGACACGGTCCGGCCGGACGCGCGGTCGAACACGTCGATGGCGGTCGTCGGCGCGATCGGGTCCCTCGCCGCGCTCGCGGCGAGCGTCTGGCTCACCGCCAGCGGCGGTGTGAGCCCGGACGGCGGCGCGGTGTTGCTGTTCGCGGACGCGGTGAAGGTGGACACGCTGTCGCTGTTCTTCACCGCCATCTTCGCGTCGGTGACCGCGCTGGTGCTCGTCGCGGCCCACGACTACTTCCACGACCACGACAACCCAGCGGCGTTCTACTCGCTCGTGACGTTCGCCGCGACCGGCATGGCGCTTCTGGCGGTCGCGAACTCGCTCGCGGTCGTGTTCGTCGCCTTAGAGATGGTGTCGCTGCCCTCGTACGTGCTCGTCGCGTACCTCAAGCAGAACCGCGGGAGCGTCGAGGCGGGGCTGAAGTACTTCCTCGTCGGCGCGCTCTCGTCGGCTATCTTCCTGTTCGGCATCTCGCTCGTGTACGCCGCGACGGGCTCGCTGATCCTCGCCGACATCGCGTCGGCCTCGATCGACGGGCTGGCCGGCGTGCTCGGCGTCGGCGTCGTGATGATGATCGGCGGCGTCGCCTTCAAGACGGCCTCCGTCCCGTTCCACTTCTGGGCGCCGGAGGCGTACGAGGGCGCGCCCGCGCCGGTGAGCGCGTTCCTCTCGTCGGCCTCGAAGGCCGCCGGGTTCGTCGTCGCGTTCCGCGTGTTCACCGAGGCGTTCCCGCTGGAGATGGCGGCGTCGGCGAACGTCGACTGGATGCTCGCGTTCGCGATCCTCGCGGCCGTCACGATGACGCTCGGTAACTTCGCGGCCGCGGTCCAGGAGGAGGTCAAGCGGATGTTGGCCTACTCCTCGATCGGGCACGCCGGATACGCGCTCATCGGCGTCGCCGCGCTCACGGTCGACGGGCCCGCCAACGGCACCGTCATGGGCGCCGCGATGGCGCACCTGCTCGTCTACGGGTTCATGAACACCGGCGCGTTCCTCTTCGTCGCGATGGCGGAGCGGTGGGGCGTCGGCCGCACCTTCGCGGACTACGCGGGGCTCTGGCGGCGCGCGCCGGTCGCCTCCGTCGCGATGGCCGTGTTCATGTTCTCGCTGGCGGGGCTCCCGCCGTTCGCCGGGTTCTTCTCGAAGTACTTCCTGTTTCAGGCGGCCATCGACAACGGCTTCCTGTGGCTCGCCGGGCTCGGCGCGATAAACAGCGTCGTGTCGCTGTACTACTACAGCCGGGTCGTGAAGGCGCTGTTCCTGGACGACCCCGCGTCGCCGAGCGCGCTCGACGCGATCGACGTGCGGCCGACGGCGCTGTACGCCGCGGTCATCTTCGCGGCGGTCGCGACGGTGCTGCTCCTGCCCGGCTTCGGGCCCGTCATCGAGACGGCCGAAGCGGCGGCCTCCGCGCTGTTCTGACCGGCGGCTCCGCAGCGCTGAGCGGTCCGTTCCGCCGGTCGATTTCTGTTTCCGCTGTTCTCCGCGTCACCACTCACCGCGCCCCGGAGGGCGGTTTCGGTCGCCGAACCCCGCACCGCCGACCACAGATACTCATTCGTTCGCCCCGTTACTGTGTTCGTGTCCCGGAGCCACACCTATCGGTGTCTGAACTGCCTCGACGCCACCGTCACGCGCACCTTCGACACGTCGCACTTGTCCCGGACCTGTCCGGACTGCGGCTCGTTCGAGCGGTTCGCGAACGAGGCGGTGATCGAGCGGTTCGAGTCGCTGGAGGCGTCGCCGCCGGCGGAGTTCGACTGGGACCGACTGGAGCGGCGGGAGAAGCTGCTCGTCGCCGAGCGCCTCGCTCGCACGGACAAGACGCTCGCGGACTTCGACGTGGCGGTCGACGAGGAGGCGGCGGAGGGACGAACGACACCCGAGCCGGGCGACGCGTAGCTACCGCGCGTACAACTTTTCGCCGAGGAGGTCGGCGAGTCCGACGCCGTCGCCGGGCGTGATCGCCACGTAGGGGCGGTCGATAGGACCGAACACGTCGACGACGCGGCCGACCGTCGAGAGCGACTCGTCGACGATGCTCGCGCCGATCCGGGGCGGATCGTTGCCGGCGTCGCCGCGGGCGATCGCGAGTCCGCCGGCCGTGCGGACGACGGTGCCGACGCGCCGCACGGTTACTCCCGGAGCACGCCGAGGTACGCGGCGATCGCCTGAACGAGGTCGTTTTTCGCGGTGTCTTCGGTGCCTTTGACGACGACGGAGCCCCGTGGCTCGAACTCCCGGGAATACGTCGCGTCGCGCTCGACGACCGCGTCGTAGCCCACCTGCTGGACGGCTTTCGCTATCTCGTCGACGGTCGGCGCTTCGACCGCCAGATCCGTCGGGACGCGGCGCCCCTCGGACCGCGACAGCTCGGCGTCGAAGTATGCGGGGTAGACGACGTTCTCGACCATACCGGATACCTTCGCGCGCGGCGTAAGGTCGTTTCGGACCGCCGCCGGGCGCGTTCAGGGGACCCGGAACTCGAAGCGCGCCCCGCCGTCCTCGGCGGCGAGCGCGTGCGCGCTCCAGCCGTGGGCCTCGGCGATGCGCTCGCTGATGGCGAGTCCCAGTCCCGTCCCCGACTCGTCGGTCGTGAACCCGCTCTCGAACACATTGTCGGCGTCGTCCGGGAGCCCGCTCCCGTCGTCTTCGACGTAGAAGCCGTCGGCCGCGGTCCCGTCGTCGCGACGCGTCAGCGCTCCGACGCGGACCGAGAGCGGCTCGTCGGGGGAGTCGCGGCCGTGGTCCGCGCTGTTCCGGTAGACGTTCTCAAGCAGCTCGCAGAGCCGCGTCCGGTTCGCGTCCAGCGTCGCGTCCGTCTCGACGTCGAGGGTCGCGTTCGCCATGTCGACGCACTCCCACGCCTCGCGCGCGACGTCCACCACCGAGACGGACTCGGTCTCTCCCACCGAGCGTCCCTCCCGGGCCAGCGACAGGAGGTCCGCGACGAGTTCGTCCATCCGCCCGAGCGCGTCCGCGGCCTTCTCTAGGGGCGCCGTGTCGTCCGTCTCGCGGGCGAGGTCGACGTACCCCTCCGCGACCGACAGCGGATTCCGGAGGTCGTGCGAGACGATGGACGCGAACTCGTCGAGTCGCTCGTTCTGCCGCCGGAGAGTCTCCTCGCGCTCCCGTCGGTCGGTGACGTCGGTGTAGATGGCGTATCCGGCCGCGTTGGCGGCGTCGAGGTGGATCGGAATGACGTGGAGGATGAAGTGACGCGGCCCCTCCGCGGTGGTCCGGGTCACCTCCCGGCGGACGTTCTCGCCGCACTGTAAGCGCTCGTTGAGGTCGTCGGCCTCCGACTCGGCGTCGGGGGGGACTATGTACTCGTCGATGGACTCGCCGAGCACGGTCTCGGCCTCGTAGCCGAACGTCGCCTCGAACGCGTCGTTCACCTGTCGGGCGATCGGCTCGCCGTCGACGTAGTCGTAGGCGACGGCGGGGTCCGGTACGTTCGTGAACAGCGCGAGCAGCCTGTCGCGTTCGGTCCGGAGCGCCTCCGTGACCCCGATCCGGTCGAGCGTCTCTTCGAGGTGGGAGGCGAGCAGCTCCGCCAGCCGGCGGTCGGCGTCGTCGAACGCGTCGCCGTCATCGACTCCGTCGGCAGCGAGCTGGAAGACGACATCGTCGCCCACGGGAACGGTGAGCAGCGTACCGAACTGGCCCTCTGGGTTCGGGTTCGGGGCGATCGACGCGTCGCCCGTCTGGACGGTCCTGCCGGCCACGCCGGCGCCGACGCGGACCCGGTTACAGTCCTCGACGGGCGTCCCGCTGGAGGCGACCACGGGCTCGACCCACTCGCCGTCCCGAACGGCGACGACGGCGTGATACTCCGGAAACACCTGCTCGGTGACGGCGATGGCCGCCCGGTACGCCTCGTCGACCGACCTGACGGCGGCGAGCTCCGCCATCCCGGCGTTGAGCTGTTCGATTCGCGACGGGGTCCGGGTCGGCTTCGCCCGGACGGTCGACCGTTGATCCCGGGCGAGCAGCCACGAGACCGTCTCCGAGAGCGCCTCGGGCGTTCCGGCGACCGCGTCGACGAGCGGGTCCGTCGCGGTCCGGCCCGTCGGATCGTCGACGTACGCGATCACGTACTCGACGGCCTCGGCCGAGC
>P_A23_Liq_2_FmtDRAFT_1000301_pt1 | contig 11076 bp, 12 predicted proteins | sample PonA232FremontCA_FD_10599 | JGI IMG/M metagenome (IMG submission 10599) | reverse complement strand
CAGGCGGCTCACGACGAGCCCGACCGAGACGAACGCGACGGCGAACGCGGCCACGCCGGCGGCGACCCGCCACGTCGCCCGCAGACGCTCGTCACCGCTTCCGTAGAGAACCCGGCGAAGCGTGTGCGAGTCGATCATGAGTCGCTCGGTACGATCGTCTGTAGTGGACACTGTGTCATCGTAGTGTCTCCTCGTCACCCCTCGGGGTTCACCTGTCGTGCTCGATACTGTGATCCGGCCGCTCACGGCAGTCTCACAGTGCAGACTCGTCTCGGACCCGAAATACAGAGACACGCCGGAACCACTCGCGGTTAGCTCGAAACCGAATGTGGGGGTGAGCCGCCGGGCAGTTCCGAGAAGGAGAGAGATAGTTCGTGTCGGGGTCTCGTGCGGGCCGGCAGAGTAGCCCGGTATTGTTAGGTCTTCGGGTGGCCGTAACCGCGCTCTCGTGGACGAATCGGACGAGAGCCACCGAGACGGACGGAGTGAGTCTCGCCGAGGATCGATTTCGGGTCGGCCCGCTTCCTCCTGCACTTGTTCTGAATTCACAAGACAGTAGTTTATCATGTATAAATCTTATTGCAAATCTGAACGTTGATTACAACTGCAGCCGAAGTGCACTTCCGTGCCGTCACGTGTTTCTACAAATACGCGGGGTCGTAGCTGTTTTTAATTTTTCTTTATATCAAAAGAATTAAAAATACGATACCTCAACTAGGCTGATCTCATGCATTGAGAAAGTATAACTGGTGATACTTCCACGTAATCATGATGCGGTTCAACGGCTCGTACTGGGCACGTGCCGGTTGTGAGAGATACCTTCGACAGCATGAGCCACATGTTGACATCGGTCTTCAACGGCGAGAAGGGTATACTACGGGTCAAGGGTGAGATGATGACAAACATTGGTGAGAGCGCTCATAGTGAGCATACCAACAACGGCTCTTAAATAGTGCATTAATTACTTGACCAACTCTCGCTTCCAAGTTCGTCCAACCAGTCCAGTGATACAGAAGGGAAATCATACGATGGAGTAGACTTATCTGTCTTACCTATGTCTGCTATCACGTGCCAACTCTCAATAAGTACGCTGACGAAGATGGGTATTATATCCTCGCTCGGCCTCCCGACACCGGAAATATCACATATCAACTCAAGCCGCGTGGTGAGCAGATCGTTGAGAAGGTTGGTTATCAAGACGGGGAAGAGATAGGCTGGGAAGTCGTTAGTGCTCTAAAAGTGCCAAATCTCGTTTATACTGGAGACGAGGAAACAACAGACGATGATATATCGGTGGATTTAGACAAGGAAAAAATAGACAGACTGTCTGAAGAAGACGCAAAGAAATTGATTGATGAACTCTCTTCTGTGCCGCGAGTCGGTGAATCACAGATCGATGAAGTTGAAGAGATTCTCGGAGTGTCGTTTGATTGTATACCGGACACAGAAGAGGTGACCGCAACGATTGGTAGGAAACTTCGTGAGCAAGGAGTTATGGATAAGCGAGCGCCTAATGTAATTTTAGGAATTGGAGATAGTAAAAATGCTTATTTTTTCATAACAAGTGAAAAAATGCTGAAAAGAATAGTACTGGAGATAACTATTTCGAGATTCATATAGTGTCTGACTTGGGTGAAAAATTCAAAAAAGGCGCACTCATCATCGAAATTGGTGTGGGCAAATATAATGGAATACTACTATATGAAACAAAATTACAACAAGAAATAACACTTGAAATTGTCACTGAGTGTCAAAAACTTATGAGCGATATACTTCCAATAGTAATTTCAGGGCTAGAATCTATGGGAATTGATGTGGGGACACCCGAATCGCTTCCTCCGCAGAGGGTTACGGACATGAATTAATTTCGTCCAAGCGCTCATAGGTCACGTCGCCGGGGTTGCTGTCCGAATTACAATACTCCGCGAGGTACTTCGGGACAGTCGACGAGGAGCAGTCGAACTCTTTACAGGCCCACCTCGTCTGCTGACAGCCCTTTCTCGGCGTGTAGATCACCACGATGGGATGGCGCGTGCTCGCCGGCACACCGACTGTCGTCGAGATCGTCGACACGTTGTTGGACCTCCCGGCGCGCCGGGAGTTCAACAAGAGCGAACTGGCCGAGTTGGCGGGTGTGAGCCGCCGTTCTGCGCAGTCACACACGGAGACACTCGTGCAGGCGGGCGTGCTCGCCGAGGTGCCAGAGACCACGCCGCAGCGGTACCGTGCTGACGGGGGGAGTGACGTGGTCGAACACCTCTGGGAACTCGACGCCGCGGTCGCGCGAAACGGGCCGGCCGGCGGCTGAGACGCCGTCTGGTGTCGCGTCACTCGATACCGACCCGTTCCAGACGGAGCCCCGTGAGACACAGTTGTAGCCGACAGCTTCAGTACTACTCGAACAAAAGAGTAAGACTACAGATGACGAGTCACCCACGTGATCCAGAGATTGTACGAGTGTCACAAAAAGGTCAGGCGACGATTCCGCAGTCGCTCCGCGAGCGGTTCGGTATCGACGCGCCGGGAGAGGTGTTCGTCTACGAGGAGAGTGGTCGAATCGTCGTCGAACCGGTGCCGGACCTCGACGAACTCCACGGGATTCACGCAGACGACCGCGAACCCGGGGCGGTCCTCAACCGCGCCAACGAACTCGAAGCCGCCGATCGCCGACAGGAGGCGGCCGACGAGGACGCGATCGTCGCTCGACACCGGACTCCCAGTTCGGGGTCAGACTCCGAACAGTGACCTACGTGTTCGACACGGAGCCGTTGATAGCGTATCTGTACGACGAACCCGGTCACGAGACGGTCGCGAGCCGACTCGACGCCGTCGCGGCCGGCGAGACCGACGGACTACTGGCGGAGGTGAACGCCTCGGAACTGTCGTATCTGATCGCGAGAATCGAGGGGACCGACGGCACCGCGACCGAGGCGTCACTGCGGACGGCCGACCGCGACGTGCGGGCGTTGTCGCGTCACGGGCTCACGATCACGCGTGCAGACTGGCGAACTGTCGCGGAGATCAAGGCCGCCGGCGACGTGGCGCTGGGAGACGCACACGCTATCGCACTGGCTGTCGACCGCGACGCGACGCTGTTCGTCGGTGCCGACGACGACTTCGACAACCTCCCGGTTGAAGCGGCTGTCGAACGGTTCCGCGAGCACGGGATCTGAGACGCGATGCCTTGCCGAATAAACTCGCTGTGGGGTTGAACTGTCTGACAGAGACAAAGTATTGTGGTCAAGTATATCCGGTGTCAAGTAGCCGGTTTTGCTGAAGAGTCTGATAGAACACAAGCCAGCTAAGGCCCAATTGGCAGGCCGGGAAAGAGTCGAACTTTCCTTCTCCTGACGGCCCCCGGCGCCGGGATTTGAACCCGGGCACGGGCCTTGCGAAAGACCAGCTCTGTCCGAGCTGAGCTACGCCGGCTCACGTCATAATACGTCGTTTAGGATAATGGATATACTTTAATCACCAGCTATTTCCTGAATATGTGTTAAAATTGAACTAATATAGCTCACTACTTCCCAATCCACACCCACGCCCTCTCAACCCGCTTGTCAGCCTAAACATTCAAGTCACCACACCCCGATAGATGTAACTACGGAGCGCGGCACGGCTGCAAAAGTGGCCGGGCGTGATAGCGCACGCCCAACCGTGCTCCAGGATCACCCAGAGCATGCTAGCACAATCAGTCGGCGGTATTCAACGTTCCGCCACGCGTACGGCACGCACAGCTACTCAGCTACCGATTTCTGCGGAGGTACGTCGATGAGCCGCGCCGCCGAGTCGGCAGACGACTCCGCGAGCGACGCGGGCGACACCACGAGCGATCAGCCGCCCAGCGACGGTCACACCGACATCGGCGTCTACACGGGTGCGGACACCCTGCTCGCGGCGGCACCCGCGCGGCCGACCCTCGGCACCGGGTTCAGCGTCGACGCTGGGCACGTCCGCGAGCGCGCCGCGATCCTCGCGACGACGCTCGACGCACTCCGGTTCACGCCGTTCGACAGCAGCACTGGGGAGGCGCAGGTGTTCGCGGCCGTCTGGCACCAGATCCGCCCGCAGTTGTACGACGAGGCCGACGAACTGGTCGCGTACCTCTCCCGCTTCGACGCGCCGCGGGTGGTGCTCGCCGAGCGGCACGCGCCGACGGCGACACTCTGGCAGCGCCGGACGACCGACGGCAACGGGGCGTGGCTCCCGGTCGCGGCTCGGCAGGCCGTCACCGACCGCGCTCGCGAGGCTGGGATTCCGGTCGTCCGCGTCGCCGCTCCCGAGCGCCGCGACGACTGTCACCGGTGTGGCGCAACCGGGCGCGTCGACGGCGGCCAGTTGGCTTGTCCCGGCGAGTCGTGCCCCGTCGGCGAGGTGGGGCGCGGCCAGAACGCGGCCGTCCACCTCGCGCGCCGCGGCGGTCGCGAGTAGGACACCGCTCCCGGCGGACCACACCGTTGAAATGCTGGGGGGTGTACGTGAGCACTGTCGATGACACAACGAGAGGGGTCGAGTGGGGACTGTGTCGACGAACGCGACGGAGCCGACAACGGCGTGACGAGAGAGGCAGACGGCGGGGGCCGGGTCGGGAGCGCGCCGGCGGAGGCGGACGGCGGGACCCGCACCGCCGGGAGCGCGACGGGAGAGAGCGTCGCCGGGGGCGACCCGTCGCTGGTGGTCGTCTGTGGCCCACCGGGGGTCGGGAAGACCACTGTCGCGGGTGCGGCCGCCGAGCGACTCGACGCGACCGTGCTCCGGACGGACGTGGTCCGCAAGGAACTGTTTCCGGAGCCGACGTACGCCGACGGCGAGACCGCGGCCGTCTACGAGGAACTCCTCGACCGCGGCCGCGACCGGGTCGGGGCCGGCGAGTCGGTCGTTCTCGACGGGACGTTCCGCACCGGCACTCTGCGGGAACGGGCCGTGGCCGCCGCTCGGGAGTGTGGCGCACGGCCGCGGGTGTTCCGGGTCGTCTGTGCGGAGGCGACCGTCCGCGACCGGCTCGCGACCCGCGAGGCGGACGCCAGCGACGCCGACTTCGAGATCCACCGCCAGATCCGCCGGGAGTTCGAGCCGGTCGACTGCGACCACCACCGGATCGACAACTCCGGCACGGCGAGCGAGACCCACCGGCAGGTCGAGACGGCGCTCGACGCCGCGGCCCCCCGAGCGAGCCGCCTGGACGACTGACGACACGTCCGGTCGGGGAGCCGGACGACTGAAGCCCGTCGGGCACCTGTGACGGTCGTGGACCACACCGAGGTGCGAGCGGCGTGGGACGACGTGGCCGCGGCGTACGCCGACGCCCGCGACCCGGACGGCCCGGACGCCGCACTGATCGACGACTTACTCGCAGACCTCCCGCCCGATCCGCTCGTTCTCGACGTCGGCTGCGGGGACGGCGCGCGGACGCTCGCGAACCTCCCGAGCGACGCAGTCGGCGTCGACTTCTCCCGGGCCGGGTTGGAACTCGCGACCGACGGCGGAGTCGCGGCGCGACTCGCGCAGGGTGACATGGTGTCGTTGCCGGTCGCGACCGACAGCGTCGACGGGATCACCGCGTACTTCGCCGTCTTCCACGTCGACCGCGACCGTCACGAGGAGGTGTACGAGGAGTTCGCGCGGGTGCTCCGGCCCGGTGGGTGGGTGCTGGCGACGTTACCCGGCGGACGCTACGAGACCGTCAGACGCGGCTGGATGGGCGGGGAGATGTTCTTCTCGACGCCCGGCCGGGAGGCGACACTGTCACGACTCCGCGCGGCCGGCTTCGACGAACTCCGGACGGTGACCAGCGACGACCCGTTGGGTAGCAACACCGAGTTCGTGTTCGCACGACTCGGGTGAGCTACTCGAACGGCTCGACGGTCGGCGCGACCACCTCGAACCGAGCGCCGTCGGCGGCGCTCTCGGCGATACGGACCGTCCAGTCGTGGGCGTCGACGATCTCGGCGACGACACCGAGCCCGAACCCGGTGCCGTTCTCGGCGGTCGAGTAGCCGCGCTCGAACACGTCGTCGCACTCCGACGGGGGGATCCCCGGGCCGTCGTCGGCGACGAAGAACCCCTCTGCGTCCGCGAGCGCACCGACCGTGACGGTCACCGCCGGGCCGGCGTGGTCGATCGCGTTGCCGAACAGCTTCTCGAACAGTTGGAGGATGCGGCTGTCGTCGCCACGGACGGTCGGGGGGTCGGCGACGACTAGCGTCGCGTCGTCTCCGCCGGTGACGTTCCGCCAGGCTCGCTGGGCGGCGTCGTCGAGCAACACCGGCTCCGCGTCGACCACTTCGTCGCCGTACCGCGCCAGCGACAACACGTCGTCGATCAGTTCGTCCATCCGCCCCAGCGCGTCCCGTGCGTCGGCGAGGTGGGCAGTGTCGCCGGTCTCGGCGGCCATCTCCACCCGGGCGGTGGCGACGTTCAACGGGTTGCGGAGGTCGTGGCTGACGACGCTCGCGAACTCGTCGAGTCGTTCGTTCTGGCGTTCGATCCGGCTGTGGCGTTCTCTGCGGTCGAGTTCGTAGCTCACCCACTGGGTCAACAGCTCGACGAACGTCGCCTCCGCGTCGGCGAACGACTCCCCGCGCGGGTCGTCGTCGGCGAAACACAGCGTCCCGTACAGTTCGTCGTCGACGAACACCTTGCCCCCGATGTACGACCCCAGTTCGAACACCTGGTACGGCTCCGTCCCGACCCACCCCTCCGCCTCGGCGTCGTACACCGAGAGCAGCCCCTCGGACTCGACAGTGCGGTTGCAGTACGCCTGTGAGAGCGGACACGACTCGCCGGCCTCGATCCGGTGGTGGTCGCCCACCGCCTCGGCGATCGTCTGCACGTCGTCTTCGATCCGGGTGAGGAACCCCAACTCGACGCCGAGTCGGTCGCGGCCGACCCGCAACAGCTCCCGGAGCTTCTCCTCGAACGGCAGTTCCGGATCGCCGGCGACCTCGTAGAGTCGGTGGAGCGACGCCGCACTCTCTCGGAGCCGCGTCTCCAGTTCCCGTTGTCCCGTGCGGTCGGCGACGACCGCGACGACCCGAGTGGGTTCGTCCGAGTCGTCGCCCAACGGGCTGGCGCTGACGGAGAGCCACAGTCGTTCCCCGTCGGCGGTCTCGACCCCGTGTTCGACGTTCTCGACCGGCTGACCCGTCTCCAACACCGTCTCGACGGGGTACCGGTCCAGGGGCTCACCGTCCTCGTCGAACGGCTCCCACTCGGGGCCGTCGTAGGCGACACCGTCCGGATCCGTGTCGATCGACAGGAGCTCTGCGGCTCGTTGGTTCGCCCGTTCGATTCGTCCTGTACCGTCCAACACGAGGACGCCCGTCGGGGTCGTCTCGAACACCCGTTCGCGGATCTCGTTCTCCCGGCGGAGCTCCGCCTCCAGCCGGCGGCGTTCGGTCACGTCTCGGAAGTAGATCGACAACCCCCCCTCGTCCGGGTAGGCGGTCGCCTGGAACCAGCCGCCGAAGAAGTCGTAGTGCGCCTCGGCGGTCTCCGGCTCCCCAGACGACATCGCCTGCCGGTAGGCAGCGCCGAACTCGTTGTCTCTGAGTTGGGGGAACGCCGTCCACAGCGACGTGCCCGGTTCGGGGACGTGTTCGTTCCCCAGCAGTTCGCTCACCCGTTCGTTGCAGAAGGTGACACGCCACTCGCGGTCGACGGCGACGAACGCGTCGGTCATCCGACGGAGTGCGCTCTCCGCCGCTCGGGCGCGCCGATCCGAGTCCGAACCACTCACGGGCGATCACCGCGGCGATAGGGTGTCCACGAGGCGGGTCGGCTGTCGGTCGACCCGAGAGACGGCGGGGAATCTGTAGTGTACACGCGTGTGCTCTCCCTCTCCAGTGGAGTTGACGGCCTGTCGATATTAACTTTCCCTTGAGACACACCCACACCCCCACCAGAGTGGGCGGCACCACCGTTATGAGCCACCGGGCCCTACCAGAGACCGAACCAGTCGTGACGAGACAACGCGAGGTGCGGGCCGCCCGCCCCTGACGTATCGACCGGCGACGGGCCGGCGTGGCGTCGCGACAGCCTGTTCTATGTTCGACCAGTCACAACTCACACACCGACAAGTCGACCGAGTCGCGTCGTGTCGAGACCAGCCGACGGCGGGTGGGAGGTGAGCCCGTGAGAGCAGTCGTCGCCAAGCGGTACGAACACGAGGCCGACCTCTCGGAGGTCGTCGGGCTCGCGGAGGCGGCCGGCTACGAGGTCGCCGCCACCCGCACCCAGAAGCGGACGGAAGACGCCGCCTACCACTTCGGGGAGGGGAAGGTGTCGGAACTCGCGACGTTGTGTGCCCGAGAGGACGCCGACGTGCTCGTGATCGACAACGAGGTCGGCCCCTACCAGAAGTTCAACGTCGGCAAGGCGGTGCCGGAGGGGGTCCAGGTCGTCGACCGGTTCAGCCTCATCCTCGAGATCTTCGGACAGCGCGCCCAGACCCGGACGGCACAGCTCCAAGTGGAGTTGGCAGAGCTGCGGTACGAGCTCCCGCGGGCGGAGGCGAAGACCAGCCTCGCGAAACGGGACGAACGGCCGGGGTTCATGGGGCTCGGCGAGTACGACGAGTCGCGCGAACAGGACATCAAGTCCCAGATCTCTCGCATCCGCGACGAACTCGACCAGATCGCCGAGACGGAGGAGAGCCGCCGGGAACGACGCCGAGAGTCCGGCTTCGACCTGGTCGCGCTGGCGGGGTACACGAACGCCGGGAAGTCGACACTGCTCCGCCGGCTCGCGGACGCGCTCGACGTCGACGAGAACGCCGACCGCCACCCGGATCTCGACGACACCGCCGTCTCGGAGAACCAACTGTTCACGACGTTGGGGACGACCACCCGCCGGGCGGACACGGGGAAACGGGAGGTGCTCGTCACCGACACGGTCGGGTTCATCGCGGATCTCCCCCACTGGCTCGTCGACTCGTTCCACTCGACGTTGTCGTCGGTGTACCACGCGGACCTGGTGTTGCTCGTGGTCGACGCCAGCGAGCCGGTCGAACGGATGCGGGAGAAGCTGGCCACCTCACACGACACCCTGCGCGAGCGCAACGAGGCCCCGATCGTCACCGTGTTCAACAAGACCGACCGCGTCGACGACGCGGCGCTCCGGCGGAAACGGGACGCGTTGTCGTCGCTGGCACCGAACCCCGTCACCGTCTCCGGGCTGACCGGCACGAAGGTCGGCCGGCTCCGCGCCCGGATCGAGGACGAACTCCCGGACTGGGCCACCGAACGGCTGGTGCTCCCGTTGTCCGACGACGCGATGAGTCTGGTGTCGTGGGTCCACGACAACGGCCACGTCACCCAGGAGACGTACGGCGGCGACCACGTCGAGTTGGGGTTCGAGGCACCACCACCCGTGGTGGACCAGGCGCGTGCCCGGGCCGCCGGACTCGGTGAGGACGCGACGACGGAGCGGACGGCTCGCCGTGACGACCAGAGCCGGCAGGAACGGGAGCCGGACGAGCCGGGGCCACCCAGCCGGCCCCGGCGGGGGTGACCGCGTGCCGGTCGTCCGGTTCCGCGGCGAGGAGATCGAGTGTGAACGGGGTGACCTGCTCCGAGAGGTGTTGCGCGAGGCGGGCGTCTCCCCGCACAACGGGGGTGCCGACCGGCTGAACTGCCGCGGACTGGGGTCGTGTGGCACCTGCGCGGTCGCAGTCGAGGGGGCCGTCGCCGACCGGTCCCGCCGGGAACGGCTCCGGCTGACCGTCCCACCACACGACGCCGACGACGGGCTCCGACTGGCCTGCCAGACGCGCGTCCTCGGTGACGTGACGGTCGAGAAACACCCCGGGTTCTGGGGACAACACACCGACGAACCACCCGTCTCCGACGACACCGGAGACGAGAGCGGTGGGGCCGGCGAGACGACTACGACGGACGGGTGACCGACGACGAACTCTCTCGTCGGCGGGACGTGGGGCTGGCCGCGGTCGCGGCCGTCGGCGTCTGCGGGGCCGCGGCTGTCGTCGCGGACACCGCGACTGGTGTCGTGGCGCTCCTCGGTCGACCCGGGCCGCTCGTGGTCGGGGTCGTCGGGGCGTTCCTGTTGGAACTCGGCTTCGCGCGGTTCCCACGGCTCGGACGGCGAGCGTGGCGTCGCCGCGAGATTCGACTCGGCGGCACCGCAGCCGTCGGAGTCGTGTTGCCGGCGGTCGCAGTGTCTGCGCCGACGGTCGCCGCGCCGTTGCTCGCGACGCTGGTGGGCGGACTCGCCGGCTACGCCGCGTTGTTCGTCGGGATCACGAGCGGACTGGTTCCCGATCCGGGGACGTGGTTCGAGCGCGCGTGACCGACGACGAACCCGGAGAGAACGGAGACGGCGAAAACGACGAGTGTGTAGTCAGGCACCGACGACGGCACCGACGTAGAGGACGACCACGAGCAGGATCCAGATGGCGTCGACGAAGTGCCAGTACATCGAGGCGGTCGTCACGGAGACGTGGCGTTCGGCGGAGTACTGTCCCCGTAGCGCGCGGACGAACACGATCCCGATCAACACCGCGCCCAGCGAGACGTGGAGTCCGTGGAGCCCCGTCAGCCCGTAGAACGCCGAGGCGAACACGCCGTCAGTGAGGGTGAACCCCTCGTTGACGATGAACTCGTAGTACTCCAACCCCTGCCCGCCGACGAACACCACGCCCAACAGGAGCGTCACGGCGAGCCAGGCTTTGAACCGCCCCATCCGGTTCTTCCGGATCGCGCCGTGGGCGGCGTGGAGCGTGAACGACGAGACGATCAGCAACGCCGTGTTGATCAACACGAGCGACGACAACAGGTGCGGGAGCTCGCCGGGGGGCCAGCCGCCGGGGTTCGACCGGATGAAGAAGAAGTAGGCGAACCCGGCCGAGAACGTCGCCACCTCGGAGCCGAGGAAGGCGATCATCCCCCAGCGGAGCTTGTTCGCGCCGTGTTCGTCCGCGCCACGCTCCCAGAAGTTGCCGACGAACGCGTGGTAGAGCCAGCCGTACAGCCCGACGAGGAACGCACCGACCGAGCCGACGACGACCGCCGGCCCCGCGATCGGCGGGACACCGCCGACCTCCGCGCGCCCCATCAGGAA
>P_A23_Liq_2_FmtDRAFT_1000300_pt1 | contig 11104 bp, 8 predicted proteins | sample PonA232FremontCA_FD_10599 | JGI IMG/M metagenome (IMG submission 10599) | reverse complement strand
CCACAAGCTGTACCACATGGTGTCGAACAAGCTCCACGCCCGCTCGCGCGGGCCGGTACAGGTGCTCACTCGCCAGCCGACGGAGGGGCGCGCCCGTGAGGGCGGGCTGCGCGTCGGGGAGATGGAGCGCGACACGATCATCGGCCACGGCGCGTCGATGGTGCTCAACGAGCGACTCCTGGAGTCGTCAGACGCCGAGACGGTCCACGTCTCCGCGGAGACCGGGCTCGTCGCCGTCGAGGACCGCGAGCAGCGCCGCGTGTACGACCCGGTGACGGGCGACGAGGACGACATCCACGAGCTCGAGGTGAGCTACGCGTTCAAGCTCCTGCTCGACGAGATGATCGCCCTGGGAATTCGACCGAAACTCGAACTTGAGGACGCGATTTAAATGTCAACGCAAACACCGAAAGTGCTCGGCGGGATCGACTTCGGCCTCATGGACCCGGAGACGTACCGGGACATGTCGGCGACGAAGGTGATCACGGCGGACACGTACGACGACGACGGCTACCCGATCGACATGGGGCTGATGGACCCGCGGCTGGGCGTCATCGACCCCGGACTGGAGTGTCGGACGTGCGGCTCACACTCCGGCTCCTGTAACGGCCACTTCGGACACATCGAACTGGCCGCGCCGGTCATCCACGTGGGCTTCACGAAGCTCATCCGGCGGCTGCTCCGATCGACGTGCCGGGAGTGCGGGAAACTCGCCTTAGACGAGACGCAGCGCGACGAGTTCCGCGACCGTTACGAGCGCGCAAAGGAGCTCGGCGACGACGAACACGACGTGCTGAAGGCCGCCGTCCGGCAGGCCCGGAAGGCGTCGACCTGTCCGTTCTGCGGCGAGCCGCAGGCGGACATCAAACACGAGAAGCCGACCACCTACTACGAGGTCCAGGACGTGCTCTCGGGAGAGTACTCGGAGCGTATCGCGGCCGCGATGCAGCCCGACGAGGAGGCGGACGACCCGGGCACCTCCCCGCGAGAGCTCGCCGAGGAGACCGATATCGCCGTCGAGCGGATCAACGAGATCATGGCCGGCGAGTTCCGCCCGCGCACGGAGGACCGGCGCGCGATCGAGAGCGCGCTCGACGTCGACCTCACCGAGGAGGACATGAACAAGCTGATGGCCTCCGACGTTCGCGACTGGTTCGAAGACATCCCGGACGAAGACCTGGAAGTGCTCGGTATCGACTCGGAACACTCCAGGCCGGAGTGGATGGTCATGACGGTGCTGCCGGTGCCGCCGGTCACCACCCGCCCCTCGATCACGCTCGACAACGGTCAGCGCTCCGAGGACGACCTCACGCACAAGCTCGTCGACATCATCCGGATCAACCAGCGGTTCATGGAGAACCGGGAGGCCGGCGCTCCGCAGCTGATCATCGAGGACCTCTGGGAGCTGCTCCAGTACCACGTCACCACGTTCGTCGACAACGAGATCAGCGGGACGCCGCCGGCGCGGCACCGATCCGGCCGTCCGCTCAAGACGCTTAGCCAGCGGCTGAAAGGGAAAGAGGGGCGCTTCCGCGGGTCGCTGTCGGGCAAGCGCGTGAACTTCTCCGCGCGGACCGTCATCTCGCCGGACCCCACGCTATCCTTAAACGAGGTCGGCGTTCCGGACCGGGTCGCCACCGAGATGACACAGACGCTCAACGTCACCGAGCGCAACGTCGACGAGGCGCGCCAGTACGTTCGAAACGGTCCGGAGGAACACCCCGGCGCAAACTACGTGCGCCGTCCCGACGGCCGCCGACTGAAGGTGACAGANAAGAACTGCGAGGAGCTCGCCGAGAAGGTCGAGGCCGACTGGGAGGTGAACCGTCACCTCGTCGACGGCGACATCGTGATCTTCAACCGGCAGCCGTCGCTCCACCGGATGTCGATCATGGCCCACGAGGTCGTGGTGATGCCGTACAAGACGTTCCGACTCAACACCGTCGTCTGTCCGCCGTACAACGCCGACTTCGACGGCGACGAGATGAACATGCACGCGTTACAAAACGAGGAGGCCCGCGCCGAGGCCCGCGTCCTCATGCGCGTTCAAGAGCAGATCCTCTCGCCGCGGTTCGGCGGGAACATCATCGGCGCGATCCAGGACCACATCTCCGGGACGTACCTGCTCACCCATTCGAACCCCGAGTTCTCCGAGACGCAGGCGCTCGACCTGCTGCGTGCGACCCGCGTCGACGAGCTGCCGGCGGCGGACGGCGTCGACGACGAGGGACGCGAGTTCTGGACCGGTCGGACGCTGTTCTCGGAGCTTTTGCCGGACGATCTCGACTTGCATTTCAGTTCGTCGGCCGGCGGCGACGTCGTTATCCAGGACGGCCAGCTGATCGAGGGGACGATCGACGAGGACGCCGTCGGCGCGTTCGGCGGCGAGGTCGTCGACACCCTCACAAAGGAGTACGGGAAAACGCGGTCGCGGGTGTTCATCAACGAGATCGCGTCGCTCGCGATGCGCGCGATCATGAACTTCGGGTTCTCGATCGGGATCGACGACGAGTCGGTCCCGCCGGCGGCCGAACAGCAGGTCGACGAGGCGATAGAGAACGCGTACGACCGGGTCCAAGAGCTGATCGCGACCTACGAGGCCGGCGAGCTCGAGTCGCTGCCGGGTCGCGGCGTCGACGAGACCCTGGAGATGAAGATCATGCAGACGCTCGGGAAGGCCCGCGACTCCGCCGGCGAGATCGCCGACCAGCACTTCGGTGCCGACAACCCGGCGGTCGTGATGGCCCGCTCCGGCGCGCGCGGGTCGATGCTGAACCTGACGCAGATGGCCGGGTCGGTCGGCCAGCAGGCGGTCCGCGGCGAGCGGATCAACCGCGGCTACGAGGACCGAACGCTGTCGCACTACCGCCCGAACGACCTCTCCGCGGAGGCGCACGGCTTCGTGGAGAACTCCTACCGCGGCGGGCTCACGCCCGAGGAGTTCTTCTTCCACGCGATGGGCGGCCGCGAGGGGCTCGTCGACACGGCGGTCCGGACCTCGAAGTCCGGCTACCTCCAGCGGCGGCTGATCAACGCGCTCTCGGAGCTTGAGGCGCAGTACGACGGCACGGTGCGGGACACGTCGGGTCGGATCGTTCAGTTCGAGTTCGGCGAGGACGGTACCTCGCCGGTGAAGATGTCCTCGGGCGACGACAGCAGCATCGACGTCGACGACATCACCGACCGGGTCGTCGACGCCGAGTTCGAGTCCGCCGACGAGAAAGAGCGGTTCCTCGGCGAGCGCGAGCTGCCGACGAACCTCTCAGAACACTCTGGACCGGGGCTGAACAAGGCCTCGGGGGTGGAGTCCGATGACTGAGTACGAGCACGTCACCGACGACATGGAGGCGGTCGTCGAGGCGACCGAGCTGCCGCGTCGGCTCAAAGACGACGTGTACGACGCGATCGAGCGCAAGGCCGCGGAAGTCGACGAGGTGACGATCGAGCAGGTCACCGACATCGCCGAGGGCGTCGAGAACCGCTACGAGGAGACGCGGGTCGACCCGCTGGACCCGGTCGGGACAGTCTCGGCGCAGTCGATCGGCGAGCCCGGGACACAGATGAGCGTCCCGCACGACGAGCGCGTCGTGGTTCGGCGGAACGGAACGACTGACGTCGCCGAGATCGGCCCGCTCGTCGACGAGGTGCTCACGTCCCACGAGTCCCGGTCCGTGGACGACCACGAGGTCGGGCTCGCGCCCGACGGGCTGGAAACGCTGAGTCTCGACGGCGACGAGGGCGTACGCTGGAAGCCCGTCGAAGAGGTCAGCCGCCACGACGCCCCGGACGAGCTGCTTCGGTTCGAGCTCGAGTCCGGTCGGACGGTCCGGGCGACGAAGGCCCACTCGTTCGTTACCCGACGCGACAACGAGGTCGTCCCGGTCACCGGCGACGACCTCGAAGCGAGCGACTGGCTCCCGGTCATCGGATCGTACGAAAGTGACGGCGACGACGAGGTCGACCTCCGGAAGTACCTCCCCGCGACCGACTACTGGTACACCTCGACGCTCGCTGACGGCGGCGTCGACACCGCTCCGGTCGGAGCGGATCAGCTCCGCAACAAGCGCGACGCGCTCGACGCGGGAGACCTCGACGAAGAGACCGTCTATCCGACCGGCGGGACGGTCGGTCTCCCGGAACGCTTCCCGCTCGACGCGGATACCGGGTTCTTCGTCGGCGCGTGGCTCGCGGAAGGGTCGCTGACGGACCACTACGTCTCCGTCTCGAACGTCGACGAGACGTTCCAGGACGGGATTCGAGCGTTCGCCGACCGGTTCGACCTCTCGGTGAACGAGTACGAGAACGACAGCGGGTTCGCCCGCGGTTACGACGTTCGCGTGAACGGGACGATCCTCGCCGACTTCCTGCGCGCTGCGTGTACGGAAGACGAGCGGAAGATCGTTCCGGGCTTCGCGTTCGGCGCGAGCGACGAGTTCGTCCGGGGGCTGCTCCGTGGGTACTTCAGCGGCGACGGCAACGTCGCGGAAAGCGCGGTCCGTTCCAGTTCGACGAGCGACCGGCTCACCGCGGGGATCGCGCTGCTGCTCGCTCGGTTCGACGTGTACGCGACGCTCGGCGAACAGGACGCGTCGCGGACGCTCCGCGTGCCCAAGAAACACGTCCGACGTTTCGCCGACCGGATCGGAATGGTCGGCGAGCGGGGAGACGAACTCGACGCCGCGGCCACCGAGTTCGACGAGGCGGGACCGGACGCCACCGATCAGGTTCCGAACTTCGGCGACGCGCTCCGCGAGGTCGCGTCCGACGCCGGCATTCCGAGCCGGCAGGTGAACGCCGCCTCGAACCGGCAGCGGATCGGCCGCTCTCGGCTCCGACGGCTCGTTGACGAGGCCGAAGAGGCCGGCGTCGACTCAGAGGCGCTCGACGAACTCCGTCAGGCGGTCGCCGGCGACGTTGTGTGGGACCGGATCGAGTCGATCGAAGCCGTACCGACGGAACACGACCACGTGTACGACTTCTCCGTCGAGGGACTGGAGACGTTCACCACGGCAGAAGGCATCGTGACGCACAACACGATGAACACGTTCCACTACGCCGGCGTCGCGGAGATCGACGTCACGCAGGGGCTCCCCCGGCTCATCGAGCTGGTGGACGCTCGAAAGACGCCGGACACGCCGATGATGACGGTGTACCTCGACGAGGAGTACGCGACCGACCGCGAGCGGGCCCACGAGGTCGTCTGGTCGATCGAGGCGACGCGCATCCTCGCGCTCGGCGACGTCTCGACGAACGTCGCGGACATGCTGGTTCGGATCGACTTAAACGACGACACCCTGTTAGAGCGGTGGCCGACACACTCGGACCCGACGGAGGTGGCGGGGATCATTGCCGAGACGATCGAGGATTCGCTCGGCGTCGACGCCCGGCAGTCCGGCACCGTCGTCGAGTTCGGGCCGAACGAGCCGAGCTACCGCGAGCTGCTCCAGCTCGTCGAGCGGCTCCGCGAGATCGTGTTCAAGGGGATCGAGGAGGTCGAGCGCGTCGTTATTCGGAAAGAAGAGCTCGAATCGGGCGAGGAGTTCGTCCTGTACACCGAAGGGTCCGCGTTCGGCGACGCCCTCGACATCGACGGCGTCGACGCCTCGCGGACGACGTGTAACAACATCCACGAGATCTACCGCAACCTCGGCGTCGAGGCGGCCCGCGAGACGATCATAAACGAGACGAAGAACACGCTCGAAGAGCAGGGGCTCGACGACGTGAACGTCCGGCACCTGATGCTGGTCGCCGACATCATGACCAACAACGGCGAGATCGAGTCGATCGGTCGCCACGGCATCTCGGGCAACAAGGACTCGGTCCTCGCGCGCGCGGCGTTCGAGGTGACCGTCAGTCACCTGCTCGACGCCGCGATCCACGGCGAGTACGACGAGCTCGACGGCGTGATCGAGAACGTCATCGCCGGCAAACCCGTCTCGCTCGGCACCGGCGACGTCGACCTGCGGATGGGGTCACGGGTCGTGTCGGACGGGGGACGCGTAGACGACGACTAATGTACGTCGAGCTCTCCGACGAGGCCCGGCGGTATATCGGTCGCTTCGACGAGCTGACCGGCGTCGCGCCGATGGACTGCCTCGTGGAGAGCGACCGGCTCGTGTTTCTCGTTCCGGCGGGCGAGATGGCGGCCGCGATCGGGCAGGCCGGCGAGACCGTCGCGGAGGCGGAACGGCGGCTGGGGAAGGCCGTAGAGCTCGTCGAGGACGCGGACACGCCGGCAGCGTTCGTCGCGAGCGCGCTCGCGCCGGCGGCGGTCAACGCCGTGACGATCTCCGAGCAGAACGACCGCGTCGCGTACGTCGAGGTGCCGGAGCCGGACCGGGGCGTCGCGATCGGTGCCGACGGCGCGAACATCGAAACGGCCCGCAGACTGGCGCGGCGACACCACGACATCGACGACATCCAGCTGACCTGAGCGGTCGTCGTCGAACGACGGGTTCTCAGCGCAGTTTACCGCGTCAACGCGGATCTGTGACACTCCTTCCGGTTCGGAGAGACGGGCTCAGATCCGCCGAACGGTGCCTCTCGACGGATCTGTGGGCGTTTCTCGGGATCGAAAGACGAGTCTTAAGTAGCTCCGTTTGGAACTACGTGTACGATGGCGAACGGTAAGTACGCGGCCCGTAAGCTCAAACAGGACCGGCAGAAGCGCCGCTGGTCCGACTCCGAGTACGCTCGGCGCGAGCGCGGGCTCAAGACGAAGTCCGACCCCCTGGAGGGTGCTCCGCAGGCGCGCGGCATCGTCTTAGAGAAGGTCGGAATCGAGGCAAAGCAGCCGAACTCGGCGATCCGAAAGTGCGTTCGGGTTCAGCTCATCAAAAACGGAAAACAGGTCACCGCGTTCTGTCCCGGCGACGGCGCGATCTCCTTTATCGACGAGCACGACGAGGTCACGATCGCCGGGATCGGCGGCGCGAAGGGCCGCGCGATGGGCGACCTCTCCGGTGTCAACTACAAAGTCGAGAAGGTAAACGGCGTGTCGCTGATCGAACTGGTTCGCGGAAACGCGGAGAAGCCGGTCAGATGAGCGGCGAGGAAACCGAGGCGGCCGGGGAAAGCGTCGCCGACGAGCCGGATCCGGACGCGCCCGCGTCGAGCGAGACCGCAGACGAGAACGCGAAGCTGTTCGGCGTCTGGAACGTCACGGAGATCGCCTACGAGGACCCCTCGACGAAGCGGTATATGACCGTGACGCCCATCGCGCACACGATGGGACGACACGCGTCGAAGCAGTTCAAAAAGTCCGAGATATCGCTGGCCGAGCGGCTGATCAACCGCCTCATGCAGACCGATGAGAACACGGGCAAAAAACAGCGGGCGACGCGTATCGTCCGCGACGCGTTCGACGTCGTCCACGACCGGACCGAGGAGAACCCGGTGCAGGTCCTCGTGCGAGCCGTCGAGAACGCCGCGCCCCGCGAGGAGACCGTTCGCCTGAAGTACGGCGGGATCTCCGTCCCGAAGGCGGTCGACGTCGCGCCGCAGCGCCGCGTCGACCAGGCGCTGCTTTTCATCTCCGACGGCGTCGCGAACGCGACGTACAAGTCCAGCACCTCGGCCGCCGAGGCGCTCGCGAACGAGCTCGTCGCCGCCGCGGACTACGACGTCGAGGGCTCATACGCCGTCGCACAGAAAGAAGAGCGCGAGCGCGTCGCCGCTGCGGCCCGTTAACGGCCGCGGTTCGAGTCCGGCGGAGCCGGTCTGGCTTTCGCGTTTCCCGAGTCGTCAGCGGCGGTGACGCTGCGATACCGAGACTCGACGCCCGGGTGACACTGGACTAAGCGTTCATCACGCGTGCTCAGTAGACAGAATCTCCGGGAGTAAGCTTCAGAGTCAGCAACTCGAGAAGTGGGGTATATATGCGGTTATACAACACGGCGTATGCTCTCACAGACTCGAATCTCTCGGGACTGGCGCGTTGCGATTCTCGGAACGATAGCCGCACTACCCGCCACCGTCGTAATTGACTGGCTTCCGAACTCCGAAGCGACTGTCGGCGGTGGGGTAACCGTTGTTGGAGCTCTCATCGCGGGCGGCATCGCAGTTAACCGCTCGATAGAGCCGAGTGCCGCCGGACTTCGTGCCGGGTTTCTGGGCGGGGTGATAGCCGTGTCCGTCTTTGTTCTCACGGAGGGTACGACTGTAGCGTGGTCTCTCAACACGGTCGTGTTCTTTCTTATCGCTGTCGTGATGCTCCTGTGTCTCTCGCCGGTGTTCGGCCTGATATTCGGTCGAATCGGTGGTTGGGTAACAAACGCTGTCGCCAATTTTGGGGTCGATCAATCATGATGAGCCGATGTCGATCTCTTTCCACCGTTGTATCCACGCTCTATCTACAACAAAATCTCACCGAACTATCGAGTACCAGTCAGTAGCTGTCTGCGAGATACAGAGCGTGAAATAACACAGCAATACTGTCCGATAACTCGGGCCGCCACTGGAGTGTCATAATGTCGCACGGACGGTCAGTTCACGCTCTTCGACAGGTCAGCCCCTGTCTTGAACTTCACCTCATCCGACGCACGCGCAGCGTTCACCAAGTGTAACACCGGCGCATCTACCGCCACGTGCGTCAGGGCCACCCGACCACCACCTCCTCCTCCAGACCGGGACCGAATAACGTCATTCACTACAGGGTCCTCAGAGTCAAACGAGTCCGCCGAAAACGCCCCCGTCTTGATCAACTCATCGACCGTTCCTGAGTCCACTCGCGCCCCCCGACGAGCACGCTCACTCAGCCCAGTTCGCGCCACAGCGTCACTGAACACATCTCTATCAGAAGAGTAATCGAAGCAGCACTCGATATCAACCACCCGCGCCGCTCCTGCCATCGACAACACCGTCGTCGAATTATCGTACAACGCAGCGTCGTCGATAATCCACCCACCAGAGTAGATGAGCTGCCCGTCGCTTCGCCCTCGACCCACGTACATGAGGGCTGGAATCGGCTCCGGACACCCCGGTGGCTGAACCGTCACCTGCGCTACTGTCAAGTCGACAATCCGACCCTGCGCGTCCATTGTCGCCGGTGGGTCACGTGCTCGCTTCCCCCACGCATCCAACCCCTCCGGCTCGAACGGCTCACCCTCAACCGGACACACCAACACAGACGCACCACCATCAGACGGCGGAGAGTTCGTCACAACAACGTAACCGTCAGCAGCGCGCTCAGCCACGAGCCCACCGCCCGTCGCCACGGGGCCCGTCATCTCCGCGACGAAGTGGGGCGTCGTCCCGCACACCGCGCCCGGGGACACAGTGGAGTCGTCATCGTCACAATCACCACCCGCGTCCGGGCCGGTCAAACCAGCCGAATTTGACCCCCACGCGTACACACGCCCCTCACCATCAGACCGACCCGTCAGGTAGGCGAAGAGCCGCTCCGGTGTCACCGCGTCCTCGGTACTCCCGTTTCCACCCGGGAGCTCAGCATCAGGCAAACACACTGAGAACCGCTCCGCAACGACAGGCCTCTGTTCAAGATACCTGAAAAGCTCCGCCTGCTCTCCCGGACCGAACAACCCAGATGAGTCAAATTCAACTGGTGGAAGCAAGTAATCTCCGACGAGGAGATCGTTTCCGTCGCCACTACCCTCAAGACCGAACGCCGCCCACTCGCCGTCCCGAGCGTACTCTTGGGCTCGGACAACGTCTGCCTCCCTATCTGCGACGTTCGCCAGTGCCGCGACACAGGACTCGTCTGAACACCGCTCCAGCACTGCCCGCATCTCTGCCAGCACTACTTCCATGTCGCCCAACGACTCAGTAATTTCGTTCTCCGTCTCTGGATTCCGTCCCGTCCGCGCACTCCGCTTCGAAATCGACGTGGTAGCCGCAGTCGTCGCCGCCTCAAGTTGTGCGTCAAGCCGCGAGACGCGCCGGAACGTCTCGTCGTCCCGTCGTCAATGATATCGCTGGGTCCGGCGATGCTCCGATTACTCCGGGGCGAGTTGTAGTCTTCACCGCGAACGTCGTCGTCAACGCCGTCGGCATCCGAATCCTCATCGGCCGCCCGCGTCTTTCGCTTGTTGCTCCGTGACGAATTGTAGTCCTGAGCCATCACCGCCGCCGACGTAACCCACCCCTCCAACTCAACTCGCCCGGCCAACGTCGGAGTCAACCGAGCCACATGCGGGCTCCCCGGCGCAATCATAAACGCGATTTCCGTGTCATCGTCATTCCGACCCGCGCCTGCGAACACCGCCGCAGGCGACGACCCAGTGTTTGTGACCGACGACGCGACTTGGCTCAGACAGCCACTTAGCGCGCCGATTGCGACGGCGCCGCTTGCTGTGAGTAACGCCCGTCTGCTTGTGGTAGCACGTCGCATGCCATCCGCGTGTGTATCAGGTCGTCGTGAATTCATGATCACATAATTGAGGTGATGAGTTAGCATAACCCTTCTCATATTTGCGGTGTTCGCATGAGTTAGCGTACGACAGATACGCGCCCTCTATTCAGCATTACTCCGACAGGGTATCAGCGGCGGAGCGTTTCGACAAGGCCGGATACACACCGCTTTGAGGAGTTCGACGAGGTCAAAACCGAGCGGACGGCTGCGGGCCGACTCAGTCGTCGGCCGGCGCTGCGCCGGCACCGCCGTCCGCGTGCTGTCGCTTGACCCACGAGAGCTTCCCGCCCGCCGCGAGGATGTCGCGCTCGCGCTCGGAGGCGTCAAGGTCGGCGGTGAACTCCCACTCGCCGTTGACGCTGACGGTGAACTCTTCTTGGCCGGAGGCGACGCCCGCGGGCACGTCGTCGACGATGTGGAGGTCGTCGCCCTGGTCGATCCGCTCGTACGTGTCCGCGTCGATCGTCAGCGGGACGATCCCGAAGTTGAACAGGTTCGCCTTGTGGATGCGGGCGAAGCTCTGGGCGAAGACGGCCTCGACGCCGAGGTACATCGGACAGAGCGCGGCGTGCTCGCGCGAGGAGCCCTGCCCGTAGTTCTCGCCGGCGACGAGGACGCCGCCGTCGGCCGCCAGCGCGCGGTCGGCGAACGTGTCGTCGACGCGCGAGAGCGTGAACTCGGAGAGCTTCTCGATGTTCGAGCGGAACTTCAGGATGTCCGCCGTCGCCGGGATGA
>P_A23_Liq_2_FmtDRAFT_1000299_pt1 | contig 11122 bp, 11 predicted proteins | sample PonA232FremontCA_FD_10599 | JGI IMG/M metagenome (IMG submission 10599) | reverse complement strand
CGCCGAGCCGCGGCTCGCTGTCGAGAACGAGGTTCGTCGCGGTTTCGACCGTCGGCAGGAGGCTGCCGTGGGCGGCCGAAACACCCTCAGGCAGCGTGACAAGATCGTCCGGGTCGGCCACAAAACGCGTCTGATGTGGGCGGAACGCAAACACCGACCGATCCAGCCAGCTATCGGTCACATCACTGCCAACCTCGACGACGGCACCGGCGGCGGCGTAGCCGTATCGCAGCGGATACTCGAAGGTGTCATCGAAGGCCTCGATGCTCTCGTCGACCGGGAGGTCGGTCGGCATCTCGTCGTGGTAGACGAGCAGCTCCGAGCCGGCACTGATCGCGGAGGCCTCGGTCTCGACAACAACCTCACCTGGGTCGGGATCGACGTTGACCGGACGGTGGTCGACCGTCTCCGGGCCGGTGAAATACAGCGCGGTCTCGCTCATCGGTGGGGTGGCGTTCGATCGTGACGGGACATGTCAATCGTCTCCGGTCGCTGCCTGTGGGTACTCGAACTCGACGGCTGTGCCCTCGTATCGACAGTCCTCAAGGGCGTGTTTGGCGTCGTATCCGGCATCATGGGCTGTCGCGCCGCGGCCGACGCCGACCTTCAGTTCGACGCCGACATCAGCTTCGACGTGATCGATGGCGTCCTGATAGGCATTCGTCGGCAGTTCGGGACAGACAGCGATGATGTTGTCGCCGCCGACAAAGAAGGAAAGCGCGCCGTGGGCCTCGCGCATGTACTCCATCAACGAGGCGTAGCTACGCTCGATGTGGATGAAGGAGTCGAACTCGTTGAGTTGATCGGTGTATTTCCCGGTCGCGTCGTTGACATCGAAGTGAGCGATATGTGTTGTGTCGTCAGCGTCGGCACCCAGTGACTCGCCGGCGAGTATCTCGGTGCGAGCCTCATCCTGAGCACTACCGGCGGCCTGAATCNGCTCGGTCGCCGAATCAAGGGCGGCCGCCGGCGTTTCGGCGGTGCCGATCCCGAGACTGATGGTGATCGGATACCGGTTGCGAACGCTTTCTTGCAGGGCTTTGTGACCGGCACGACCGATACCGTTGGTGACGGCGATCATGTTGTCGAACCGGCTGAAAAAAACGTAGCCGCCGCGGCTCCCGACGAACTGTGCGATGTCGGCAAACAGTCGGGATTGCAACGTCTGAAGATCCATCTCTCGGCGTGGTTCGGGGGTGACCGTCCACGGTCCATAGTTGTCGATCTGAATGAGAGTCAGCTGGGTCGTCACACCAACTCATAGGCGGGGATATACTTAGTGTCTTTCTGTTAGCCCGGGTCAGCAAACCGAGCGTTTCAATTCGGTGCTCCGGTGACTACCCCTATGCGCTATCAGGGGATCGTCCTCGATGTCGATGGCACGGTCGTCCGGGAAGCAGCGCCGATCGCCGGCGCGGCCCAAGGGCTTGACGCCGTCGACGATGCGGGGCTCCGACGAGTCTTCTGTTCGAACAACCCCACTGAACGACCTGCGGCCTACGAAGCACGGTTCGCCGAGGCCGGGTTCACCGTCTCGGCCGAGGAAGTGTTCACTGCCGGGACGATCACCACCGACTACCTCCAGGCCGAACACGGCAACGATCGAGTGTTTCTCGTCGGCGAGGACGGCCTCCGCGACCAGCTTGTCGACGCCGGGCTGTCGCTGACGACCGACCCACGAGCGGCCGATGTTGTCGTCGGCTCGTTGTCGACAGAGTTCGGCTACGAGACGCTCTGTGAGACGATTATCGCTATCGACGACGACACCGCCTTCATCGGCACCGACCCGGATACGGTCATCCCACAGGACGGCCCTGACCACCCGGGATCGGGGGCGATCATCCACGCGATGGAGGGTGTTGTCGACCGGTCGGCTGAGGTGATCTGTGGCAAACCCTCAGCGTACGCCCGCGAAACAGTCCTCGACTACCTCGGTGTCCCCGCCGAGGACTGTCTTGTCGTTGGCGACCGACTCAACACCGATATTCAGCTCGGCGCGGCCGCCGGCATGACGACGGTGTTGGTGACGACCGGGATCATGGATCGATCGGCTGTCGCGGAGTCAGAGGTCACACCCGACTACGTTATCGACTCGTTGGCCGAACTCGGAGCGATCATCGAGGCGACGGCCGATCGATACGTCGACTGAGTGTAGATCGCGCTGAACGCGGCTCTCGTGGCCGCAGTACCGTTCGTCAATCAAGAACGACCGATTCCTCGCCGTCAAGAATGTGGGTTGTTGCCTCGCTTCCGGTCGCCTGCACCTCCCGCTCCCACTCGTCGGTGTCGACCTCGATCGGCGGGAAGGTGTCGTAATGCATCGGGAAGGCGTCGTCGACATCGAGCCAGTCGACGGCGATAGCTGCCTGCATCGGCCCCATCGTGAAGTGATCGCCGATCGGGACGGCCGCGGCGTCAGGGTCGAGAGACGGCCCGATCACGTCTTTCATCTCGCTCATTAACGCGGTGTCGCCGGCGTGGTAGAACGTCGTCGACTCGGTGTCGGCGACCTGCCTTGGAGTGGTGTCGCTGATGACGAAGCCGGCGGGCATCCCGCCCTCGTACTCGTGGTCGGTGTTGATGCCGTTTGTGTGGTCGGCCCGCACCATCGTCACAAAGGCGTCACCGCAGTCGACGGTGCCGCCGAGATTCATCCCGATGGCGTCCCCAAAACCGAGTTCGTCGCTCGCGTAGCTGACGATCTCGGGGGTCGCAACCAGCGTTGCCTCGGTGAACTGTGCGGCGTGGCCGATATGGTCGGCGTGGCCGTGGGTGAGCAGCAGGTAATCTGGGGTGTCAACGTCGTCGGCTGTGCGTTCGCTGTGTGCATTATCGAAGAAGGGGTCGATCAGCAGGGTGGTGTCGTCGACGGTGACGTGCCATGTGGAATGGCCGTGATAGGTGAGTTCGAACGACATAGTCACCCGATACTACCGTCAGCAGGCACATAAAATTCGGCTGCGGTGACCACAACACGTTTTTGCTCACCACCACGACAGCCGGTATGCATCTTGTTCGCTTTCGCGATCCATCCGGCACCATCCGGCAGGGCACCGCCACCGAGGACACCGTCGTCTTCGGCGATCAGCAGTACGCCCGCGACAACGTCGACCTCCTCGCACCCTGTGAGCCGACAAAGATCGTTTGTGTCGGCCGCAACTACGCCGACCACGCAGCCGAGCGTGATTCGGCTGTGCCGGATCGCCCGCTGTTGTTTCTGAAACCGCCGAACACCGTCGCCGCCCCGGGGTCGACGGTGACGCTCCCCGCGGGTAAGGAGCGGATCGACTGGGAGGCCGAGTTGGCGGTCGTCATCGACGAACAGTGCCGCAGCGTTGCCGAAGCCGATGCGCTCGATGTCGTCCGCGGCTACACCTGTCTCAACGATCTCTCCAACCGTGACGATCAAGACCGCGAGCAAAACTGGGTGCGCGGGAAGGCCTTCGACAACGCCGCACCGCTCGGCCCGGTGGTAGCGACGCCCGACGAGGTGCCCGACGACGCCAGCATCGAACTCCGGGTCAACGGCGAGGCCAAGCAGGACGCGACGATCGATCAGTTTTACTTCGCAGTCGCGGAGCTGATCGCCGAGATCACCGCGTACATGACCTTGGAGCCGGGCGATGTGATCTCGACAGGGACGCCGGCCGGTGTCGGCGCGCTCTCAGATGATGACCATGTTGAAGTTGAGATCGAGGGGATCGGGACGTTGGAACATGATGTGGTGCTCCCGGATAACAACTGATTTTGCGTCTGTCGGATGGGTAGGGTACGACTCGTACTACCGAACTCCTGATTGAGGCCTAAGGGGATAGCGTCAATACTATCGCTCACAACGAATGTGGCGTATGCGAGGCGTTTCGTCGTTTCTCAGCACCTTACACCCGATTTTGTTCCGTTTCTCTTCGACACCACCCCCGAGATTGTGAACACCGGTGTCCAGATACTAGTGGCAATCATGCTTGTTTTGCTTGCATTCGAACTGCTTGCTCTATGATTGTCGGCTCTGGTTTCGATTCAGTTCTTCAGTAGTTAGTTCGTCCACAACCACTCAACTGCCCCCGTGTAAGCACGCTTAAGGCCCACGGGCCGCTTCGATCGATTATGCAACCACGGGATCTCTCTGCCACCAGCCCGTACGTGCCGGGCCGGGGGATCGAGGAAGTCGCCCGCGATCTCGGGCTCGATCCGGCCGAGCTTATCAAACTCTCCTCCAACGAGAATCCACACGGCTCCAGTCCGAAGGCCGTCGACGCTGTCCGCCAGCAGGCCGACGACGGCCTCCATGTCTACCCAAAGGCGTCCCACACCGATCTGACCGAGAAACTCGCCGCGAAGTGGGGTGTCGCCGACGAGCAGATCTGGGTCTCACCCGGTGCTGACGGCGGGATCGACTATCTCTCGCGAGCGATGCTTGACCCAGAGCAGTCGGTACTCGTCCCCGATCCGGGCTTTTCGTACTACCGGATGAGCACGCGCCACCACCACGGCGAGATCACCGAGTACGAGCTTTCGAAAGCCGACGGCTTCGCCCAGACGGCCGATCTCGTTCTCGACTCGTACGACGGCGAACGCATCGTCCACGTCACCTCGCCGCACAACCCGACCGGCAGCGAGTGGACACGCGACGAGATCCGGACGCTGCTGGACGCGGTCGACGATCAAACGCTTGTCGTCGTCGACGAGGCCTACGGCGAGTACTCCAAGGAGCCGAGTTCTATCGGCCTCGTATCGAAGTTCGACAATCTCGCCGTGCTGCGAACGTTCTCAAAGGCTTACGGGCTTGCGGGGCTGCGAATCGGCTACGCGGCCGTCCCCGAATCATGGGCTGACGCTTACGCCCGCGTTAACACGCCGTTTGCGGCCAACGAGGTCGCCTGTCGAGCCGCGCTGGCGGCCCTCGATGACGACGACCATGTTGAGCAGTCGGTCAACTCCGCGCAGTGGGCCCGCGAGTATCTCCAGGAAAATCTCGACGCCCGAACCTTCGACAGCGCGGCCAACTTCGTGTTGGCTGACGTTGGCGACGCCGGCCGCGTCGCCGAGGCCAGCCAGCGAGCTGGCGTCATTATCCGGGACTGCAGCAGCTTTGGCCTGCCAGGCTGTGTTCGGATCTCCTGTGGCACCCGCGAACAGACAAAAACGGCCGTCGAGACACTCAACGAGATCGTCGCCGAGGTGACGACGACGTGACAGAGGAGCCGGCGACGACCACGGATCCGGCGATGACCGATGACCCAACAGCGGGTGACTCAACGGTCAGCGGCGACATCGCACAGAAACTGGTTGTCACCGGCACGCCCGGCACCGGCAAAACGACCGCGACCGAACAGCTTGCCGGCGACACTGACGCGGAGATCATCCACCTCAACGACATGATCCAAGCGTTTGATCTCTACAGCGAGCGCGACGCCGAGCGCGATTCGCTGGTCGCTGATCTCGATGCCGTCAGCGAACAGCTCGGCGACTGGCATGGCGTTCTCGAATCACATCTCGCCCACCATGTTGAGGCCGACCGGGTTGTCGTTCTTCGGTGTGAACCGAACGAACTCGAACGCCGGCTGCGTGATCGCGGCGATACCGGCGCCAAAGCCCGTGAGAACGCCGAAAGCGAGGCGCTGGATGGGGTGCTCTCGGAGGCGGTCGACCAACACGGCCGCGAGGCCGTCTACGAGATCGACACGACCGAGCGTGAGCCGAGTGCGGTCGCCGACGAAATCGCCGCCGTCCACAGCGGCGACCGCAACCCCGGTGTCGGCGAGGTCGATTTCACGGGGTATCTCGTTGAATGACGCTCGATCGACTCCGCCCTGTCGCCGACCGACTGTTGACACCGTTTGTCACCGGAGCTGATAAAGTCGGGTTGACACCGAACAGCGTCAGCGTCATCTCGTTGGGCGTCGCGGTTGCCGCGGCTGGGGCCTTCGTTGTCGCCGAGCCGCCGTTCTATGTCGCCGGTGCTGTCTTGGTTTTCGCCAACGGCTGGCTGGATCTGATCGACGGCGCGCTCGCTCGCCGACAGGAGACCGCCTCCGCCGGCGGCGACCTCTTGGATCACGTGATCGACCGCTATGCAGATCTGACAGTCATCGGTGGCCTTGCGGCCGGTGTCGGCAACTTCACACTGGGCTTTCTCGCTGTGACAGGCGTGTTGATGACCTCATATCTCGGCACGCAGATCCAGGCGGTCGGCCTCGGGCGGGCCTACGGCGGCCTCGTCGGGCGGGCCGATCGACTGGCGTTGATCGGGGTCACCGGTGTCGCCGCCGCCGTTGTCAGCGGCCCAGTTGTGGCCGGCCACGGGATTGTCGCGTTGCTGTTGGTCTTCTTTGCGGTCATCGGCCATCTCACCGCCGCCCAACGGTTCTGGGGCGCGTGGAACGATCTGTAAGTCGCCGACGGCGCATGGTTTATACCGGGCGGTACGGTATCGGTTCGTATGGCCCAATGTGAGATGTGTGGTGCCGAGCAGTCGTCGCTCACCACCACGAAGGTCGAAGGGGCGAAACTGGAACTCTGTGATGAGTGTACGGAGTTCGGGACGGCGGTTACAACCGAATCCTCGTCGTCGGGGTCAAGCAAGTATTCGACCTCCAGCAGTAACGCCGGCTCCTCGGGCGGGAGCAGCGGTGCCACATCGACAGGATCGACGGGCAGCTCGGGGGGCTCCTCGAATCAACGCCGAACCGACATGTTTGACGATATGGACGAGATCGCCACCGACTACGACGACCGCATCCGGGAAGCCCGCGAGGGCGAGAGCCTTACCCAAGAGGAACTCGCCAACGATCTCAACGAGAAGGCAAGTCTCATCCGGAAGCTCGAACGCGGTGACGTGCTCCCAAGCGATGAGGTTCGCAGGAAGCTCGAATCGACGTTTGATATCGCACTCACCGAGGGGGCCGATGTCGACGACACCGAGTGGTCAGGCGAGTCCACCGGGTCGATGACGCTGGGCGATGTGGTCGAACGAAAGGACTGATCGCTGGTGGCTCAGACAACGTGTGAGTCACCATCGGCGTCGAGATCGGCCATCGAGGCAACATCGCCGTACGTTGTTTTCAGGTAGCCGATCAGATATTCGACAGTCGTCGGATCGTACGTCCAAAAGCCGTAGAACTCCCGGTCACCGCGCTCCTCAGCCAACAACGCGCACATGTTTTCGTCGACACCATCGCCGTCGTAGGCGACAAACCAGGTCTTTTGGATCTCCTCGGCGTTTTCGATATGGAGGGTGTACGATCCGTGATCGGGCACGACTGGGCTGTCGCTGACGGGTGCAGCGTAGGTGTGTACCGACAGCGCGGTGTGTTCGCCAAGCTGGTTGTAGGTGTCTGTCTGGTCATCGAGGACTGATAGCGTCTGAAACCCAGCGTGGAGCTCGCCGCCGCCGATCCGCCAGGCGCGATCTTCGATCTCTCGGGAGGCCATGAACATATCCTCGATCGAGTAGGAGGTAAACAGCGTCTCATCGAGGTGGTCGAGAATCGGGCTTCGGTCGACGCCTGCTGCCGTCGGCTGCTCCGCCGCTGGTGGTCGGTAGATATCATCTAAGGAAACCGCGGTCACAAAGGCATCCTCGCGGCTGAGGATCGCAAACTGTTCGGGCTCCTCGGCCAGCGTCCGAGTATCGATGGTGAGATGTCGATCCGCATACTGTTCGCGGAGATCGTCGACGATGGACTCGGGTGTGTTAATAACTGTCAGCGTCATCGTGTGTGCTTCGATATCCGCGATAAGCTCTTGCAACGACATCCCTACTATCAGTCACCTTACCGCGGGAGGTATTTGATAATTTGTGAACAATTCTGACAGGTCGGGTCGATGGCCGAAAGATGAAGCTATATGCCCCCGGCGACAAACGGTGGGGTATGTTCATCTTGGTGAACCTGAAAGCGTATCCGTGTGACCCGATCAAAGTCGCCGCCGCCGCCCGCGATGTCGCCGAGAACGCCGGCGTTCGTATCGCTGTCTCGCCGCAGGCCGCTCAGCTTGAATCCGTCGCCGACACCGGCGTCGAAACGTGGGCCCAACATGTTTCGCCGAACGGCTACGGCAGTTTCACCGGCAGCACCCTCGCCGAAGCCGTCGCCGAGGCCGGCGCGGAGGGGACGCTGCTCAACCACTCCGAGAACCGCCGCACGCTTGCCGATATCGATTCTGCGGTGCGCGCCGCCGAACGCGCCGGGCTGGAAACCTGTGTCTGTGCGAACAACCCGGATCAGATCGCCGCCGCCGCCGCGCTCCAACCTGATTCGGTCGCCGTCGAACCGCCGGAGCTCATCGGCGGCGATGTGTCAGTTGCCACGGCCGATCCGGATATCGTCACCGACGCTGTCGCCGCCGCTGGCGACGTTGACGAGGGTGTCGATGTCTACTGTGGTGCGGGTATCTCAACCGGCGACGACGTGACAACCGCCGACGAGCTCGGGGCCTCGGGCATCCTGCTGGCCAGCGGGGTCGCCAAAGCCGACGATCCGCGGGCCGCCCTTGAAGATCTCGTCTCCGGGCTCTAAGCCGTCTTATTTTGGCTCCGAGACATCGTCAAGAAAGCTGGCTTCGACGGCTTGTACCATCGTCGCCAGTTCGCTGTCGGTGAGCGTATCGGCGTAGGCCTCACGGATAAGCTCCGGGATCGCATACCGGTAGCGGCCTTCACCAACGTGTCGAATCAGCTGTGACTGTCGAAGCGGTCGGTTGCGGCTGTAGGCGAGTTGGTGATCGTCGTCGCCGCCGGCGGCGATATGTGCCGAAACGGGGTCGCTTTCTGTCCCCTCACGGTAGTGTTCTAACATCCCAGCCGACCGCAGCGGCAGGTCGGCGATGCGGTCGGTGAGTTCTGTCACGACCGCCTCGCGGGTGCCGTGTTCGACGGCCTCAACAAACTCCATTGCCTCCTCGGCGATGTCGCTGCGCGTGACGGTACCGAACCGCGTCGATGTGGGCGCGCTCCTACCGGTCGACCCTGTCGTTTCCTCGGGGCCGGTTACCTCCGAGGGGTCGACCGGCTGGGGGTCGATCGGGGCCGAACCGTCGTATGCTGTCTCGTCTGTGTTGTCGCCGTCACCGGTTGCCTCATTGGCGATAGCTTCAGCCGCCGTGGCGTCGTCCTCCGCGGCTTCGGCGACCGCGTTGGCGAAATCAGCCGGCGTGAGATCATCGCCGAAGACGCCGTCAGCCGTCATCTCAGCCCCGCTCGCCTCGGTGTCTGTCGTTGTGCTATCGGCGGTCGCTGTGTCTGCCCCTGAGTCGGTAGGCTCGTCGGGGTCGCGGTAGGCGGCTTCGGATCGCCCCAACATGGCTTGGGCAAACTGATCGGCCATCCGGCTCAGGTCGCGGGCCTCCGCAAGTTCGCGTTCCAGCTCTTTGATCCGGGCGTCTTTCTTGTCGAGTTCTTGCCGAAGGTCAGCCAACTCGCTTTCGCGGCGGGCCTTCTCGTCGGAGATCTCGGTGAGCTCGGAGACGAGATCGTCGCTGACAGATTTGAGCTCCGGCTGTTCGATATCCTCAAGCCCGGGCGTTGCCCCGGCATCAAAGGTCTCCTTGCGGTGGAACTGCACCCGGCGAATATCGTCTGACCAGTCGGCGACAAGGAAGCCCTCGCCGTCAGCTAACTCCTCGACGGCGTCGGCGTACTCCGAGCCAAGAATGCGTCCGACGACCTTGGTGTCATTGCGCCAGGTGAGTCGATGCCAGACAAGCCAATCACACTGTGTGATGAAATCCTTCTTTACGTCGGCTGGCCGCTGGCTGATGCCGACGATCCCGAGGCCGTGTTTCCGGCCGCGTTTGCCGATCTTGATCAGCATCTTGCCGGCTTCGCCCATCCCGCCCTGTTCGGGGATATACTCGTGGCACTCCTCGATAACCAGCAGGAATGGCTTTTTGAGCTTCTTTTCTTTCGCAAAGAGATGTCGGGCGGTCTCGAAGAGCAGTTCGTTGGCGTCCGCGTCGTCGAGATACCCTGATACGTCAAGGATGATCGGGATATTCTCTTCGAGGGCCAAGGAGGCGATCTTCTCGGCGTGATCGGCGGTGACCTGGATATCGCATTCCTCGTCGGCACCGACGTGGAGGATCTCGTAGGCTTCCTTGAGCCCGTAGTATTCGCCATCGCTGTCGACGATGAGGACGGGGAAGTTGTTGTCAAGAAGATTCTCCAGTATCACCGAGGCTGTGTTTGATTTCCCGCTCCCGCTTTTGCCTGTAACGAAGCCGCGGCCGGTGAGGAGGTCGACGACCGGCAACTCAACGGCTGTCTCGGGGGCGATGGCGTCGGTGCCGCCGGGGCCAGCACTCACGTCCGCGACCGTGATGGTTTCCTCGCTGCTCATTTATCAGTTCGTCTGTGTGAGCCCACATAATTCCTGTTGTCGGTGGTGTCAGCCAGGCGTCCGACGTTAGTCAAACGATCCGAGTGAGGATTGCCTATCATCGTTCGCCGTCGACTGTGGCGGGTCGTCGACTTCCCCACTATCGCTCTCGTCGTCGACCCAGTCGGTGAGTCGGGCGTCGGTGTCGACAGCGTGCTCGATGGGGGCGGAATTCGCCAAGTCGTTGTCGGCGTCGACACCGTTGGCGTCGTCAACAGACTCACCGGCGAGGGGTGTAGCGTCAAACCCGTCGAGTCTGACCTGCTCACCCGCGGCGAAGCTGAGATTCGAGACTCGAACGCCGAGTTTGCGAACCGGGGTGTCCGCAAACTCATCGAGTAACTCAAGGGCGATAGATTCGACAAGATCGGGGTCGTCGACGGGCCCTGACAGCGAGGAAGCACGCGTGTTGACATCGAACGGTGGGGTGACGATCTTGATCCCGACGGTCTGGTACATCGCATCGCGGCTCCGCGCGCGGGCGGCGACATCGGCCGCAAGCGCGCTGACCCGTTCGCGTTTGGCCGCAGGCTCCTCGGTGGCCTCGGTGAACGCCGACTCTCTGGAGAGACTTTTCGGGCGACCGGTTGGTGTCACCTCGCGGTCGTCGTCGCCACGGGCGCGGGCGACAAGTTCACGACCGCGTTCACCAAAGCGGTCGACAAGCGCGGTCGGATCGGCGGCTGCGAGGTCGCTGGCGGTCTCGATGCCCAGCTCGGCGAGCTCGCGTTCGGTCACCGGGCCGACGC